>Ga0181612_130872_pt1 | contig 10481 bp, 2 predicted proteins | sample HoacroProtozoa21_FD_119630 | JGI IMG/M metagenome (GOLD analysis project Ga0181612, IMG submission 119630) | Hoatzin crop microbial communities from Cojedes, Venezuel. Combined Assembly of Gp0051906, Gp0051904, Gp0051908
AGGCTGCCCAGGGAGGTTGTGGAGTCTCCTCCTCTGGAGATATTCAAGACCCACCTGGACAAGGTCCTGTGCAGCTTGCTGTAGGTGACCCTGCTTCGGCAGGAGGGTTGGACTAGATGACCCACAGAGGTCCCTTCCAACCCCTACTATTCTGTGATTCTGTGATTCACAAACTAAGCTGTCTTGTGAGAAAGCTTTTACCTCAGCATTGCAGCACCTTGTTCAAATGCTTTTGCTAGAGCACAGAAGCAAACAAGATAACAGAAAGAAATGCAATGTGGCAAGAACTCCTCTCTTTACATTTGCTTTCTTTGCTCACAAGTACTTTGTTTAACTTGCAAAATGATGGAATGAGCAACTGAATAAGATAGCTATAAGATTTGTAATATTGCTTAGAAAAGCAGTGATTAAGAAGATGGGAAACATGTTAAATCAGGGAAAGATAAAATAACAGAAAAGAAAAATTAGTGAATGCAAACTGTGACACTTATAGGGGACAATAATGTGGAGGAAAGGGCAAGAGACAGAATTTAAGGGGAAATGTTGATTTCCTTAATATGTATTAGCCCATTCCTAGAACTGATACCTAATGTTAGGGTTAAAAAACAGAGAGGCAGAATACTGCAAAGCAGTTTGCCCGTTGTTATTAAAGAAACATCTGAAAAGGCAGCTCAAACCATCTGCAGTATACAAGCTGAGTGTTGAATTGTCTAAAAGTGAGTTTGTTGCAAGCAGAATTTACCAAATAATAGGTGGTGAAATATATTTACCTTAGAAAAAACTTATTTTTCTCAGAACTAAACTTTCAATTTGAATGTTTTGACTTCAGCTACATTTTCCATGGGAAAATGCTCTAACTTTTTGTTACAGTTACACTTATATATATATCATGGTTTTGAAGATTATCTTTGAATATAAAGTTGAAATTATTTGATATTAACAGATAACATTAGATAATTTCTAGTAGCTTTTACAGAATAGTTAGTCTTTGTAAGAAATGGTAATATTCTGACTCTTGATCCAAAGTTGGACAAAAATATATTTTGAAATTCAAAGGTTTAGTCTAGGAAGAGAAAAATAATCATGTGTTCACATAAGCAGAAGCGTGAATTTTGCACATAAAATGTGCAAACACTCTTTTGGAAGACAAAATATGAGTGCTAGTGATAAAAAAGGTGATTCTGTGAGGGAAAAACAAATTCAAGAATGTGTAACAAGCTTCTTGTGTGTGAAATTTGAAAGAGGGAGATAATATTTCTGTACTTGCAGAAAGCATATTTAAGGATTTATTTATTATTATTATTTAACATAATTATAGTTATAGTCATTTGGATGAAGCTTTTGTTCCCTTCTTTATAAGTTTTTATTTAGAGTCTTAGCTTTTCTACTCACTGAAAAACACCAATTTTCACTACTAATATTAATTAAAATCAGTTTGTATGATCACTTGAGGTCTAGCCTTGTATTCCTTCCTTTCTTGCTGCAGGCAAGTTCAACCACTTAGGTAAATGAACACCAAAGAATAATTGCATTTGGTGAAAGAATACTGGGCCCAATGGGTGCAGAAAGATAATTTCAGCTCTGTAGCTCCTCTCTGAACTCCGTTTTGGATATTAACATCTTGCAAAACTTAACGAAAATGCTGAAAGATCTGGCTTTTTTACAAAGGCTTTTGTGATAAAATGTCACCAGTATTTCCACTTCATGTACAACTTTTTCACAGAAACGTATCTAAAATATAATTTTAGTAACTAAAGTACAGTGAATCTTCATAACTAATTAAAATTTTTAATAGCACAACTAAAATAAAAAATAAATTAAAGTCTATGATGCTTTTTATTCAATATTTTGTGCATCTACTCTGTCCTTAAATAAAAAGGATTACTTCAGGCTAAGGTATTTGTAATTAAGCAAAAAGAAAAGTATTTTTTTATTCAGTATCCATTAGAATGACAGGTATATGAATTCCTTTCATTGACTTATGTGCATGTCTCTGAGGCAAGGTTTCTTTCCTGTGACAGTTTAATCAACATTGTGACAAAGTTACCAGTGTATTTTTTATCCAAAATTATATTTTTCTTTACACTTTAGTGTATATCAGGGTCCTATTGTATGAATTAAAAGCTAATCAATCAAGAGTCGATGAATTAAGATGAGTGAATAGTTTTGAATACTTGGTAAGGTGAAGTCTTCCAGGTTAAAAGATTAATTAAGGCTTAAATTAATCTCAAGCAATGTTTTTTTTTTTTATTTTTTATTATGCAATGAATGACTGTGTAAGAGTAACCATGACTATCCAAAGTAGATGATGAGGTCTTTCCATATTATTAGGAGTTTATAAAGGGAAATATTTCAGAATAAGTTTAGGATAAGGAGAGCTGACACTTCTGTGTAGTTAAAGCACAACAGTCAAGTAGGTGCTGTCTATGCCAGCCTTGCTTGTCAAAGACAGTAATTGACCCAGATCAGTCACTTTCTAGTTACTCTCCGGAAAATATGGCACAAGTATGTTGAACTTCCTACAGATGCAAAGTCAGGATGGCTTCCTTTCTGTGTGATGCTGCACCCAGTGTCAGTTTTCAACAACTTTCAAGATACCAAACATAATAAAAAAAATTAATAATAATCTCCAATTATTTTGGTCTACAAACACTTTTAGAAGAGCCAGTAGAGTATGTGGGTAATTGGGGTTTCTCCTGTTGGCAAATATGGATTTTTCTGCTGTAATGTACTAATTATAGGCTTGCTTTGAGCAAAATGAAATCTATATTATTAGTAACTCTTTTCTTTGCTTGATGATCTCTAGATAATATTTAGTGCCAGGAGCTGACTTATTTAGGTCAGTCACTTTACACTGGTTAATAATTTTGATAATTGCATATGTATATTATTATATATAATTCCTACATATGCAATGCATATTATGTAACATGTCTAAATTAATATAAAATATTTTCTTTTAATATGTTTTATTTGTTTTGTATTTCAGATACACACTATATGTATGTCTGTATGTGTGCACACGTGTGCAGTGCTCACTGTAAGAAACCTGAACTGAAAAATCATTTGAAACTATTAATTCCTTTAAGTAGAAGTCTTCTTCCAAAGCAGAATATTACAAAGTGAATCACCTGTTCTGCTACTCATGGAAGTGTTATAGTCTTAATTTTTCTCCTGATACATGGCATAATCTTAGGCTGCAAATAAAATACATGTGTTATCTTTGTGTTCAGGAAAATGAGCTGCTGATTTCTGGCAATTCATTTTGTATAACAAAACACAACAAGAAACTCGTTAAAATCTTTGCCTCTGCTACCTCTTGGAAGAGAAATGTTCATTACAATGCAAACAGAAACACACTTTGGCAAAGCTTGTAGCATCTATTATAGATCCATGCAATAAATTACTAAAGAAGGAATATTGTAACTCTTCATATCATATTAAAGTTATAACCTGTCGTATTTCTGGGTATGCAAGAAAATTCTGTAATAGAACTACATGTAATAATCTTCTGTAGGTGGATCTGACTGCAACAGTTCTTTCAGATTTCAGAACTAGTTTAAGACTGAAAAAATGAATGGTTCTGAAAAAAACATAAGAATACCATCCGATGGAGGCATTATTATTTTTAATAATAATATCATTACTATTAACAGTAATAATAGTTTTCTAAACATAGCTTAATTTAATGAAGATACTACAGAGAGAAATTCTAATAGAAATCACACTCACACTGGAAAGAGGGTAGAAGGAGTCAACTTAGAAAACCTGTTCTAAGTAGAACTTCTACTGCATGAGTAACTTTAAACTTCTGCTTTCTCCTATTCAAACCAGTTGAGCTTAAGAATGAATATCATTTTAAGCATGTGTTTAAATGATATACTTATAAAATATAAATATATTGTTTAAACACATGCTTAAAAATATAAGTATATAATTTATATATAAAACATATAAAAATATATATAAAATATCAGTTTAAATATAAATATGTGCACAATTAAGTATTTTCTATATTTAGGGCGGTGATATGGTGATTTTGTTAGATTTCAATTTGTAGAAATTCTGGGAGAGACTGGTCATTTGCTTTTGACTATATCACTCACTGATGTAAAACAATGGCCGTATCTCAAGAAATATTATTTTTGCCTGAGCATCTGGTGAAGTGTTTAGCAACTCTAATTGCACATCCTACAGTCACATTGCTAGAAATAATGAATGAAATCAAGGAAATAAATATTCTGAAGTGAAAACTTCAATAGTAATTAATCAAAACCACACCACATAACAGTGAAAGTTAAGGTGGAAGCTCCACAGCTTCATAGATTCAAAATGAGTATCTTTCATTACGTATTTACAAAGTAGTTTACCCTAATTTTCTTTCTACCTTTTATTCTCCTATTAAAAAATCCATTCTTTGTCTCCTCCGTTTAAATTTAAGTGTTTTATTCAAGATGCTGTAAAGCCCTCCTGGTTTTAAGTGACAAGGATATCAATTCTCATACGATTCCCACAAAATTTCAACTGGAAATGAGTATTGTGTTGTTAAAAATACATTGTGTAAAAATACAAAAATACATGTGTAAAAATACAAAAATACAAAATTCTGCTGAAATATGGATATCTATATTTCCTTATTAAATAAATGGGAAAGTAAGTAACGTACTCTATAAATTTGTTACGAGCAAGTATATTAAATATTTAACAAAAATATACTTACTATACATACTCAGATTTATTAATCCTGAGGTGTCAGCTAGTTGTCAGATATTTATACTAATAAATATACCAGGAATGGAAAAATAACTTCCTATAGTTTCTGAAAATAGCCAATACATTTCCTAGAAAATTATGTCCTGTTACAGAATTAAAAATAAATTATTGTAAGAGAAAAAAAAAATATTGCTGGCAATTTCTGTTTTTAAACTCTCACACAAGAACTGGTCTTTCTTTCATTTTGCATTTGCTAAGCCTCTTCCATGCTGGCAAAACTGCTAATTAAAAGGCAATAGCTATCACTTCATGATCTCTCATTAATCCATCAAACTTTTAGCCTAATCAGTTCGTTGGGAGTCCATCTATTCCAGTGCTCACTATCTAATGCAGAAACTACTATGTTTCCTTCTACACTGGTTTTGGCTGGGGTAGAGTTAATTTTCTTTACATCAGACCATATGGTGCTAGGTCTTGAATTTGTAACCAGAACAGTGTTAATAGCACAGGGGTTATTTTAGCTGTTGCTGAGCAGTGTGCACGCTGCTTCAAGGCCTGCTCTGCTTCTCAGACTGCCTCTCCAGCAAGTAGGCTGGGGGTGCACAAGAAATTGGGAGGTGACACAGACAAGACAACTGACCCCAACTGACCAAAGGTATGTCGCATATCATATGACGTCGTACTCAGCAATAAATGCAGGTGGAAGCAGGAACCCAACCAAAAGTTTTCTTACTCTTACCATTCTATTTCTCTCCCCATCTCACTGTAGGGGAGTGAGTGAGCAGCTGTGCAGGTCTGAGCTGCCCACGGGGGTTAAACAACAACACCTTAGAACTAGTTTCGACAGAATTTCTGAAGAAGTGGGAAGGATGCAATCATTGCTCTAACAATTAGTGCTTGTAGGATGAGCATCCAATCAGTTTACACACACAAAATCAAAATATAGTGATCAAATGTAAAAAAATATTAGCTCAAATTCTAGAAATGTCACTCCATTTTTAGAGCTGTTCTGTGTTCTACTGTAACTCATTTTACATAAAGTAGAGAAGCAAGTAACCTCAGCAAAGCAAGCAATTTCTCTAGAAATAGAATAAACCTGTGGGCTTGATCTTCCACAGGAATCAGACCTTGCAATGTTCCTCCTTTCATGAGAGCTATGTTGGTTAAGATTATCATTACAATGGTTAAGATTATAAAATTCTTGATCGTGGTGGTGTATCTAAGCTACCACTGAATTTTGTTCACCATCATTATTTATGACAAGAAAATTTCAGACACCTAATATGAGGTGTATTCTTAATGAGGAAAGAAAAATTATTTTGTAGAATCAAAATTATTCATAAATACTTCATATAATCTATTATTCATTTTTTCCCAATAATCTTTCAAAGTAGAAAGTTTTAAAACATTAAAATAATTAAAGATATGTCTCTATTACTAGATCTAGAGGCACAGAAGTCCCCAGGAGTACAGAACCTCCTTTGTATTCCTAGCAATTCCACAGGTTTATTTTCCATCATTAATGAAATTAATGGTTAACAGATTTTCCATTTTGTGCAAGTCACACATTGCATATAACTTTTAAAATTGTTTTCAGTGTTCTGAAAGTTGCATATATATGTACTTCTCACTGTTTATGTGATGGCTAGTGTAAATTTACAGTCATGAAATGCAATGAATTCTCCTCAAACCTTATCTATCCACGATGAGAGTCTTCTCATTGACATTGGGTTGGACCCATGATTAATACTTCTTTGGAAATGAAACGTATTTTTTATTATTGTTATTTTAACCTAATAAAGCATTCAGTAGATATCCTATATTTAGAAAATGAATTAAAAAAATCATTTTCTTACTGTTTGTAACTCCTCCTGATATTACATCCAGTAGTACATGAGGATTCATGCTGTAGCAATATGTTAGAAAAAGTAGGGAATAAGTGTTTAGCTGTGTGGGTTGAGTTGAAAGGACTGTAATAGAAGGATTATTTTAAAAAGATAACCAAAATTTTCTGTTTATTTAAGCAAACAAACAAACCCCCAAACCCTCAGTAGATTATTCTCATAAACTTAAGACTTCCTTTTGAATGCTTTCATCATTTGTGACCCATTCAAAACTTTGTACTGTCTGTTAGGCGCTGACTATTTTTATTAATGTTCTGGATTTGGTAAAGACAACTCCAGTGTAGAATGGATGAGACCAGACTCACCAAAATGTCAGAAAGAAGGATTTATACTATGCCAGTATTTTGGACAATCTACTTCATTTTAGGACTTTGCGTTTCAAAATAATGTGTTTGCAGCTGGGCTTATTCAACAGCACACACAGAAATGCACTGTACTCTGTTAGTTTACTAATTATACTCCATGCTTTCTTGAGGTTATTTTTTATCTGCAGGAAATTTGCTCTTTTGGGAGCAGCCACCCCCAAATATTCTGACTACTGTCTTAAATGACTCCTGTCAGCAAAATGAAGTTTTCTCAGACATTGAGTGGTGAACTCAATTTAGATTCCAGTACTCAGGATACCATTAACACCTAACATATGTCCTCCAGAAAGTTTTAAATCAACTGCATTGTCACTAAATTCAAATGAAGAGATAAATGCCAGGGATTTTAATTGTCTTTGCCTCAGAAAAATGGAAGAGTTCTTTTTACTTTGAATATTAATTTTCCCGCTCTAATAATTAATTCATTTGCATTTCTCATTACCTATCTATGTTTTCTGTCACAGCACTAAAAGCCCTGTGACTCTTCTTGCTATATTTTGTAGTTACAAAATTCTGTTTGAAAGAGTTTGAGAGGGAAATTTGGGGTCAAATTAGCATTGTAAGTTCAGAAAAGATAAAATACTGTTGGTTTTGCAAAGGGTGCTGTTTGGCAAACAACCTGCCCTTGAGTGTCTGTTTTATGTACTCCATAATATCTATGCTAGGATCTATGAAGCATATTCTCTTTCTACTTTTTTCGCCCTGAAGGAAAAATGAGGAGGAAATGAAGCAGAAAGAAAACCTTGAGGTCTTTCACTTCTTCAATTAAGTGTTTCTTAAGGAGAACTCATCTGGTTAAATCAACAGATTTTTAAATTACCTGTTGTAACAGCATAGGTAAGCATAAGGTACTCTGTGTGGTAGCATTTACAAAAAAATTTTTTTACAAATTAACCCTTCAGGAGGACAGTGTACCAAAAGTGGTAGGGTGTATGTTCATTTGGCAGGAATATCACCATCAACTGACATCATATGAGACCCATAGGTGTATAGCAGAATTTATACATTTAAAAGTAGAGAGTTTTTAACAATATTTGAAAATCTTTTCCATTAGGCTTTCTCTAAATACCGTGAATGATTCTGGCTATGTGAAGTGGACTTATATTTCAATGAAAGCAGGAACAATCAACCATGATCTGGATGTTGTTCAAATTAACTGAGGCTCAGTCCCGGTGAACCAATAAGTCAGATTTCAGAAAATAATGTGTTTTAAATAAATCTGATGAAGCACATTTAACCTCTGAAACTAAATATAGTGCATTATAGATTACATGATGCGATGACAGACTGACAGGAGGAACCTTTTATTTTAAACGTGGATCCAGTATTTTCTGAACCTTCTAACAGACCTCAGACACTGTGCTCAAGTCTTCAGGACAGTAAGGACTCTATTTTTGCATTTCTGTCAAATTCAGTCTCCTTTGAACAGTACTTAATAGCTGAAATGGGACACCCATAGGAAAATGTTTGCTTATCTTCTAAAGAGAATAGCATCCACTTGCAAGAGAACTTGAAGGATCTTTCTGAATCATTAAATCAACATTGCTACTCTCATAAGCAACACTGAAGTAATTTTCTCCAGTAATGCATCTAGATCTTGCTTCAAACTAGTTAGATCTTTCCCTAAGCTCTTCGATTGTTTTTTCAACTTTCCATTAGTAATAATTAGGAGCTGTCTTCTACCTCCATGTGGTTATCCATGACCAGTTTATAATCCCTTTTTCTTTGGCCAACTTTTCTTTATTTTAAATATTTCTCCCTCACTGATGTTTATGTGTCATACACTTCAGATGTGTTACATCTCAGACAGCAACACATCCAAACTTTCATTTTATTGGTTTCAAAGAGCAAAGTTTACATAGTTTCTTCTTTCTCCTCATCACTGAACACATACGCGATTTGAATTTCCCTTTTCTAACTTCAAGGATGTAATGAAGAATCATGGTTAGTCCATCTCAGTATCAGTTCCCAAACCTTTTCATTTTAGCACACTCATAATTTTTCTGTCAAAATAAGAACATCAGACAAAATCACCTCTGAAACTGACTTTTAGGAAAATTTACAAGTAGCTTTCCTTAAACTTAGTGCTTTCCTTTTCTAAGCTATAAGCTTTTTACCCAGTTTCTCACATTTTTCTGGTACTTTTATTACACAAGGACATCTCCAATTTCATGTGTCACTATTCTGAAGAATGTACTGATAGGTAAATAGAAGAACTGCAACTGTTATTTTTTGTGCAGGGAATAAGCTATTCCCAGACTGCATAACATTGCAAACATCCATATTATTAGCTGCTTCAATACTTATCCTGAAAGCACTACGTGCATTTAGTTTGGTCTCTCACACACGCTCAGACAATCTGCTCTTGCTAGGTGACTTCATGGGGCTTTTTGTAACCCAGATTTAGGTGGTCAGATATTAGATTTCATTGATCATTCTTGCCGTATTAAATGTGATCAGTATTCTGATTAATTCAGTATCATATATCGGGGTAGGTCCCACTTTTGTTTTGTGGCTAAAGCATGGTATGCTCCTGGGCTCCTTTCAATCTGACCTTTATCTCAGAGGTTCTCTTCAGCTTTATCTATCTATTGATTTATCACCTATGTATAAATAAAAACACATACCATGTCTCTGATGCCAAGCCATTGCACAAACAGGCCTGGTGTAACAACATTAAGTAGGAAGCACAGGAGTCTAAGAATACACATTGTTCAACACAGCACTTCTTTTCTAAATTATAATGGAAAATATATATGCAAAATATATGCATCTTCTAGGAAGCTGGCCAGAAATCTCATTTCTGCATACTTTGAACCTTATTGACCATGCTAGAACTGGACTCTGCCTGGACTCATGATTCCTGCTTGTTCATCTGGTCAATAGCATGTCTGCAAGAGAAGTACTAATAGGGTGCAAACTCAAGACTTCTCATAACTTGGTAGTTAGCTCTTGGATATAAGAAATCAGTCCATGTCAGTTTGAGAGGCCCCTGGAGCACAAAGCACCTACTTTCTGGGTCACCTTTCTGGACACAGGCAGGTAGCTATTATATCATCCTTGGAAGAGGGCAGAATAGACCAGATCCTAGGCTACAATTACTGCCATTTTTATAACATGATTAAAAGAGACAGGCACCCAGTGTAGGCTGACGAAGAGCACCTAAACCACGTGCCTCCAGTATCCTCTTGTTGCATTAAAAGGGGTAAGGGAGTCTGATGAATGACAAAAGGAAATCCCTCCTGTTGAGTTACAAGGTTCAGAGTAGACCCCCTTGCGTTCCTTGAGGCTCTCCCATTATGTATTGGCCATACCTGTAGCTTCCTAACTCCAGATGATCAGCTGTATGTAACATAGTTTGGCAGCTGGAGAACAGCTCTGTGGAGAGGGATCTGGGTGTGCTGGTGGATGACAAGTTGACCATGAGCCAGCAGTGCGCCCTGGTTGCCAAGAAGGCTAATGGGATCCTAGGGTGCATTAAGAGGAGTGTGGTCAGCAG
>Ga0181612_142056_pt1 | contig 10481 bp, 8 predicted proteins | sample HoacroProtozoa21_FD_119630 | JGI IMG/M metagenome (GOLD analysis project Ga0181612, IMG submission 119630) | Hoatzin crop microbial communities from Cojedes, Venezuel. Combined Assembly of Gp0051906, Gp0051904, Gp0051908
AAAGGAAAGGAAAGGAAAGGAAAGGAAAGGAAAGGAAAGGAAAGGAAAGGAAAGGGGAAAGAAAAAGAACGAAAGAGAAGACTAAAAGAAAGGCAAAAATCTTATTCTATTCTGCAAAGTCATTCTGGACTTTTTTGATTGCTTCAGTCTGTTACTGTTTTTGCACCAATTCAGCCTACCTATTACTGCTTACAGGAAAAGAAAGAACTGCATCTCTTCACCCAGAAGAAACAGAAGGAGGGAATTATCCTGGGCTCAATTGAAACTGCAGCCAACAGAAATTTGTGTCTGTTTTTTTCCTCCAGCTGCGAGCCATCTGTAGTTCTCCCTAATTTTTTTTTTAATCTGTAATAAACTGATAACTCCAAGGGGTGAGCACACTGAAAAGCAGAGAAACAGATTTCCAGGTTGCTGTCAAGAAGTGGTTCAACTGGATCAAATGAGAAAGGAGGAAGCTGGCTATTCCTGACAGGCATCGTAGCAAGTCATACGACAATGAGGCAGTGACATGTCATCTTCTGGTAGCAATCTGAGCTACGGGGAGGGGGACAGGAAAAGAGATACATTTGAAAGCAGTTTCTGCAAGTCTGGAGCCAACAGTCTAGTGAGTGTGTGTACATGCAGAGTGGGAAGACGAGAGTGTAGAAGAAACATTTGCCTACTGGAAGGTTTTAAGTGCTCTTCTAGGCATCTGCTTTCGGCTCCTGAAACAAACAGGATCAAATTCAGCCTACTCCCTTGATATGTCAGTGTTCTCATGTGGCCCTGGTGCCCTGTTTCTTGGCTGTTGACACTAACAAGCAGAGCTGGTGGAAATGAAGAATTTGCACTAGTGTGAACAGAAGGACTAATAATTGAGCAATGGATTTGAAAGTAATTGTGTGAAATGATATCTCAGCTTTTAGTTACAGAGTAGGTTATGTGTTCCACTGGGCCTGTTGTAGTGCCAGTCCAGCACAGCTCTGGGCATGTCTCGAGGCTGGCCACGCCTGCTATCTGCAGTGTAAGTCCTCAGGGTCATGCTGGGAGGCTGCCTGAACTTGGGCTCTAAAGCTCATGGGAAGGGGAAAGCCCCAGCTCAGTAGGCATCCAGGTTCTTGTTCCTGCTGCGCAAAGGGATGGGATACATCAGATGAAGCCAACCGTCCCATGGCCCAAGCCATCAGCAAATAGTCTAAGGTCAGCTCTTTCTAAGTACACTACAGAATTCTGAGTCTGAGTCAAAGCTGGCCTAGCAGATGGCTGTGTGGACAGAAAGCATACAAGTCGCATCTGCTCGCAAGTCCATCCTTCATTTCCCAGAAGAGACGAAGCCACTTCTGCTCACCTTATCAACAGATACCTTGTAAAAATAGAGAATGCTGGGTCTGCGAGTCCTCCTTTGCATTACACGTCACTTTGCCACAGTCTTTTGTGCAGCGTGCTGATCCGGCAGCATTTTACATCTGCATCATGCAGGTGTAAACTGGGCTATTAGAAATCAAGTCCTGCAGCTTTGTTTTGGTACCTGGAAGCAATGATACGTAGAGGAATGCAACAGTGCTCCAAGGTATGGCCATCCTCAAAAACGGACTCTATTTTTCAAGGGAATGCCAAGCATTTCTGAACCTGAAACCCCGGCAGCTTCCCTTTAGATCAAATGATTGCTGAGCATTTCCAGCAGACTGACTCAGTAACTTTGTGAAATCCCTAATGCCAAGCGCTCTGGTGTTGACAGGCAGAGGAACAGCAGTTTGTGGTCTTCCTTGTTCAGCAAAAGAAACCTTATCTCTGATCCTATAGTCACCCTGAACAAATGCAAGACCTTTCTGGGGGAGATGCGTGTGTTGTGTTAATTGCATATTTTGCTGAGATGAAAGGTCTCAGCATCTCTCAGTAACTTCCCCTGCTTCCTTTTGTTCTCTAGAAGCCTCATTTTTTCCCTCCTAATATTTATTCATGAGGATTTTTGCTTTCAGAAGCTTTAGAGCAGCTGCTCCTGGTCTGATGGAATTCACTCAGCAGCAGAGATATCTTTTCATCTGTTCAGCGCAGCCAGCTTCACCATCGGCAAGCATCTGCTTCTCTGGACAGGACTCCAGCTTCAGCACCATTAATATGCATTCTGTGGAGTGCAATGGAACACGTGTGCAATCTGCAGGCTAAAGTGTCCACATAGTTTGCACATATGCACACCTGCGTGCAAAGGGCATCTTGTCGAGCCAAGATCTTGGTCTTCGCAAGATGGACATGGATTCATGAACTGCAGTGACACACCAATATGGTATACATATGAATATATCCTAATATCCTGATTTGGACTGTCGACGTTGTTTGGTGTATGTTACAGCTGGCCTAGCTTATCTTTGGTGTAACTTCAAAGTTCAGGTTTTTAAAGTCATTAGTCTGGTTGTGAGTTGAATTTTGATGGCTCAAGCCCAGAAAGTGGCAACATGCTCTGGTTTTATCACAGCAAAGCAAAAAGTGCTTTACCTACAATTTCCAGGCAGAAACTTTTCTCGTAAGGGACAGACTAGAAGTTCTATTGTCATTACAGTATTAGTAATGCAGTAGGAGAAGATTTCACCTTCTAGCTTGTTGTGCTCATTTCAGCACACACCATTGAATTCATCTATATATTGTGGATGTGCAGCTGATTTTGAACACACAAAACATCTGGTCTCACGGGCACATCTGGCAGCTGGAAAACCAACCACCTGCTGTGCAAAGTGACAGCTGCATGTAGGGAATGGGGATGTACAACTCAAAGAGAAGTGAGTGCACGTGTCAACCAGAGGATGGATTCAGGGTCATTATGTGCCATCTAATATCTCATTGCTTTCTGGAGATTTTAAGCACACCTCCTTAGCTCAGGTACGCATCATTGTTGTCATTTCCCCACACATTAGACCTCCTAATTGAAAGCAGCCAAAGTTAGGAAATTCAGAGTTAGCAAACAGAAAACTTTTGTGAATCCCTTCCACCCTCAGCCTGTTATCTTTGCTCACACAGGGAAGGTAACAGTATTTCCCCTAGAAAAGTGAATTTTGGAATTCATAGGCACGAAAGAAGGTTGGAGTTGCCTTAGTACCAGTAGGCACAAATGCTTGATCCAGTATAATGTATGACCTATGTAAAACACATCTTTCTTTTGGCATGTCTCCAAACATCCTCAGATTTCTTTGACTTTATTATAGTAATCTCAGCTCTGAAAATATAAAGAAGAGAAAGAGAAAGAGGAGAAAGAAAAAGAAAAAAGAAGAAGAAAAAGGAAAAGGAAAAAAAAGGCAAAAAGAAAAAAGAAAACGTAAAAGAAAAATAAGAAGAAATAGAGAAAGAAAAAAGAAAAAGACAAGAAGCGTAAGACTGAAACATATGGAACAGGTTCTGCTCTGGGGCAGACTTAATTTCACAGAGATGAGTGAAGCAGGTGTAATTGCTTCATTCTCTTCCCGCTTTCCCCAATAACTTCAAGAGAGCAACCTCTAGGTAGTAACTACAGTGGGATGACTATATCTGTTGCAACTTTCAGAAACACAACTCCCTAATGCCTTTGTGATTCAGTTTCCTCATTGGTACTAAAAGGAAGTAAAACTTCCCTGCCCTGAAAATTTTGGCAGTCCTCAGGTGAGTCACACTGTGGAAGTCTGAATCGCTGCTATTTAATTACTTCATTACTTCATTAGAGAATTTCAGTGGAGTCCAGAAAATCAGGATGGGGGGTCCCCGGATCCCTGCCAGCATGGAGATGTCTCCCAGGGGAATCTAGAGCTCTCCATCAACTGCTTCCAGAAGGAAATCTGTGGAGCTGCAGGGCTTGCACTGGGGCAATGGCCAGAGCCTCTGCCTCGCCTGCCAGGCCTTCCATCTGGATGTGTCAGAGAGCACTGGGGAGCCACCGAGCCAGAGACAGATGCAGTGAAGAGGGAGCAATGTTTCACTAGTCTGTCAACATGTCATTAGGCTCTCATGAGGGAACATAGAGCAGAGGCGTGTGGGGAGGAGGGGGGAGATGGCGAGGGGAGAGAGAAAGAAAGAGAAAGAGGGGCAGAGAAAATGACAGAGTATTGGAGAGAGGGAGAGGTTGGTGCCAATGCCATGTAAATCACTGCCAAGGGGAGAGCTCCATCAAACACAAGGCCAGTACTATAAATCAGCCCATAATTAGGTGCAAAGAGAAAGCTTTAACATCCTCATCAAATTGATTAATACATCTCGTGGCTCAGGACAGATGTAGATGGTGTTTATGAACAACTGCAAAGCAGCCAAGGCTGTGTCTGGGGCAGGAGGAAAAGGGGCTGGAGGGAGGAGTGATGGATCCAAAAACAGAAGCTCCCCTTCTCTTCTTCACCAGTCTCTCCTGGGCAAGGGCTGAGGGTCTCCCTTGCCTCTAAGTTCACCTGCCTGCAAGCTTTGTGGAAATGAAATAGCTAACATCAGCACAGCGTGAGGGCAGCAGAAAGCCTGTATTTCAGGGGCTGATCCAAAACTATCAGTGCTAATGATCATTTTCCCGTTGATTTTGGTGCAATTTTGTTTAGATCGTTAATAAGCATGATTACAGGTAATCTTGGGTGAAGAGAGAAAAGAACAAGCTGCTGGCTATGAGAAAGCAGAGAGATGAAGCAGTAGAAGATTTGAGGTTTGAATTCTGCTCACTCTCAACCCAGCACTTCTACCACTAATTTGAATGGGTCACAGGTTCAGGCCAGATCGCATGTCCCACAGGGAAGGTCAACAACCGAGAGTGCGGAAAAGGATGGGAAGAGTGTTCCCAGCACTGAGATCCTGGTGTGAGTGGTGGCTGTGAGGCGAAGCAAAGCTAGCAATGAAGAGCTCCAAGCCACCCTCGTGGCTGCTTGTTCAAGGCATTCTACAAACCACCTGCAATTTTTCAGTTGCTAGGAGTAAGGCCCCCACTGAAGGAATCCGTTTTTGGTACTTTCCATATAGTCAGTGTGAAAGTACTCAAAGATTTGGGGTAATGAATGCTGTATGAACTCTGTGCCATTGTTCTCACTGTTCATTTATTTCATATCCCAGTCTGTGGATTGTTATGAGTTGCTAATGCTCTTATTTGTTCATGATTACAAACAAACAGTCCCTACCTCAAAGTGTTTACAATCAAAGGATAAGAAAGACAGCAGGTGGATGCAGATAGACGGGAGAACCTAAGAAAATGATGAGACAATGTTGGCCAGCAGAGTGAGGCCATGGTGTCAGTGCACTTTCTGCCCAGACATTGTCAAATGAGCGTGCAGAGTGCACAGGTGAGGTGGTCAAAGGTGCACGATGAAAACCATTTATCATACAGCTCTTCAGCCTCTCTGTTATTCATCACTTCTAGGTGTGTGTGCAGCATGCGTGCATGGCCAGGGCATCTGAACGTGGGGTAGGAGGAACAGCTCTGTGGAGGGCAAGTTGCAATAGGATCTTAAATCTGCAGATTTTCTACCTGTTTTGCTGCAATAAATACTGCAATGTCCAGCTCTTACACACTGGTTTTCGTCACTTTGGCCATAAAAACCTTCATAAAGGAGGTCAGCATCACTCCCACATTTTAACAAAAGAAGAAACTGAGGCACAGAGAAAGAAAGCGACTTGCTTGCCCGTTACCATCCAGCAGGTCAGGGACAGAAGCTGGAGTGGACCCCGACTCCTTGGACCTCCTGCTCAGTGCTCTCCCACTCTCCTTTCCCCCTAGGCTACACTGCCTGGCATTCAGAGACTGTTCTGGGGTGCTGAGAGAGAGCCCTCGGCTTTCGCTCTGGCTTGACAGCAGGGATCCCCCACTCCTGCTGGGAAAGGTTGGTAAAAAGTCTGGGATTTGCAAGTGAGGTGTCTATACTGGAGTGACAAGATACTTAACCCTTCAGCCCTTAGGAGTTACAGACGTGATGTGGTGTCCATGTGTCAGCAAATAATTCAGAGGTGAAGGGGTTACAAGAAACACAGCTCCTCCAGATCCCTCCCTTTGAGAAGACTCAGGTTGGCTTGATTCCTTTTCCAAAACACTGCTTGCCTTAAGCCCTACATTGAGCGGCAGTGACTGTTTCATAGGATGTATTAAAAAATGAAAAAATACCCCTTCCACAGAAACAGCACAAGCCTTATTTAGTGGCAAGAAGTACTCAAGAAAGGAACTCTTTATAGACAGGTTTTAAACACCACTGGTTCCGAGGACCTTTAACCCCTCTGTATTAATCCTGGCAGACAAAGACCTTGCTCATGCGTCATTATGGCAGAAGGATAAGGCCCCAATAGACATGACTTACAGGCTCCGAAAGCCATTCCCTGTGCTCACCAACAGACTGCAGACTCCAGAGATCCCAGCAACAGCCATCCAGCCCCAAGAGATGAGCCACCAAAGTGATTTTGTCTTCCTCTGTCTGCTTCAGAGAAGAGTTGGAGAGGGAAATACAGTCTTAGCAATCATTCCACCTCCTATCACTACCCACAAAATGTTATGAGCAAGCCCATGAAGAGAAGTACTGAAAATGCTTGGCTTTTAAACTTAAGAAGTCTTCAGATTAAGAGGATGGTGCTCCATTAGGAGCTCTCTTGCTTGTTCTCTGCTTTTCTGCTGGAATTATATATGCTCAAAACACAGGAAACACTAAAAAAGCAGAATATCCTTTTCAGCTGTGAAATCTCTCCCATCCACTTAGGCTTCCTGCCCACACTAAAGGATAAACATCTAATCCTTAGCTAGAGCAGTCATTTTTGCTGCAGAAAATAAATGCTTCCCAGGAAAAATAAATCAATGGAAATTAGCAAAGCTCAGGGTAAAAAATCCATCCCCTGCCAGTGTGATACTTGAGACAACATTTTTTTGCATGATTTAATGTCATATAATTACAGATATCAGCTCCCCTTTTTTAATTGATTCTTTCCCTCCATTTATTAAAGTTTCTTAAGGCTGAACCTGCTCTTCTTGTAGTCAGTGGCAAAATGATTTAATTTAACAAGGAGAGAATCTGTCCACACTGTAAACTCCATAGGCAGAGATGGTTTTTCCTCCTGTATTTCCCAGTGCTTGTTGTAACAGAGACCACTTTCTAATGGGAGTTGGTAGGTGTTACTGTGATACGTTCAAACGGCTATACCTCTTCTTTTAATATGTATATGCGCACTTCACGAAAACCAGGCTGTAAACATTACAGCCTGATTCGTCTCACGCTTGGGGAAATATTGAACAACTCTTTACAGTCTGTAGAATTGCATTACTAAAATAAGAGGATCAAACCTTAAGGTGTCAGGTACACTGCTGGCTGACTGCAGGATCCAATATTGATTGCCATGGGAATTTTGCTTGAAATTAGGTCTAAACAAGAATTTTAGGATTTAACTCTACGTACATTCACAGAGAATGATAGAAAATCTACTTTTCAGGAATTAGACATGTTTTTTTATCCTGATTTTACTTGAGTTACTTTTGATTTCCAATTTTTAAAGTTTGAAAAGATCTGGGATTTAGAAATAGTAACTACCTCCTCAAAGCGTAGCTTTTAAATTGTTGCCAAATAAACTCTCCCACAGAGCAGACACTGAAGCTTCCTAAATGTCCCAGCCATTGTAAAGAATTGGACATGGAAGCTTATGAAGTTTGCCAGGTTAACTGACTTTTTCCATTTTTAAATTTCATCATAAACAACATAAATTACATGTCTATTCCTATCTCCCCCAACTCTGACTTCATTACAGAGCTTTCAGTCAAATTGCTCCTCATTTACACCACATGAAGTCAGGCAGGAGAAAAGATTTGCTTTGAAGAAGAAAGGGAGTGTTTGGATATGAACCGCAGGAGAGAATTTGCCATTGCCCATCCAGTCATCCTACAGAGCTCTGGATGCAATTGGTGGTCAGGATCTCTGGTGGCCAGCTCTTCAGCTGGTTGAGCTGACTTAAACAGAACTTCAGTCCATCGTCTGAAGGCTGTACCTGCTCTGAGTGCATAGCATAACTGACCCTGCCAACGCCCTCATGTTCCAGTTGTACAAATCACCCTAAAAAAACCCAAAAGGTGACTAGCAATGTCCTGTTCCCCAGGACACATCTCCTGAGAAATATAGGAGTTTAAACATTCAAAAGGCGAGTTAAAAGATTTCTCTGGTGCTTTGGACAGCAAAGTCCGGTGAGGAAGGACCCCGCTGTGGACTGTGCCCCAGCTGGAGTGACAGCACAACAGACAAGCCACTTTGTGTATTCTTCAGCCCTGTCAGGGAGCAGTTATTGATGAGTAAGGGCCATTCTTAAGGTCTCTGCTCCAGCCCCTTCCTCTGGCTCAGGCCCCATTGTGGGTCCAGCCCAGGGAACAGTTCACGAACCCTGATAAGCGAAAAAGGAAAAAAAAAAGCCTGTTTGTAGTGCAGAGAGAAGCCATTCCCAGTGGCTCTACTGGAGGAAGGCAAACGTGAATCACGCACAACAAGCCAGAGACACAACCTCCAAGAGCAAGGTACATGTTCAGCGATGCAACCGTTCTGGTATCTGTAAATATTGATGTGATCAAAACAGAAAGCTTGATCCTGCAAAGTGCTACTAGTGCTCAGTTCTCATCTGAATCCCTGCTCTTGAGTTCAACAGTATTCAATATTTTTATTATAACTCAGGCAATGGAACAGAGCATATATGTAGATGATTTTAAGATGGGGAAGAGGGACAGAACTGCAAGCCCTTCAGAGAGCAGGGTTTGAGTTCAGAAAGAGCAATAATCTGAAAGCAGTATGATATTAAAGATGAGTGCTAAATTCCAAACTTGTGAAGGAATAATCAACCACAAAAATGTGAGCTGGGAAATAAGTGCCAAGAAATCAGCTTTGCAGGAAAAGATCTGGGACAATCATTGAGCCAAAACTGAAGAGGAATGAACAGAATTATGCTGACCTGCGTAAAAGGGATGTCAGATTTAAGATACACAAAGAAAGCTCCTCACTCTCTTCAGCCCTAACAAGGGCCTCAGCTGGTCCAGATTTGGACACCACAAGAGAGTATTCTAAAGGGAGAATAATAAAATAATTTCAAATCTAGAAATCATGACCTATATGGAGAGACCAAAAGTAGTGGCTGAGTTTAGGGAGAAGACTGAGGGAAGATTTATCAATCTTCAAGCATGCTGAAAGCTGCCACAGAAAGGAAGGTAATAAACCATGCTCCATGTTTTCTGAGTATTTGACAAGGGGTAATGAGTTTAAACTGCACCAGGGGAGGTTAAGATTAGGCATTAGGGAAAACTTCCTGACAGTAAGGATGGTGCAGCCTCAGTGTGTACTCCCTGAGGGGGCTTAGGGATCCCTGTCACCGGACATTTTTAAATTTAAGAAAAGTTAAATGTCTGACTGAAGTAGCTGTTCTCACGTTTGAAGGAGAGATCAGCTGATACAGGTCTATCTTCTGTGTTTCTGCAACTGTGGCTTCCAAGTGCTCTTGAAATACATAAACGAAAATGTACATAAGCACAAATAAAGCCACCTAAAATCTACCTGTTGTAAAAGCAGACAATATTGAGGCAGTGAATTTGCCCATGAAACTTTCAGCTGTCATTTGCTTAATGTTTCTCTCACACCCAGGCAATAAAAGCAGAGCAATCCCTTCAGCAGCTCAGAACCAGGCACCCTCACCCATGTGTTCCTCTCTTCAGTTTTTCCCCTACTTCCAAATCTTGTTGACTTAAACAATAATAAATCAAAGGGAACGGCTGCAGCTCATACAACATTGGCAAAAGCACAAACCTCTAACCTTCACCTTCAAGACTTCCCTACAAGGGTTTCAACATCTGGAGCCCATTCAGCTTGAAGTGCTGACAATTTCCAATAAGCATTAATGAGGGATCCTGCCCAGTCCATACTCTACGACGATAATTCAGTCTGTCTGTCCATCTGTCAGGGTTTATGACAGCCAGAGCTCACACACACAGGAACAAACTACAGCTACAGATTTCTTAATGAGCACATAATGAAGTCAGCCTGCTTCATTTTTTTCAGTTCGGCTGATGATTTCCACCGGGCAGACTCCTCTTTGCTCTACCAGCTCTCGGTGCCAGGAGTGCGTTGGGCTGCGGAGGAGCTGCTGGGGGCAAAAAGCCATAAACGGGAATCCTGGAAAAACAAGGCTCTCACTCTTCTCCACAGGCAGCTCCCAAGCCCGTGTAAACCATCAAGACAACTTTTGCTGCTTTTTTCAAACTAATCCCCATAAGAAGGGGAACCATGGGGTGGCCGCGCACATTACCCTCAGGCCGATGAAACACCCCAGAAAGTGCAGGCGGAGGTGGCCATAGCACTTACCAAGCAGCGCTGTTCCCTGTCCCTGCTCAACTCCTCCACGCATGTGCCCAGAGTGAAATCTCAGCCTGGGAAGGTTCCCGACAAGCTGGCGTGGCTCCTCTCCCCTCAGGCTGCGGCCATGTTGTCCTTGCGCTGCAGGGAGCCTTGCAGAGCTCTAAGAGGCCTGGCCAGGGCGGGTGCCACAAGATGGTGGCCTAGGCCTTGCTCTCCAGAGCC
>Ga0181612_153544_pt1 | contig 10481 bp, 6 predicted proteins | sample HoacroProtozoa21_FD_119630 | JGI IMG/M metagenome (GOLD analysis project Ga0181612, IMG submission 119630) | Hoatzin crop microbial communities from Cojedes, Venezuel. Combined Assembly of Gp0051906, Gp0051904, Gp0051908
AGAGAGGCAGCAGCTTCTCCCTCTTTCTCCACAGTACAAAATTTCTGCAAAGAGAGAGTGGAGGAAGCCACAGTCCATGCATGAGATTGCCACTAGCTCTTTAGAGCTAGCAGTAAGATCTAGCAGGTATCTTCCAGACAATATCACCTTTACTGTCAAAGGGAGTGAGACATCATGCACTTATCAGACCACAAGTTCTGTCCCATTTAAGACAGAAGCAAAAATTAACAGACACACTTTTGATACCAAGGTCTTGCATTGCAAGAGAGGGTATGTGCTTCAATGAGTAATAGCCAAGAAATAACACCACTGTAACACACAGTAAAGGGGAGACAGCTTGGGAAGTCTGGAGTAAGCATGTATTTATTTAACAATTCAGCTTCCCAGTTTACAGATACCTTCTTTTCAGTTGGGGGTGGGGGAGAAGAGACTTCCCAGAAAAAAAGACAGACAAATTTAATAAAAAGTGACTTACCAGCATCCATTGTTAGAATCATGACCCCACGTCTGCGTCCCAGGAAGCAGGAAGCCTTACCCATCCAGTGCATGCGAATGACTCAGAAGGACAGCATGGCTTTGTTTCAGCTTATATCTTCTAGCTCGTTCCCCCTCCTCCCTCTCGTGGGATAAAAGTGTTGCCTGTGCCTGGCCATCCCTATTGGCTCAGCCAGGGAACCACACTCATTTAGCAGATTCAAGTTTCTGTGGGAGCCTAAAATGACCCACAGAGGATTTTTTACTCATCTTAAAAAACCAAAACCAACAAAAATCCAACACCAACACTTTTTGTCTTTCTAGGAGAACAAACGTTCATTCTTTCACTATCAGATATATATTACAGTTGGTGTTGTTGCCACAGGGTCATACAACTCCCTGCACTCTGAATCGATGAGAATGTGGCAAGTCAGGGAGGACTATTCTACAAACTTCAGGAATTCCCAGTTTGGCTGCACTGTCTGTCTATGGGAATAGAGCCACATGTTTTGTGTCAAAGCCTATGCCCTCCAACCCAGCTTATCTTCAATGCAAACTGTATACACTGCCAAAAATGAGGATTTCCCAGTTTGCCAGAGAGGATTTGCTCTTCCATTTTGTTTTTAAATAGGCAGAACAGTAAAAGATTGCTGTCTCACTGAAGACGCACACCTGGACTGTACAGGTTAAACTCTGCAGTGAGGAAAATGTCTCTTTTTTCTTAACCTGTAGGATTCTCTAATGATTGTTATAATCTAGGCTCTGCCTGAAGAATTTAGAAAGCTGTTACAATCTGTTTGTGAACCACCACTCCAGTGAGATAATGCAGCATTAAAAAAATTCACTACAATATAGTGAAAGATCTGATCAAGAGCTATCACAACCCTTTGTTAACTTTGATCAAATCATAGCACAACCTAAATAGGGCATTTGGAAGGAGAGAAGGTGGCAGGAGTGAGGAGTTTGTCTCTTTCTGTACTGCAAAATCCTTAAGAACTTGCAGTCAGACCCTGAAAGGAGAGTTTCTGTATCATGCAGTGTGAACTACCAACAGACTTGCTATCTGTACTTAGAGATTCAGCAAACACAGTGAATGAAACACTGGAGTTCCTTCCGATAAGAACTACCTTTTCTAAATAAAGCATGGACATATTAGGCTACTGTCTCACCATGTCAGTCACCGCCAGATAACCTAAGATTCATAACTCTGCAATACAACCACAAGTGTATTTTGGAAGTGTTGCTTGTGGTTGTTGAAATAAACAGAGTACTTCCTCTCTTCCCTCCTTCCCTCCCTCCCTCTCTTTTTAGAAAAGGTATCAGTTGCAAGTCTTGAACACCAAGGTTTGTAAAACCACTCATGAAGTCAGAATCCACAATTCAAAGAAATTCGCAAAAGCAGTACAATTGAGTCCTCACTTCTCAGATTTCCTGACCTCCTCCTGCTTTGCATGGCTTCACACCAACACTCTCGAGTCACTACAGTTTGAGGCAAACAAGATATTCCTAAAGATGAAAATTTCTGACATTTTCAGTAGGACACTGCACTTAAAGCTTTGGAAAGAGGCATGAGTAATTCAGATCACAGAAACAAACTTGAAATCTTTCACTGAACAGAAACTAGGAAGAAAAGACCCAGCTGGACAGGCTGCTCCTCAAAAGGTTTACTACAGAAGGAAGTACACAGTATCAGAAAGAATGTCAGACTGAATAGATTAGTGATTTCATCCAAAGTTTACAACTCTCAAATAGTCAAGATGCTGTTTTGTTGACCATAATAAATAACTAAGGACATTTGGCAACAGCCTAGGCCATGCGCAGAGATGCATGTTAAACTTCTGAGAGTGACATATGCCATACCTTCCTTTCTTAATTATGAATTTGGAGAGAGATGCATCAGTAAGGAAAATGCTTTTGCACTCTCCCTACCCCACCCTTTTTCACCTGGCAGCACCTTTACTAAAAGATCCCAATGTTCTTAAACAAACAAAAAAATCCATGACAACAAAAATCAAAATCTTGAATATGTCTTCAAGCAGTGCAATCCCAAAGCCCGAGAGCAACTGTATGGAGAAAACAGCAAAAGACCAGTCCTTACCAACAAGGTAGAAGGTGAAGAGGTGGTACACTTTCAAGCACAACTGAGGACCTTGACTCTCTGCACAAGACATCAGGCTAACCCAACACTAACACTTCCATCTTCAGGCAAAGCAAGTATGAGTAATATTGCCAGAGTACAAGAGGCACAGCAGGTACTGCACCAAACACACTTTTAACAAAAGCATTCTCATATGCTTTATAAGAGCAAACCACTTTCAACAGGATGACATTCCCTGTAAGCTTGGCTTTCACAACGAGTCTAGTACTACTGTTCTGTAGCAGTGCAAAAGTTCAAGCAAACTGTTCTCAAAACAGAAAAATAAAAATTCTGGGTCAGCAAGAGATTGTGAGGTACCACATGGCATTATTTTTTACAACGGTGCAAGCATTAATAATTCAGCTTACAAAATATTCAGAAAAGTAGTTGAATTGAAACCATAGTAGGAGGGAACGGTTTTATTGACATCTGAGAAAATAAATAGGGAATAAATGTTTTTGCCTTTATTCTCAGGAGAGGGTTAAATTACCAGCTATGTTAGAGAGAACACAGCACATGTGTTCAACCTGAAGGATACTGCTGCACTGACAGGGGATTTATAAAAACTGGGCATCCCCAGTGTTTCAACTCTATCCTAGATGACAGAAATGAAATAATTCACTGTTTTGCAAGCTACACTAGACAGCAAGAGTTAATTAAAAATAAACCGGTATTAGAAGAAACATTGCATGTTTCTTCAAATATAAGTAGGGCTGCTCAAGTGTCCAGCAAGACAGCACGTGAACTTGCACGTGAAGCCTTGGCTTTGCTGTCTTCTATGGAAGTTACACAATACAGGTAGCACATGATAAATGGTATGCTGCTAGCAAAGCCAACATACTGTAAATTAAAAGAAACCAAAATACCTGTTCACAAACTGTGTCTACTGGAATGCTATGAAAAGAGAGTATCAGTGACTCATCTGGTCATGCCCTGCACTCTTCCCAGCCTCTAAGGACAACAGAACAGTCTTACCCAGATGCAAGTCCAGCAACAAAGTAGAAAGCCAGGTCACGACCTCCAGAGATCACCAATTTTCTTCCATCATTGCACAGTCTGATAATCTGGAGTCTATTTAATTGCTTGCCGAATATATATTGTAAGCCAGTTATAGGTACAGTAAATACTGCACAGTATTTCAAGATGCTGTGGAAAAACTTTAACATGTTCATCTGAAGATTATATATCCAAACAGCCTGAGGTTTAGTTACCAGACCTTCTCAATCTATGTCTTACCTTCAACCCATTAAATCTGTAAATTGTGTACTGTTAACAATCTCTGGTTGTTTAAATTGTCTACTAAAATAATCCTCATGGCTTTTAGTTGTTTTTTTTTCCCACGACCATGCTCCAAATCCAAATCTTTGGGAATCAAGGTTAGGTTTCACTTTTCTACTGCAAGCCCTTTCAACTTTTCAAGCTCTCTAGCATGTGTAAGCACTGTCCCCAGTCCTCCACTTTTTTTTTTTTTTTTAATAAGATGTTACAACCAGCAAAATAAGCTTTTATTCAAATTTCCACTCTTTACACTGTATTCTCCTAACCTTCAGAATCTATGGCAAGTTGCAAGGAGAACAGTTCGCACATAATTTTGGAGCAACAACTGAAACAGTGACTACCATACCTCCGAGAAAAAAACATAGGCTACATGTGGCAAGTGAAATAGTAGGATGACAGCTCCTTCCAGGCAGTATGGCCGGAATTAGACACCAGTTCTGTTTCAGAAGAGTTAAGACATAGATCATCTATGCAATATTTTGCTGATACAAACCAGTGAGATATTCCTGATCATGTCCAAGAAATCACATCTCTCCACTCACAAAAATTACACAACTCTCCAAGAGCAAGATTAATCCCATGCACTGCACAAGTTATGGGAGCTCTGCCTTTATGGGACTGATAGAACCTGCTACACAAATTTACACACAGAAAAGAGGTTCCTTTTGTCCTTGGTTTGTGTTTGCTTAGGGAAATGCTTTCCCATAGCCAAGAACTGAAAAAACCTGAATCAAATCTAAACTGCAAATATATCACCAGAAGTCTGTAAAATGAAGAGTGGGCAACATGAAAGCTAGACTACAGCTCTGTAATTAATTAAAATGTTACATTCGAAGGACTTGTCCATAGTCTAGAGTGGATGAAGGTATTTTGTTATAGAACAATTGGAAGAGGGAATTATAGAAAGGCTGGAACAGGGGATCCACCTCAGCTACGTGCTGCCTCTCAGTGCATATGTAGATGAAGTTTTGGGAACTCTTATTGTCACTTTCATATTGAATAAAATTTCTTCTTAAAACAGCATTAGCATTTCCTATGTATTCAAATACCATCCAGCTTTTCTGAAGGTCCTAAAGGCTACTCTGGGATCTTAATTATTACACCACTGCATTCTACTAATGCTACATATGTACTAGGAGGCACAGAAATATTCTTCTTTAAATGTTTGGTACATACAAATCCAGAAAAAACACCATACAAAAAAAACAACCCAAACCCAATAAACCACAACCCATAGTCCATGGTTCATATCTACATCCATCTTTCAGCACACGCTCACCTTAATTCCCAACCATCCAGGCCTGACCCTCTAGGTAGATCTGCATCACTATGTCCAAGTCCTCCTCCTACAAGAAATAAGCACCAAAAAAAATGGGTAAGAAGCACAAATACACACCCCAGGGTACAAAAACACTTCAGAATTACCAGGCAGTTGCACAAAGGGGATGACCTGATTGACTACAGGGAAGGAAACAGTTTAGAGTACATTGCTACCTTGTCCATTCACACAGACAAGATCATCACCACAAGCAACAGCACTTTTCAAAGCCGAGCTATTGATGGACTCAGGGAAAGAGGGATCTTGCAAGTTTGCTAGGAACCCCAAGGAACTTGATACTTCAATTACTACAGTCTGAGCCTTTAACATGAGACACATTCTTGAACTACCAATTTCTCTAGAAATGCCGAACTTTCTACTTAACCACCTCAAGTAGCCTATACTTCACCTTTCAGTGAGGTTAAGCAGCACTGAAAAAAACAACAAAACAGCAGCATCTACCAAAAGACCATTACCCTCAAAACCTTTAAACATCAGTGGATGCAACTGGAAGAGCCAGCTCTCTTCCTAGAACCACAACAATCATGAGACAGACTTGAGACGTCTCCCAGCAGAAAGCACTTGACCTATCAAGCAAGACCAGCTCTGCGGGCAACACCTGCCATGTGGCCTGGTTTTTGATCCCCATACCTTGAACAACAACTGCTTTTATTTTCTTCTTTGGAAATACAAAACACCTCTGTCTCTGCCTGTAATGCTAATTGCTTTCCCACAGTGTGATTTAGCCCATGAGGAGATTCATGTTGATGCAATATCCGAGTTAGGTTGTTTCAAACTAGCTGAAACCAGCACCATGTAGTCCTTAAGGATACCAGTGCCCTGAACTCCTAAAAACCCACAATAATCAACTACTCCAGACTTGTTACTCTACCTGTACCACCAACAATGCAGTTGTTTCTTTCCACAGAGCAGACCTGAACGCCATGAAACAGTCTGTGCTGTCGAACAGATTACTGTCTCCCTCCTGTAATACAGCTGGCAGCAAAAACAACATTTTTACTCTTGCAGGGTGAGTTCTAGCTTACCTGCATATACTTTTTAGGTGCCAAATCTACTGCTTTCACTTTCACAGCTCCTTTATAAAACTTCCTTTTTTAATCTATTAAGAGACACAATATGAAGTCACGATATCCTAAGTGACCAGAGAAACAACTGTTAAGAGCAGTCAGGTCATTGCTCGGCTTCCACTGCAGCTGCTGAATGTGTCAGACACTAATAACAGCATCTAGAGAAGAGGTCAAAACAAAAATAATTAATTGAAAAGACAGAAAGACAGACAAGACAGGAATTTTGACTGAGTTGGGAAAAATTCTTATTTTAGAAGACAAACCCCTAGACTACCTTAGAGTCCATGGGAACAGATAAGGCAGCAATTCAGCCTTCTCCCTCCTGTTATGCAGCTGTTCACACATTTTAACTTAGCCGCTTTTTACAGTCTACCCACATTTATCTTTGTATTTCAGGCAGGAAACTAGCCTAAAGTTCCCAGAATATGGTAAACTACATGCTATTGTTTTCCAATTTCCAACTTTCACTCACCTCAAACAAGCACTCCTGCACTTTGGAAGGGTATATGAGTGGGACTCACTTCAGCCTGGTAAGAAAGCTGAAGAAAAAAGATGATTAGCAAGGGGCAGTTGAAAGAAAGATAAACTAGTTTCTTCATCATCAAATAATGCTGTTTCTGAAATCCTTCTTCCTACTTAACCATAGGGCTATCTGACTACTTCTGCTGTTCCTACTACCTTATTCCTCTTTGCAAATTGATCTTTTAAAAAGACATAAAAAGAAGGATTTGAAATCCAGCTACAGTTTTGGTCAACTACGTCATGGTTTTCCTGGAAGCCACTGTGAGGTGGGAAGAGGTAACATTGCTAATGCACAGCACACACTAAACCTGGTGCGCACTGCCACTATCCCACTAGCTTATTTCATTATTTCTTCTTTTTTGGCAAATGCTACATTTGTGTATTTGGAACAAGAGAGAGAAGACCATGGTGCTGCAGTTTTGAAGGCGTGCAGCTCTGAAGCCTGTCAAACTCTATCCTTTAAAAAGAGCCTTCAATATCTGGTGTGAGTTGAACTATCTTGACAGAGTTGGGTTGGTTTTTTTTTCATATTTGCCTATGTCACTATATTCTACACATCCCTTTTAGTGTCAGAAGTCTTACAAGAAGCTTTGTCACGAACACACAATGAGACAAACACAAGGCCTAAGAAACACAGAGCACCTATAAGGGAACATTTGAGACTGAAATCAAAATGTGAGAGCTGGCAATTGAATTCCAACCTTTTGAAGACTGACCTTGGCTGCAATTTTTTGCACTCTCTGTCCAGTTTATCTGAGAAGTGTCTGCCAAGCCACTTGAACTGTCAATCTGATAACTCCTGCCTTTTGAGAGTTTAGAACAAAAGCAGGAAAAGACACTCCAAATACTAATTTTTGCCTTTTTTATGGACTCTGCTTTATTACACAATAGATAGATCCTGGAATTACATCATGAACGAAAGACTGACATCAAAATATTATTTGGATACTTGATATTAGGAACTAGAAAGAGGCGTTAGTGGGTAATCACTTCTGCTTCACCACAAAGATCCATCACACTTGACCCAGGAGAATGATCAAACGTACAGTTTTTCTAGACAAAGATTCTTCTTTCTAGACAAAGATTCTTCTGGATGTAGATAACATTAATATTTGGACTAATTTAACACCTGAAAGCTGAACAAGGAAACACTATAACTGTATGCACAGTAGACAGAAATGTGGCTGCTCTGCAAGAATCTGCAGTGACCCATCAGGTTATTCACTAGGCTGGCTACAGTACAGCTACAACAGCTTCTCTTCTTTAAGATAAGCCTTGTACTTCTGGAGCTCTTATGTGCAGTGTAGACTTCAAAGAGTTTCACTGAAATAAATGAAGTTTGCTTCCCTCCAACGTCAAAAGCACAGGAAAATGAAAGAAATTTTTAGGATGTTTTATTGATTAATAACAGAATCACAGAATAGCAGGGGTTGGAAGGGACCTCTGGGGATCACCTAGTCCAACCCCCCTGGCTGAAGCAGGGTCACCTACAGCAGGCTGCACAGGACCTCATTCAGGAAAGGGAAGCAGAGGCCATCTTGCAGCTTGAGGGGTCCTTTAAAAGAAAAACCCCTGCTGCCAGCATTTTCAGCTGACGGGGAATGTTCTGATACGCTTCCCCAAGCCATGGGGAGGAACCCAGCATTCAGCCTGGCCTTTGTATTAACTTGCTTCATCCTGGGGAAATGATGGCTGAAGGCAAGATTTCTGTTAGTTTGTTAATGTTAGAAGTGTGATGTTCTTAAAGAAATTGAGTACTAAAATGAAAAATAATGTATGCTGTACCTTCATTTTGCTTCATTAAGGAGTGACCATTTTATATACAAACAGGTAAGTTCTCCATGGCGAGGAAGCCGCAGTGTTAGGTGCCACCATTCACGGAGCTCAAAGTACCCCTAATTATTGCTTTTTGATCTTGGTGTGCCAACATAGGCAGGAAGAGCTTTTGAGCTAGATTGTGACAATAGCCCCTGCAAAGAGTATTGTTTAACTCAGTTTAAACTTATTTCCAGCTTATCTGCTTCAGTATTAATTTTCTAGCTTGCTGTTTGCTGTGAAACTATCGTGCTGGAACTTGTGCCGGCGTTAGTTTCCACTGCCCAGTGTCGGGCGGAAGGTCGGCAGTCGGCCGTGGCGCGGGACGGGAGCTCCGCTGGCACAGCGCTCAGCGAGAGCTCTGGCTGCGGAGGGCACAGGCGGGAGCTCCGCAGGGACCTCTCTGTAGGAGCTGGGTGCAAGCGGGCTGAAATCTCACTGCCGGCAATCTGGGTCGCTCCAGGTTCATCACAAAGGACCGAGATCTTTGCCAGAAACTTATTTTTTCTGATGTGGGTAGGGGTTGAGCTTTTCCAGGAAAGTAGACAAGAATGAAGCAGCAAGATGCCTGTTTCTTTTTTGAACTGAATTGCCTGAATGCATACGAATGTCTGTCCACGTAGGGAGGATATAATTTCTCTGCTTTCAGTGGTGCATGGATCAGTGAAGCTTTTCTGTGCCTCTCCTTCACAGCTGTCCTGAGAGTAGCAGGTTCATTGCAGAAGAGCACAGAAGTCATGAAAGCTATGCAAAATCTCGTCAAAATCCCTGAAATCCAAGCAACGATGAGGGAGTTGGCCAAAGAGATGATGAAGGTAAGACCTGTAGCATCAGTAAGACTTGGGTGAACAAGAGCTGGTCGTTTGCGTGCTGTGCAACCGCTTAGGCAGCCCCTTCGTCCAAGGGCTCGTGTGAGCCCTGACAAGCAGAAATTAAAGTTGCACATAAATAGCTGGGGATTTCCTAGGAAGTTACTGGGGGAGGGGGGAAACCTGGACTCGGTGATGTTTGCAACAGGTTGGGTGTAAAGCTGGGAGCCGAAAAAAGCTGCTGGGGTTGAGGATGGAAGGAGGAACAGAGCAGCTGTCGCCAGGGCGGGGGGAGGCTTGAAGCAGGGTTCACTGCCCGTATCCCCAAGCTGCTCTCTGTTCTGCGGAGACTGAATTTCCTGCTTTCAGGGATGAAAATGTTCGTTAAGAAAAACCCACCGCAGCCTGTCGGGAGTGGGAGGCTGAGAGTCCCATCTTAGGCAAGGTGGCCGTTCCGATACGGGGTTAAAACATCCAGCAGAGCATCTCCGTCCGATCAGACTGCTCTGATTTTAACGTACAGTGATTCTCCATCATGGCTACTTTCTTTTCAACTAACAGAGTTGTTTTGCTTTTTCCACCATGCTTACCACTTCGAGATTGTTTAGGTGAAATCAGCTTATTTCTTCATAATTTTACCGTTGTGCACCTGAACAATTTGGCCGTACCTAGGTTGCAACCCCCAGTTTTACAGCATGTTGTACAATTTATGCTTCGTAAAGCATGTGAAACACTGCTGCAAACCTGGAGCAAGCTGCGCTGTCAGTGTTCAGACATGCAACAACAAGGAGTAACAGCCTGAGAGTTTCCAAATGGGAACATGTGTGTTGAACCCTCAGTTTTCTGACAGCTTTTCCTGTGCACCGGTTGTACAGGTACAGCCATGGGCAGGGGTGTTGCCCAGCCCTCACAGCCCCAGGCACCAGCACAGGCTGGGGCGGACCTGCTGGAGAGCAGCTCTGTGGAGAGGGACCTGGGAGTGCTGGTGGATGACAGGTTGACCATGAGCCAGCAGTGTGCCCTGGCTGCCAAGAAGGCCA
>Ga0181612_157913_pt1 | contig 10481 bp, 4 predicted proteins | sample HoacroProtozoa21_FD_119630 | JGI IMG/M metagenome (GOLD analysis project Ga0181612, IMG submission 119630) | Hoatzin crop microbial communities from Cojedes, Venezuel. Combined Assembly of Gp0051906, Gp0051904, Gp0051908
ATGAGGGTGGTGAAACACTGGAACGGGTTGCCCAGAGAGGCAGTGAAGGCCCCATCCCTGGAAACATTCAAGAACAGGTTGGACAGGGCTCTGAGCAACCTGATCTCGTTAGCGGTGTCCCTGCTCACTGCGGGGGGGTTGGAGTAGATGACCTCTAGGGGTCCCTTCCGACCCAAAACTTTCTATGATTCTATGACTCTATGATTCTCTTGCCTTAAATATATCATTAAAGCATTCACGTTCTGATTGCAGACATGGAGAAAATATGACAGCGACCACAGTGGCTTCATTGATTCTGAGGAACTTAAGGTAAACTGATACCTATGAGTATGCATGACATGAGAACAGGCATTGGATTACCGCCTGTGCTGCTATCTGTTTCTTCAGTTACCCACACATGTATGTCTTTGCATTTCAAATGTGACCAAAAAGCAGTATGATTAGATGATGTTTTTATCACCAGTAAATTATTTAAAGTGAAACTCTAATCTGGTCAATGTTTTTTACAGTGTGCTTTAATTCAGATCAATGTTTGTCTCAAATGACTCAAGGTAGCAGGTAGTTTAGCTTAGAAGTAAGAAAGATTAAGAAAGCAAAATAGGCCTCTGAAATTCTTTTTTTTGGTATATTAGGGAGGAGGGCTGTTTTGTTGTGTTTTTTTCCTGAGGCATCACTACCGTTAACCACTATGCTGCTGGATGGATCGTGCTCTCTCAAGTGTCATGTAACCCTGCAGTTTCCACTGTAACACTGTTAGGCTAACACAACTGGAATTGCGCTGCCCCTGCTTGGTTAACTTGGTGGGATTTTGCCATCAGCTTTAAAATGCATAAATAAGAGCAGAATCAAGATTATTCCATTAGCCAGCTCAGCCTCGCAGAGTTAAACCTTAAAACTAGAGTCATAAAACTAACAGAAATCTGTAGATGCTGACTCTCAGAGTCACAGAATCACAGAGTGGTTGGAAGGGACCTCTGGAGGTCACCTGGTCCAACCCGCCTGCTCAAGCAGGGCCACCTAGAGCTGGTTGCCCAGAACCATGTCCAGATGGCTTCTCAATATCTCCAAGGTTGAAGACTCTACAACTTATCTGGCAAACCTGTGCCTGTGGTGGGTCACTCTCACAGTGATAAAATGTTTCTTCATGTTCAGAGGGGAACCTCCTGTGTTTTAGTTTGTGCCATTGCCTCAGGTCGTGTCACTGGGCAGCAGCCTAGCTCCGACCTGTTTGTGCCCTCCCTTGAAGTATTGATAATGTTGATGAGGCTCCCCTGAGCCATTTCTCCTCCAGGCTGAACAGTCCCAGCTCTCTCAGCCTTTTCTCATAGGAGAGATGCTCACATAAAACAGCCTCTGAGTAGAAAGATGCTGTTTTCCACAGTTCAATTGCACTTGATACATTACTGTAGCTTGAAGTTCAGAGGAGTCAAAACAGTTCATAGCAAGGGAAAGACCTAGCAGTGTTTATCTGTCTAATTTGAACTATTTTGCCCATATGTGGTATTTTAAAGAAGAGCTACATAAGCTTTATTTACCAACACACCAGGAGATCAAACTGCCTGAAATCCTCACAGTTCTTCTGTTCAGAAGAGGAATCCACATCTGACATTTCACTTCTTTCTTCCTTTTCCCTTCCTCTGAGTTTGGTATCTGTGTGAGGTTTGCCGAGGATCCTACTTTAAGGTAGCCCTCAGGCAGATGAGCCCATTCTCTGCTGGCTGGTCACAGCAGGTTGGTGCATCTAAAGTTGGTAGGATCAGGAGGTGGCCACGCATGTAGCACTTGAGAATTCTCCAGCTGTTAGGCGATTCCCTAAGGACTGTTGCCGGCTGCTATAATTTAAAATAGACTTAAAAAGGCAGGGCTCATTGAGGACCAGCTGAAGAATGAAGACATTTTTACTGGATTCCTAATGGTCCCATCTCTCTCGTGCTGTGAGATTTTGTCTGCCTCAGAGAAACAGGCCATTCTAACATGTTGAAAGTTAGACATAAATGTCCGGTTTTATTTTTAGATCAGTATTTCTTTACAAGCCCAAACATGTTAAGTATTTGCTGTGTGAGGTGTACACCCACTTACAACTCTGCAAGAGAAATTTAAGCTGGAAATCAGGAAAACTTTCTAATAGTGTTGGCAGTGGAATACATTGTCTAAGGGGGAGCCAGACTCTCCATCACTGCCTGTATTTGGGAGAGGTTTGGCAATAGCTCAGATCGGGCGGTAACTCAGGAAGTTTAGGTATAGATGATCCTGCCTTGAGACATGGAGATGGACTGGGCAGCCTTTCAATGTCTTTTTCCGTTCTATTTTCCATGAAAGCACACAAGATTAAATACATCTCTGTACTGTCCATTTACACCATTTCAGTCATGTTCTTTGTATACAAGCTACCAGGAAAGCCTTCCAGCATGAAGAACTATAGGAGGTATTAGTCACGTGACTATTGACATGGTTGTATTCAAATTCCAGCATGTCATCTATGTAGAAACAGATTTCCTTATGAACTACTCCATTTTCTACCTTGAAATGTGGCCCCAAATTCCACATACATAGTGACACTCCAACTGATGACAGTCATTAGGTACTTCATGGAGCACTGACAGGCATACAGGCATCTCAGGTCTTGTAATGCCCTTGGTTCAATACATTGATATTTTTCTTTCTTATATGGCACAGATCTAGTACAGAAATTTAAACCACTGAATGGGTGGAAACAATCTTTTTTTTTAAAGTAAAAATGGCTGGTGTTTAAAGTCATGTGACACGATATCAAATTCTCATTCAAAAAAAATGCAATGAAACTGTTGCACACATTTAAACTACAAGGTAGAAAGGAGCAACAAAGGTTAATGTTCACTTCTAGCATGGGGTACTGCCATAGGCAAGGAGAAAATTTGATTAATCATTGATCTTTTCTGCAAAATTTTTCCTATGTTACAAGAAGTAATTAGGCACCCAAGTTTTCAAGGAGACTCAAGGTTAATTAGCTTTGTTTACTGATAGAGCTGATTAGGAAGCAATATACTTGAAAGCCAAACTATTTTTTTTTCAAATTCACAATACAGAAAATGGCATACAATGCAGAAAGTTTTATGAGTCACTTTTTCCAAATAAAACTGTGCGGTATACTTGAATCGAGCAAAAGAAACTGTTATATTCTTAGCTGTTAATTACTACTTCTTTTCATACTTATTTGGAACTTCAGCAGTAAATACTAAAGCGGGAGTAAAATAGTATTTCCCATTATTTTAATCTGAAGTTAGCAAGTCAAGCATTTCATACTGTAGACAAAAATTCACCTATTACTCTTCTATTTATTATAACAGAGCTTCTTGAAAGATTTATTACAGAAAGCAAATAAGCAGATTGAAGACTCCAAGCTAACGGAATACACGGAAATAATGGTAAGATTATTTACAGGTATATTTCATCAAGACTGGATTAATCCAAACTGTGTTTAGTTGCTTGACGGCTCCAAATGACTTGGAGCCCCACCAGGTCCTAATCAGGCTAACTATGTCATTGCAACACAGCGATGGCTATGGCATCTAGCACTGCAAGTACTTCTGCAGCTACAGAGCTTTGATGGGCAGTTTTCAGTGCTGCTTAAAAAAAACAGGTCAGGAATTATTAATCTTCTTGGCATTTGTAGAATATTAGACCATACCATAGTATTTTCCCTTGTTACGCTTCCCTGTGCTGTTGTAAAACTGAAGTCTTCACCATTCATAGGAGAAAAATTGCACCTGCCATAATTACTTTATTATGTTTAGATCAAATTATTTTTGGGCTACTTGTTATGTTTTGCCCTCTTACAGTGCTGTAGTGTCTGTCTTTTGTCTTAAAAGCCATCATTGCGTGGTGGCTTCTTAACAGATTTAGAAATGTCTCACTCTTTCCATCTCCCCTGCTTCAAAAAGGAGAAACTGATGTTTTAGATAAACACTAGAACAAAACTGTCACTTCCCTGGCCCTTTCTTGGGGCAGTCCTTCCATTCCAAAGCTGTGGTGCTCCATGGCAAGGACCAGTATTGGCTTCTGAGTGGACATTTCAGGAAAAAAAAGACTTGGAATTCTTGTCTTCAGGAAGTGCATAACACTAAATTTTTCATTTTAGCAGCTTGGTTTCATCCTAAAATATTTTAGCAATCAAAAACGTGCTAGGTAAACACACTAGCCCTCAAACTGGCCTGAGAACGGCTGATCAAAATTTGTGTTTCTCCTGGAAAAAGTCTGCTGGTTTGTTGTACCAGTATAAACCATTTACTTAGAATTATCACTGTTTATTCACTGGTGAAGATAACACGTATCCTATTTATTCAGGCAGCTTTTAGACCTTCATCTTAAAGTGTGCTCCAAGTTCTGGCCTCTGCAGAGAGACACAATGACAAAGAATTAACAGCAATAATAAAAAAAAAATACAAGACCATCTCTCGCACAATCTCCTCAAAAACTAGAAAAGATGACTAATAGAAAACATGCAGTCTTGAGCAGCTGCAGGCAGGCACAGCCAGCCACGAACAACCCATCAACACACAAAATACGTTGACTTCACAGCTGCCACTGCTTAGCTCCCCCAAATGCAAATCTCCTTTCACGGGGAAATGCAAGCAAGGCAGACGCTTTTATACAAGCAAAAGAAGTGTTAAAAGGAACCAGGGTGTTACGTAGAAATAAATATTTACAGAATTGGCTTCTTTTCTGGCCTCCTTTGCCATTTATTGTGTGAAATTAGGTCTTTTTTCATGGCATTAATTCTATCTTTAAAAGGATATACACTTGCCTCAGTACAGGATGTTGCTGTTCCTCTTATCTAAAAATTCTGTCTGAAATTACTGTGATGGAAAGTGATGGGATGGCGTGTGGGTGGTGGTGTTTTCAGTACAATATCTAACAGTGTTTTGTACAGTTTGCTGCTTCTGTGACTCTTTTATACAGCAAAGGCAAAATAATACTTGAAAGTAGAAAAATGGAACTATACAGACATAAAAACAGGGAGAGGAAGTCCCACACAGGTGTAATACCTCCTTCTACTTCTCATAACAAACATAAGCTGTTTGTGCCACTCTGGCAAAAGGAGCTCATCCTTTCAAGGCCTCAAAGGAAAACATTTTAATACAATGGAATTATTAAAAATGATTACAGATAGCATTCACTTATTTTGTCAAGTTACATTAAAGTATTTGTTCCTATAATTTAATTATGATTATTTGGAGAGATTTAATTTCCCATTTTCATACCATCAACAAAATGTGATCACCTGCAGCGTCGGTTAACTCTTTTCTTGAAATATATCACAGAATGTGATCTTTACTCATGTATTTAGACCTAGAAGCCAACTGAATTAAATGTTTATTATTTTCTGCCTAAGGAACTGCATGCCTTGGATTCTACTGAACTTTACCTGACTGTTGTTCCACCTTTAAGAACAGGGAATAATGATGCTATTATTGGGTCATGACATGAAGTCAAAAGTAAAATGTTATCATGTCAACACTCATCTCACTTATAAATAATTACATGTGTGTTTCTCATGCGGGACATTCATCACTGTAGGCAGGTTAACTGCCACCTTACGGCAGGTTAATCAGAATTGTTAATCTGGTTTCTTATCAGGCTTTTGCAGGAGAATTAATTACTATAAATTACTTCTTCATTACTTCTTAAATAAATGCATTACACAGCAAATGTGACAGATTAAAACCTGAGGTCATCATTTTAGCATGAAATAAAGGCTAAATTTCATTGAATTTAAGTTTTCCAGAGAAGTGTTTTCTTACTATGTTGATTAATTTTGATTAGTAATGTAAAAATATATATACTTTCAGCTCAGGATGTTTGATGCAAACAATGATGGAAAGTTGGAGCTTACTGAACTGGCCAGGTATGTCTTCTGTCTCTTTTCACAGCAAGTGTCATGTACCAATCACTGTTATGGGAACAGTTAAATATTTTGACCTTTGCTTTTTCTTTCCAGACTACTCCCTGTACAGGAAAATTTTCTTATTAAATTTCAGGTATGAATATTCACATTCTTCGGGTAACCTGTTACCATTACACAAAACTGGTGTCATTAATAGATTTTTTTCATTTTGGCATTTAGGGTGTCAAAATGTGTGCAAAAGAATTTAATAAAGCCTTTGAGATGTATGATCAGGTAAGTCTTCAGAAAACCTTTTTATTAATTGCGTAGTTTGATGGCACTTATTTTTCGAATTTGTGGAAAACTAGCCATAACTTCTGCAATGACAAGTAAATGTTTAAAATTATCTTTAATGTTATTTTTCAGGATGGCAATGGCTATATAGACGAACATGAACTTGACGCACTACTGAAGGATCTCTGTGAAAAGAACAAAAAGGTAATCCAGAGGGCTTTTTTCCCCTTAGAGATTAGATTTAATCTGGATTTTAAGGACACTTTAATCCACTCAATTAAGATAAATATAGAGCTTCTAAGTCACAATTCCTGAAGTCAAAGTAAAACTAAAAATCTGGGCAGAAGTCACAGCAGCGCAAATGCTGAACTAGGGGAGTCGTGATTACATAGAGACACTGTCAAAAGCTCCTGAGACATCAGCTGTCAGCAATCTAATATATGGCTATAATATGGATAGCATACAAATACATAAACAACATTTGCAATCTGTTACTGTTGGACAGGCTGAGAATACTGTTTTTTTTTTTCTTTCTCATTATCTGCCTTTGGAAGCAAACTTGTTCATGCTGGTAATTAAACAGGATTATAAAGCATTATCTGTTCTTTAAATAGGAATTAGACATTAACAACCTTGCAACATACAAGAAAAGCATCATGGCCTTGTCTGATGGAGGAAAGCTTTACCGAGCAGAACTGGCTCTTATTCTCTGTGCTGAGGAAAACTAGAACTCTTCTATCATGTCCACTTAACTAGTGATGTACTCTATCTACACAATAACTGTGCACTATAAGGGAGTAGGCTGTATTTTTAAACTGCATATAGATAATTAGCCAGGATGTGTGGCACATTCCTTTCAGTTTGTTTCTATACTGTTTGTAATGTACAGTTTTTGTAACAATAAGATTGATAAAGAGAATGTCTATGTTTGGGCCAGTCCGTATATTCAAAAAGAAACTAAACTATGTTGGGGTTGGTTTTGGTTTTGTTTTTGTTTTTTTTTTGCTTTCATAAACACGGCTGGAAAAAAAAATAAACCTGCTGACATGTCTGTGGTCATCATATCCTTTGACACTTGCAACACTTCTTGTTGAACTACATAACAAAAAGGTCTACAGATATCTTTCCTCATTACAACTAAATGTTTGGGGTTTTTTAAAATGCAAAACATGAATACAGATTAAATATGATCTAGGTCTGGAATAGGAAAGTGACATTGGCATGTTTGATTTCCAAAATTCAACAAGGCACTAAGAAAAATTTTCAGTTGTCAAACCACCCACTTACAGGTCTGTGCTCTCTGCAGTTCTTCAATTAATCTTCTCATTACAAACTCATAGCATATAGACAAAGCACTTCTCCAGGATAGATGTCCATGCAGTAGCGGACAAAAATATAGTGTTTTCAATCTAGTTGTTTAACTTTACTGAATTTAAACATAGGCACTTCAGAAATTAATGCCTTTAATCTGTCTTGAAATCCTGGCTAAATGACAGTAGTAGTTAATACACAGATTAACATATGATATTATAAGTGTACCTTTCATGACTATTGCTATGTCAGAGAATATGACAATCCATTTTCTAAACTATTTTCACATTTTGCAGGTTATAATTATTCTAGTAAATTGCTGTTTTTACATCATAGTCTGTGTAATCTATAATTAAATTTAATATCCTAAGATTGTTGGTCTCTAGTTTGTCTATCTCCTGGATTCTTTTTTTCTGTATGATGTAAAGGACAAAGCAACTATTTAAAAAAAAATGTGCCTCCTTGGATCTACACTGAATTACTAACCTATAATACGAGTATTAAAATTTAACACTAAAAGAAGCAAATTATCTAGTACAGATTTTATACCAATTTAGTAGCTTAGCTTACATGGTGGGCTCTGCTTTTTATTATGCTAGAGAGGTATTTTTTAAATGGGAACTATACTATGGAAACAGCCCTGCCTGGCTCCCTTTTTACTTTACACTGGTTTTATGCCAGACGACTCCATGAACGTCCAGGCCATTGCTCCCTGTTGTACTGGTGTAGGAAGGAAACTGGGTGGTGTTTCTTTAAGCAAATAAACCATGTTGCCTCCATGTACAACTGTTTCAGACGCAATTCCAGGTTAACAGATTAGCTATATACAACTTCTCAAATGCATCTGTGTGTCTTACTTAACAAGCAGAAGCAAATACATTTTATTTGAAACGTGTCTCAAACAATGAGGCTCAGAGCGTTCAAGATTATTGTCACTGAACTCCCACTGAAATGAATCCTTGAACTCCTCAGGTGAACTCAGACAACTAAATACTATTTCAGGAATGGCCTGACGGCCTTGGGCTCTCTCCAGTCTGAGTCTTGGAAAGTTACGGGGTAGGTGGTGCAGGATGAGGCCTCGCTGAAAAAAGCCACAAAAACATTAAAGTAAGATGAAGTAAGCTAATTCTCACCACTCTGCTCCCACTCCACGCACGGTGATTTTCTCACCGCCTTGTTCTCCTTGTTTCTCTATGCAATGTGAAATACAATTGTGCATGTTAAGTGAAAGAACAGTGAATCTGCCTATCAGTACAATAAATGATTGATATTGTTCACACTGTGCACTTGAAAACTGTATTTTGCCTTATTTTAACATTTCAGAAGTGTAAAGGCAGAGAAAAAAAAACAAAACTTGTATGTAAAAATACGATGTGACTGTTTGCCAAAATATTACAGTGGAAGTTGAATTGTTTTGAACAAAAGTCATCACAGAAACTGGAATCTGTCTTCCTGAGCACGGGCAAAGCTACCCGCCACAGGTCTGTTCTGCAGCCACCCTTCCACTGCTGCCACTGCCGCTGCCCACCGGCTGGCCCTGCTGCGGCTCGCGGCACAGAAAGCACAGAAAGGTCTCAGTCGCCCGCAGGCAGAACGTCCTCTGCAGTTCTGTCTCATAAAGAGAACTTGGATTAAAAGACAGGAATTTAAAAACCCAGCTCTAGCAAAGTTGTCTGCTGTACCAGTGCAAAGCAAAGTGTAGCAAACACGGGTAAGTCAAAACTGCCGTAAAAACTCCGGGTTTTAAAATCTCTACAGCACTCACGGGCAGAGCTCTTAAAAATGTCAGGGTCGGGGCGGAACGAGGCTTGGGACAGCAAGAGAGGTGATGATCAGGAAGACTGCAAGCTCCTTTCTTCTGGTAGACATTTGATGATCAAAAAAACCCGTTGAAAGTAAAATAGCAGCATGCACAAAAATCAGTTACCTGAGGTAGTGCATGTATGCCATATTCCTGCAAATCAGAGAAACTGGACGACAGGTAGCTACGTGGGATCTACTTTACCGAAGTTGTCAACCATTTTACTGTCTAAAATTATGCATTTCATTTAAATAAATACTCAAACTAATAAGCACTCAAGCTAATAAGTACTCAAATGCAGTCCTACCAAGTGCAAACAAGCATGCTGTGCAAAATTTTAGCCCATTCTCGTGTAAATGTGTGCTGATGAAAATTTGACACAACATTTCCCATTCCAACCAAGTACGGTGATTTTCTATTCACGAAGCAGCAAACTTTTACTAATGCTCAAAGAAAAAAAGAAATTTAAAATGCAGTAACTATTAATCACAGAATGGTAGCTATCAGACCCTTTAAAACCCTCTGGCGTCAGAAAGGGGGTGATTGCTGACAGCCGCTCTCCTTCACGGCATCAGGTTGGGCGCAGCGAGCGCCTGCCTCCAGCTCTGCCCACCGCGGGGTCCATCAGCGCCGCGGGGGCCTCACCCTGTCCCAAGCCACTGCCACCACCCAGCCGGCAGCCGTGAGACAAACCACTGCCCATCGTGGAGGATGGCATGATGATCTCCACCGACGATTTAATCGGGACTGAACATGGGCCTTGAAGGGAGCGATTTGGCTTTCGTTCACTGCTGTGCCATTCTACCCTGAACAGTACACGCAAGGTATCACAGCACTGGTCTGCAATCCCCCATTGACAACTTAGTTATGCATCTCTGAAAAGATTACCCACACCATCTCAAGGAATTTCTACAGAGCGTATTCCATGCGCAAATGTCAAACACAGACCAGGATGCTGACAGCCAGCAGCGCTTTCACGTAAAACAAACCCTGTCTCACAACATACACATGCGCTGCTGCTGAACTCTACTTAAACTGGGATAAAGTCTTTGTTTCATTAGACAACGTTTGCTTTTTCTGATGAATTTCCATTTCACAGAATCACTGAATCACAGAATCACAGAATCACAGAATGCTCGGGGTTGGAAGGGACCTCTGTGGGTCATCTAGTCCAACACACCTGCCGAAGCAGGGGCACCTACAGCAGGCTGC
>Ga0181612_167955_pt1 | contig 10481 bp, 3 predicted proteins | sample HoacroProtozoa21_FD_119630 | JGI IMG/M metagenome (GOLD analysis project Ga0181612, IMG submission 119630) | Hoatzin crop microbial communities from Cojedes, Venezuel. Combined Assembly of Gp0051906, Gp0051904, Gp0051908
AGGGGGGTTGGACTAGATGACCCACAGAGGTCCCTTCCAACCCCTACTATTCTGTGATTCTGTGATTCTGTTATTCTGTGCCGAAGACTCCTCGCTAAAATGACATTGCCAGTTGCAGAGTCTCCTGAAGCATATTTTCATGTTTCTTGATCCTGTTTTGTTTCTTCACAAGATGCAGCCAGTTTGCATCTTGTTTTTATATCAAATGTTATTTATTAAACTCTTTCACTACTGGATGAACCAAGAGCAGGAAAGCTCTAGTAGAGGAACAGTCCTCCCCATTTCCATGTGGAGTAATGACCAAATTCAACAGTCTTAGCTTTTCCGTGGGGAAGGTTAATTAGCCCTTTGTATAACTCAAAAGGTAGCTCTGGCAACACAGCATATGGGCAGGAGAGGGAAGAAATGAGTCATAGACTGACATGAGTTTCTTTCGGCTAAATTTAGCTGACCTACACTGTCTGTTAACAAAGCAACTTCCCCCTATCCCTCCCCACTCCTTCTCAATCTATGAAAGAAATCACAACCTCTAAGTTATGAATATTTTTTTGTGATAAATTATAAGTACATGAATTATAGCACCAAACAGGTAGTCTGCTGACTAATGTCAGTTTAGAGGAATGAAGCTGTCTTGCCTACTGCATATCATGCAAAACGTTCTAGATAACAGGTAACTTTCAACAACAGGAACATTTATTTCTCTCCTGCTTGACAAAGCTGCCGATGCAGAGTTTTACAGTAACTGTAGACTTCAACTTGCTTTCCTTTAACCATGTTATGCTTTCTAATTTGACAAAACCTCAGTAGATTCAGCTACTAGAACTGAGGAGTTTCACATACTGTGAGCTGCTGGAGGGTTTTCTTTACAAACCAGGACTGAATATCATCTAAATGCAAAAAAAAAGAAAGAGATCTCCATTTAATTCCAGTACACAGCGCACTTGGAGCCATTTGAGAGAAAGAATGTTAACATAGTCAGTTTGCTTAATATACTTTGCTTTGAAGAACATTTGTTCTAATCTAAAAGCATTTTTTTGTTCTAATGTAGTGAAAACTCTCCAACGGTCCACTGTGAAAAAAAACCCCTTCTATTATAATCTAGGAACATGTAGTAAATAAGCAACAAGAGCTACATTGTACAAGGAAAGTGGAAGGTTTCAGTTACAGTTTTGATAGTAAAATTCTAATGAATATGTTGCTGGTAATACAGTGTGGACTCAACTTCTCTGTTGTGGCTTTGCAGATGCTTTGCATTCTCTTCTCCATTCCCTGAAGAGCTCTCCAAATCCTATCATGGGGTAAAATCAATGTTTATGAGGATTTTCATCTAAAGTTTCCTGTACTAATGAACTACTAATTATCATGGCACGCAGAGCAGACACTTCCATCTGAACTGCCAGCCTGGATTTGTAGACCATCCCATGTTCTTATTTATCATCTCTATATACACAACATTCGGAAAGCATCTTAAGATATAAATAGGCATAGATATGGTTGCAGTCTGAATTCTAAGTAACTGAATGAATCCATTACTGCATCCTTGGAGGACTCCAATTTCTTCCAGAACTACAACTGCCTCATTATGCATAGATCAGTTACATTATGTATCGGTTTGCACAGACCACACAGAAGTTGAAAAGTACTGTTTTGCGGAGAGATTAATGGAAACAGAAAGAGGCTCAAGAAAGCAGCCTATTCTTTTATCTAAAAGGCAATGTTATTTATACTTTTTTGCATTCATATGAAGAACAAAGCACTCACATGATACCCTTGTCACTCATATCTAGAATGTTGCCTGCTACAAGTCTGCATTAACTGGAACCATAGCTGTCATATACCTACAGAATGGATTCATGGCACAAAGCTACTAAACTACTTAAGGTTTTCCAAATCCACTTAGAACCTGTTTCCTTATACCTTTGCTATGAGCCAGTGAACTGGAGACTAACTAACTATAACTTTACCAGTGGCAGAAGACATTAACAGCAGAATCAGTGAAATCAACAAAAAACTGTTATCCTTTTACTAGTGGCAGCTCTTTCACAGAGAGCTATTAGTTGCATTTTCTATTCTTACTTTGTTTTCTTTGGCGTTAGAAATTAGGGCATTGGCTTGCAGAGTTTTGCCCTGATTGCTGAAATTAATGGCAATTATGCAATGGAAAGAGGAAGTATAACAGGTCAGAGATTGTACATGTTCTTGAAATGCAGGTGGAGAAGGTGCTGCCATTACTGAGTTGAAAGTATGGATTGAGGTCCAAAGCTTTGAAGGATCTGACAGTCTTTCTCTACAGACATGGGTTACAGTCATAGCCGTTAAGATTCTCTCTGAAGCACTATCAAGGTTCAAAGGATTTTCTTCTTTTATTCCCTCCTCTTTTTTTATTTTTTGGAGCACTGTATAAGTCACAAAATTCCATCTCCTCAGAGGAACACTTACCACCCTTTCTAGAGTAATGAAGAGTTTCAGCTAGAAGGTGGCAATCTTTCACGGGCAATGTGCCAGACTATTTTGTGTTCCTCATTTAGAAATTAAACATGTTGGTAGACAACACTGAGAATTTAGGAGCCACCGCATCTCATAGATGCTTCTCTCAAGATGTTGTGGATCCCAAATCCCAGGCCTGTGCTGACCCTGTCAGACTTGCAAAAATCCTCTGATATCTGCAAACCACTGGGAGACCCACAGAAGGAAAGTTTTCTAAGTGTGCCAAACACTGGTTTTTTTCCTTCCTGACTCACTCATTCTGCATCATTTGACATTTTAACATATTGCCATATTAACCAGCAAAAGTCTGATCTGTGAGCATGACTCCAAACTTGTATTTACAAGAGTAGAGATGCAGTGGCATATGGACCACCAGCTGGTGAGAAGTAGGAATGGTACTTTGTGGAGTTTGAGTCACTAAGTGATTTTTTTTTAAAAAAAGAGACCATCTTCTGAACAGTCAAAAGTTAAAGAGAAAATCTTGGCTTCTTAGAACTGAAGTTGTTAGAAAGGACAACTGCAAGAAGGCCAGTAACCAGAAAGCAAAAAATCTGGAGGCATTAAATAAACTAGAAGCTATGTTGTTTATTACAAGAGGTATATGCAAACAAGTTGTTTCCTGCTAAGGCTGTAAGAAATAGTACCACAGAGGGAGGGATGTGAGACAGAAAAAATAAGAGATGACAGTCTGTTCCTCTTAAACAGGAGGAATAAAAATCACTTTTGAGAGTGAGGGTGACACTGGGGGAAGTGTCTTTTTATTGAGGTCATAACCACCTACACTCAAATTCATATGTCTCCAGACTTTTTCCCCACCTCTCCCTTGCCTTATGTCTTTTCCTCAGGTTTTTGCCACCTCTTCACTTTCTGGTGGGATTCTCCTCGTGCTTCATCAACAGCTTCACCCCTTCCTGTTCCCAAATGGTCACTTAGGTCTGCAGAATGTCAGCTCAAAATATTTCCCACTGCAGCAACTTTTGGGAGATTAGTTGTTTATTTAAGCTGCCAAAGCTCAAGACCTTCCAAGAAGTAGTCCATACTTTCTCGTCTTGATTTCTACCCTTGGACTGTTGGTTTTCACCATTGTTACTCCAGGAATGACTGAAAACTCCCTGCCTAAGTTCCTGAAACTCTAGCAAAGACTTCTCTTCATCAAACTTTATAGACTGAAGTTCACTATTCTCCTAAACGTCAGTACATTTTACCAACCTTCTCACTTTACCTAGTTCCCTAGAAGTCCCAGGTGAGGAGAAACCCAGGTTTGAGCGGACAGTTCTGTTGTCTCAGTCCTTATCAGTGCCGACTGCTGCTCTCCGACTGCTGCTCTCCCCTCACCTGAGCTCCCTTGCCAGTGCCGCTGTTCCGGAATGATTCCTGTGGCTTTCACAGAGAGATACAAGAAGAGGGAGTCTCCTGCAGCTCCATTGATGCAGCTACTGAACAGAAGCTGCCTTTCAATAACTGGAATCTTTCTGGATAAAGTAGTAAACAGAAAAAGAAAAATTTGCAAGGGGAAAGATTGACATATAAACATTTTTTGTGATGGGGGAGGAAGATATAGAAGGAAAGGCCTGTTTCTTCAAAAAATAGAATATTGTCTGGGGACTATGAAATAACAATGTAACTAATTACCAAGATAAATATCTTCATGGTGGAGCACCAAACTGCTGAAATACAGAAGCTACTGAGGGCACTTACTATAGTAAATTACTGAAATGCTTCTCATGGTTTATTATTCTGAATGAGGGTACTTAAAGAAGTGTGCTACATTATTTCTCTATTGACTCTTCCACATGCGATTATTTATTATTAGATTAGCAAATATGAATCAGACAGGAAGATCAAGTTACTGATGATTTTGGAGCCTCATTAGCTGTACAGCACTATCTGCACTGCAAAGGTAGATACATGGTTTACCTATATAATAAGAGTGATAAAAGGAGTTATTAAAGTACTTGAATATCAGTCATGTAAAAAACCCAAAAATCACCCAAGCAACATGCAAAGCATTAAAATTGAAAATGTTGTATTGGACTTGTAATGTAAAGGAAGTTTAAAGCATGTTTTTTTTGCCTACCCTTTCTTGAACAAAGAGCAGAAGCATAGCAGAGAGAGAAATCTGAAATCACTACTTTCTGCCTCAGCACTGTGTAGGTTGGTTTGGCCAACAAAGGAACATATGCACTCCCAGATGTCAACCAAGTCTCAGAAACCCTATGTGGCTCCTGCGAGCATTATTGCCTTCTGAAAGGTGAGACTGGGGATGATTATGGAACTTCTCCAAGTTCTTTGAGGGGCTTCTGTCAAAGCCAGGGGAGTGTCCACAAGTCATTTGCCTCAAGACAAAGAGAGAAGAGAACATAGAGCAAGAGAACAAAGTTCTTGCTCCAGAAGCAGAATAACCGTTCTTGAAGTGAGTAGTTTCGTTGAGTCAAGAAGCAGGGACAAGTTCCAAAGCAGAAAATCCCTCAGTCAAATCAAAACGCTCATGGCACTGGTTGCTTCTTCCCCATTTCACTAATTATTTCAAAACCTATTTGTGTCTGCCTTTCTCCCAACCACTATTTCCTCTCCACAGCATGGTAGCATAGACCCCTTGTGAGGAAGGATCCAGATACTCAGACGTGTCCTCAACTTGTCCCCAAATGTAAATAATCCCCACAAAACCTGAGCTACTCATTGCACAGATATGGGCTCTTAATATCACTTAGGGGTGCTGGATAAGCATCACTGCATATATTCTTGCAAGCAAAGTACTACTAGGAACAGTTCTAAGAACTAAATCCACCACCATTTTACGCAGACTCAACTGCATTCAGATGAAAACAGTTACTAGAGTTTCTACAGGTAATGTCTTTAATTTATTCTGATGTTCTCCTATGCATTAAAAAAAGGTCAACCAATATGGAATAAAAAGCATAGCGTGAGATGACGGCAATTAAGATGACTTTAGTTTCCATATTGGGTTCCCCCCCCACCTTTCTGACATCTCTCAGCTTCAGAGAGAGAAGCCTAACTCCACCAGTGTTTCTATGCCCTTTTCAGCTTATGGCAATTGCAGTTCTGTAGCATCTCAGTATTGGGGCCTCTTCCCTACCCTCCCCATTTTGTGCAGGCAGTAGCAGGAGAATTTTCTTTTGATTAATTCTTCCAATATCTTCAGCAGTGTTGGAGTATTAGAGCTGCCTATTATCTAAAGGATCCTTTGCAATTTCACATTGAATGAAAATGTATCTTATCAGTCATTAATGCTCTGAAAGAAGTTGTGGTTAAAGGAGGAGATGGATGGTTAGAAAGCTTATCCATTACATTTAAAAGCAAATTATCAGTGACAGAAGACAGGTGAAACATGCAGCAGGACAAATCAAAAGACAGATTGAGATATTAATCAAAGAGACTTTCAGATCCTTTTCTTCGTGCACAGACCACTAGAGGAGGCATTTAGAGACATGTAATAAAGCAAACAGAGTTTTCTGCCATGTGGGAAAACCTGAGGCATTTTTGCTGCCCAGTCACTGAACATAACACATGCTGTGCCCTGGCAGGAGGAGTGGGAGCACAGCAGCAGCTGTGGGCAGAAAACTGCCAGTGCCATAGGATGCACCACACAGAATCCTCCTTACATGTCAGAAAGGCAAAGGTTAAAGAAACCAAGGGGCCTGTTTAGTAAGAGAGAACTTTGTACCCAAGCTGGAAGCATCTTTGCGGGAAAATTCTAGAAACAGCCAAGATTAAGAAATTTACCTCTCTAAACCAACCAAAACACAAATAGATACAGCAAACATCTCAGAGGGACTTCAAGATTCAAACAATGGTATGGCTCTGACCTTTAACAGTTTCAGGTATCAGTTTTCATCTGTAAAATGAGCATGATGGAGAACTCTTTCCCATCCTTACAGGCCAACACGAACTAAGCATATAGAAAACTATGAGGCACCTTCATAAAGAGGTTATTTAATTCAAATATAGTAGATGCAGGTAGGGCATGAGATTTTAGTGATTAGTACTACACCAGAGGAAAATTCAGATCTGCAGAAGAGTCCTTGCATAATGAGTTAATATTTGCTATTTGATGCTATGTCATTAAAAGTTCATTAGTTACTTCAGTCTGCATTAGATAAATATGGTATTGCAGTACTTTCTGTGTAGTTCTTCAAATTTCAAGTTATACACTTGCTTTGACTTGGAAAGAAACAGTGCATTTTACTTTTTTTTAATCTTTGTATCTTTTGCTCCCATTCTCAGAAGTACTGTTTGGACTTTAGCTCTGCATTATAAACTGCATTCTTGATATGGATCTCCCATATTTAGGTGCTCTGATTGTTCAAAGGACTCTCCAGCTGGGTAGCAAGACTATATGAGTGCTAATACAGTGATTGTAAAGAATGGGACATCAGTTCCCATTTTAGAAGATAAATCTTGGCAAGTTTGAATGGAGTATATTCAAATGGGAACAAACGGACTTTTTAAGCATGTAATTTAAAACAAAACATTCAGCACTTACATGAATAAACTCAGCAACTGCATCTTTCCTAGCCCAGCATCTAAGAGCCTATGGGTGACAGCTCCAATCTCGTAGCCACCAGGCAACACACGAGACCACTCAGCCTTAGGGTTCAGCAATGAGAACCCTGCACTCCACGTCCCTTTTCTGTAGTTGCATCTTTCATCTCTGTTTTCTAAGGCACTCACCTTCCTTCCTTATCTGTGGCTCCCAGACTGACACTCCTAGTTTCTTGTGGTTTCCAAGAGGGAAACCATTCCAGCTCTGCATCTAGTCAAGCATCAGGCTTGGGTACACTGTAAATATGTACTTGTTCTTATACAGACATCCATTTCTAACTGCCACTGGAGTCTTTCTAAAACACACTTTTAAAAGTTCTTCCTAAAAAAATGCTAAGCCAGAGCTTCTTGCACTCTGCAAGCAGTATTCTTTATCTTTCCAACAGAGAGAATGAAGAAAAAAAAAAAATAATGTGGGGTTGAAGAAACCGATTTGCAGATCAGGCTGCTTTTCCTCACAAGTGAGCACCTTGTCTGCTTGTGGCATTTTGCTCTGGGAGAGAAGGTGTCATGCATCCAATTAAAAAGATATTGAAGGAGACATGATTAGAATGAGAATGAATAAACGCTGCAGCTGCACTGGGAAGAGATGGCTAAAAAGCACATAACAGGAAAAAATACTGTCTTCTTGACCATTCCTGTGGTCATGCCAATGCTGATACTAAAGCACAAGAACAAAACTGGATCATCTACTGCATGCTAGAGATATGCCTTCATCTTAATCCAGTGTGTTTAGTTTGAATTCAGAAGAAATTTTACTTGAACTGAAAAAGCAGAGATGTCCAGTCTTTCACTGTGCAGGAGCCAGATTCTCTTAAAGGCATTGAAAAGACAAGCATATAGGCATTTTTTTCTTATCCCATTCCTGTATTGCTCCCGTCAATGTCTGCATAGTTGGATCGCCACAACTACATCTGTCATGCAATGGGGGACCACTTGCACTGGCGTCCCATAATAGAAAAGTTGCCATCCTCCCCTCAATAGGGAAAAGGAGCTGCAAGCCTGGCAGAAACTTTTCAGACTGTCAGAAGAGAAAGCAAGAAACAAGCTAAAGACCAGATGAGTTGTTCTGGAAGATTGAGTCTGTTCATTTAGTCATAGGCTGTACATGTCTACTCTCAAGGCTAAGCAAGAATTGGTCTGATGAAACTTTTAACTAGAAAGTGCAAAGCAGTCCCGAAAGTCCAAAATTCTCTAATGCATTCAGTGCTTTGCTATCAAATCCTCTCTTCCCTTCACCAGTTTTCACTAGTCATGCTCCAGTTATTGGAAAATTTTATGGGACCACTGGTTTTGGTTTGGTTTTGGTTTTCTTTAAACAGAATACTTTTTCCTGGTGTGCATTTTGGTCAGGTTTAATTCTGCCTTTGGCAACAACCTAAGACTAGACCAGAGGGGAGAGCGAGGGAGATGTAGGCTGCTTAGAGAGGTTTTGAAATCTCCATCCTTGAAGACACCCAAAATTTGACAGGACAAGGCCCTAAGCATGCTGATCTGACTGAATCTGCTTTAAACAAAAGGCTGGATCACATAGCCTTCAGAAGCACCTTCCAGCTTAATTTACTCCATGATTCTACATACCCCTAGTCCAGGTTCTTTACACACTGGAATTCCCATTGGAGGGAATTGGAGTGTAAAGGGCAACGTCTGTATCGTATGCAGATATATTTCATTTCAGTAGTCTTTCTTTCACATGGTTCAGTTTAAGGACATAAGTATTTACCTTTTGCCCCCTGTGAAAGATGCCATCCAAGAGAGTAGTTTCTGATAAACATCAAGCTCAATCAGTTATCATTACGTGTTTTTACAATTCTACTTCATTTAAAGAGAAGCATTTACCAAAACGAGGCAAAGTGTTTCTATCCAGAAATAACTGTGGCAAGTTCCCTATTTTACTTTAGAAATTTTAAGTTGTGGGCAGAGGTAGGCAGATATGAACACACACACTTCTCATGTGTAGGTACACACATCATATATGTGCTGGTAGCTGTGGTCGGTTAGGTGACTGATTCCATGTCTGCACATACCTACATTAGATTTCTACATATCCTTGTGCTCATGCATGAAATATGGTGTACTGTTTTACCTTATGAAGTTTCTCCTCATCATTGTAAAGACGAAGAGCCAAAAGTCTGACATTGGCAATGTAACTAGAGCGCTACTGAAGTCAATACAATGTAAGAATATAGCTGAGAGCCGGAGCACAAACCAAATACACAACTGAATGCAGTCTGTTTGGATGTATTCTGGCAGGACTCCTAATACTTCTCTTGCACTCCTCACTGAGCATCACAGTAACAGAAGAGATTTGCAGGGACAGCAGACCACCTTTTGGCCAGTGATTTGCTAACCAAAATCATGGCGTGGTTGTTGTTCAGAGTAGAGTCAAAGCAAAAAGCGGTGGAAAGATCAAATGAATACTTTGGGCAGCACCCTCTCATAGCAGGAACTCTCAGCAAACAAAGAACCCGTTTGGCCCCAGAAGAGTGCTTGTAATTGGGATTAATTGAATGAAGGAAACGAACTGTGTCAGAGGGCTCAGAAAAATCTTTTCTGAGTCTACAGGAAACCAAAGGGATTGGGGAAAATGCATGTAACATATTATTTTCATAGAATCATTAAGATTTATGACCTTAAGAGCCTGAAGATCAACTCCAACTGTGAACCTAACGCTGCCAAGTCCACCACTAAACCATGTTCCTAAGCACCATGTCTGTATGTCTTTTAAATGCCCCCAGGGATGGTGACTCAGTCAACTCTTTGGACAGCCTGTTTCAGTGCTTGACAACTCTTTCATCCGTCCTATGCTAACTAATTAAAGGGTGCTCATTTCAAAAATATTTAGAAAAGTCTTTATGAATCTTGTCTTGATCTGATACCTGTCCCCATTGAAAAATGTCAGGAGAGTGCCCCTACAAATACAGTTGTGGGAAAGAAGGTACTTCAGATAACTAGATGGAGTATGGGGGTCGGCATTTGTCCAGGATAATGCGGTACGTTTTCTGACCCAATTTGAGGGCTACTTTCTAATCTGCGGGCTAGATCTGAGTGGCTGTAGAGAAAACAGTGAGAATCAGAGTAGAAAACAGATGACATGAACAAACTTGGAGCCTTTGAGAGGAGGCTGCTCCAGCCAGAAATTTTGGAGAGCACCCCACGCTATGTCCCTCTATAGCAACCAAGGATGGGAAATGGTCACAACAATAAATGCTCAAGAAGCTTCTGAAAGTCAATACTGCTTACCACGATGCCTAACAAGAACCCTCCTGTCCCATCCCTGACACCACCATCTCTCTCAGTCCATTCCCAGCATGTTTCCCAGTCCCTAAGCACACTCACTTCCTCAGGATGCACAGAATCACAGAATCACAGAATGGTAGGGGTTGGAAGGGACCTCTGTGGGTCAACTAGTCCAACCCTCCTGCTGAAGC
>Ga0181612_177191_pt1 | contig 10481 bp, 6 predicted proteins | sample HoacroProtozoa21_FD_119630 | JGI IMG/M metagenome (GOLD analysis project Ga0181612, IMG submission 119630) | Hoatzin crop microbial communities from Cojedes, Venezuel. Combined Assembly of Gp0051906, Gp0051904, Gp0051908
GTCAAGCGACTAGAAAAGAATTTGTCCTACTCCCCACCTGTACGGGCCAGTGTCTCAGCTATTAGTGTTCCCAAGAGCTGAGTGTATTGGAGGCTGAAGTGAGCCTCACTGGGCAGGAGTGGCAGAAGCACCCCATTGTAACTGGCCCCGAGGCTCTGTGCATCCTTGGTATAGACTGTCTTGGGAGAGGGTATTTCAAGGACCCAAAGGGTTATCTGATGAAGGCCTCAGCTGTTTCTTCCTGATCAGGTGGTCGCGATATGCACCTGTTGTTCTTCAACCCTCTGCAGCCCCACAGTGGAAGGATCCTCCGAGACACCAGGCAAAATGGACAGCTGTTTAATTTCTTCTGTCTCCAGAACAACTATGCCAAAAGCCCACAAGGCAGATCTCATTGCATTCTTGCTGCTCTCTCACATTAAAGGCAACTTCCCCTCCTCACCTCCCGGCCCATCCTTCTGAAAGAGCTTGTATCTATCCATAGCAACATTCCATTTGTATGAGCTATCCCACTACATTGCTGCCCTCTCTGTGACATCCCGGCTCCAAGATCCTGGCAAGCAGCAAACCTCCCTGAAGAGCAGGCTAGGTTGGCAGGTGGGGACCTCTGTCCCCTCCAGAAGGGGGTCTTCTATCACAATCCCTCGGCACATCCCCTGGTGCTGCCGTCTCAGGCGCTCTGCTGGACACAGCTCCCAGCCCCTCATCTGCAGCCCAGGGAGAGTTGTAGCTATTCTGATGGTAGAGCCCTTCAGCTTCTGCAGTCAGGGGATCTCCATCTCCCATCACCACAAGCACAAGAGTACGCCCCTCTGTGGGTACACTTGGGAGTTGAGGCTCACCTTGCACCTGCATGCTCTCAAAGAAGACACGGAGAGGTCTATGTCCTCTGCACCACCCTTGGTGCTGTGCAGGCTGCTGCCCTTCTCCTACAGCCCCTCCACCTGGGGACACAGACCACCTGGCAGCAACCACCTCTTGCAGGCAAGGACGCATCTCCCTCAGCCCAGCGGGAAGCCCCCACTGTCCCCACAGTCCCAAATCTGGAGAGCTGCATCCTCACTCAGAGCTGCTTGAGCCGAGTTCCCTGACACACTGGGTGGATGGTGTATGGGATACTGGGGACTGTGCCCTGCAGGGCCTCACTGCCACTGCTGCATGGGGGAACATGGGGGCACTCCTTTCCATGCCCCCCTCCAGTGCATCCTGCTCCACAAACTGCTGCTTCTTTTGGCTGCCTCTGTTAGCAATACAATGCATTTTAAAGAACTGTATGGTTTGCTTAAATGCAGTGTAAAAAGTGACTTCAGGTGTTAGCTCTTTTACATAAAAACTGAAAAAGTCAGTAATTTACTCCTTCATACGAGTTCAAGCTACCTTAGATTCTAAAAGTCTTAGTGACAATGTTATCAAGCTTCAGCAGTGTGGCTTCACAACTACATTTTCATTCTAGTTCTCCACTAACACACTTTATTAGAAACATTTAAAAAGTAGTCCCAGAAAAACGCCAGGACCTGGTGTTTTTTCTGTGGCAATGTAATGACAGAAAGGGATTCTGAGGGTCTGTTATGCAAGTAGAAAGTAAAACAAAAACTAAAGTAAAACAAAATCAGGACTAACTCCCCACTGCCTCACAGAAGTGGATGTATATCAAATTTACAAATATTTCTGGAAGAAAAATATTTATTTACCAAGTGGTTTAAACTTACCAAAATTATGTCTGATTCCAAAAAATGTTGATGGAGAAAGACAAAATAAAAAATAGAGTGTCTGAAAGGATTCCCCTTTCATATGACAGTGTTTGAACCTGATATGGCAGTATACTTTTACAACTGTATCAGGGAAGAATCTACAAGGACAATTTATTGCATATAAGGAGAAAATACTTTCAAATTAATAGATTCTCCACCTCTCCATTTTTTCGTTCCACCTATACAAATAAATATAATGTTGCCATAATCCTTTGTAATCACAGATCAAGAAAATCCTTACTTTCTACCTTTGCAAGATGCCAGAAAACTGAAAGAATAGTCAACTTATTGTCTTGACTTAGCAAAACGTCCACAATATTTTGGACCAAATCACAGTCTTTATAACAAAAGCTACATTACTCATCTGCTAATTTCCCATAAAATAACTGTTTATTGTCCTGAAAGAAATTAGCTTTTATAAAAATTCCTTTTGTTATTTAGATACTCAGTCTTGATTTGATCTTTCAATCATGCACGAAATTGCTGTCTTTACTACTAGAAAAAGTATGGTTCCCAAACCATTGTAAATCTCAAATGAAGGCGATGATTTTTTCAAAAAAATTCGGATTTAAAATTTTATTTCAATACTTATTTCTTCATTGTTGTTGGTGAATTATATTTTAATAACATTTTCTGACTAGATCTGGGCAAAAAACCCCCATCTTAATTGCATTTAAGCTGGTTTACTGGTCAAGTTGTTTTAAGTATAATTGCTTTTCTTCTCTGCAAACTGATTAAATTCCTGTCTTCTGCTGCTGTTCAGTTTGCTTCCTTTTTGTATTTTGTGACTAAATAGAACATCCTTCTCCTGCCAATCATAGTGAAAAGAGCGGGACCTAATACTGATGTTTGCAGTATCGTGCTTGTCACATATATCCATTTCTGCCTGTTTCTTCTCACTCATGCCATTTGTCTTTACTCCTCAAGATAGCTCTTTATCCTTATAAACTGCATATATCTCCGGCAATACCAGATGACCTTGCTGAAAGTCATCTTTAGCTGGTCATGTAATAGAGATTTCATAAGGTTTCTTTTAAGGCTGTACATTCTGTCCAAAATTTCTCTGACAAATCCTGTGTGTTATTTGCTGATATGTAACTGTTATACTTGTTACCAAGAACTTCTGTGAAACCACCCGATAATCCTTAAATAATGTTGCTTTTATTTCTTCTGTTTTATGTTTACTCACCATTATCTTGTTTCCTTTATGTATCTCCAGACTTGGATGTTTGTTGTTTGTTTTTTTTAATTATTACTTCTGATTGGGAAGGTTCCCACCATCTCATTTATTGTTTTCCCCCTAGTTTTATAATGGGTGCTGTTGATTTTACTGTCTTTCTTACGTATGTTTCTTTTTTCAGATTGTTCTTTTGTTTTTCCTCATGTAATGCTATGCTCCTTCATTTTTTCGCTCTTGTTCTGATTTGGTATCACTATTTCCCTGTTGTTAGTTCTCTCTTCAGCCTTCTTTTCTGCTTTAAGAATGCTGAAGAAACAAGTTCATGTAAATAGCCCGCGGTGACAGTAATCTCTGCTAATAAATTACCCCTACTATCTCTTAAAGGATTACCCACTCCAAGAGACTCCCTTTCTCCTTAATATTTCTGCAGTAATATTATTTCATTCTTGGCTTCACATTTCCTATAAATTGTTTTTCTATTCCTTTGCCCTCATTCTATAAACTTCCCATTCTTTTCTGTGCTCGAAGTGTTTTATGTTTCACACTTTACTCTTTTTATATTATAATAATGCCCCTGCAATTTAGTAATACCTTTTATGTGAAGACCTATCTGCTTTATAATAACTCATGTGTTCACCTCTCAGTACATTGCAAGAAGTAATGTCTATTACTTCCATATTAGTAAAAGGAAACTGAGGCACTGGAGCAAGTGAACTGACTTTTTGGACATAAATACTCCCAGTCAAGCTGTAAGAAATGCGATCTTGTTTCCTTGGGTTTTCTGGGGAAGTTTGGTGGTTGGTTTTTTGGTTTTTATTTACTGTTCTGTTTACCACAATACACTTCTCTCACAAATAAGGTAATTCTGTAATTATTAGTTCCTATTAACTCACTGAGAGTAGTCCCTAAGACTACCATATGGTTTGACATTTAGCCTTGTATACCTATCAGAAAAGAAAGAGAACAATATTTCAAAAGCTCTGTCAAGCTCTTTATACTGTGACCTTTCTCATATTTAGCATAACAGCACCCCTAGTACAAGATACTTTTCTGATTATATATTGTGTTTATATATTATTGTACACTTTAAAAAATTGAAATCTAGAAGAAAATTATATAGTATTCTTTTCTGTGTATGTATGTGTTACATTTGAACTTTTAATTATGTGATGACACATTTCAAGGTTGTAACATAGGCATATGCAGCACTGTCAGATTGACGTACAGTTAGTTACCCCTTAAATTGCTTGTTTTGGTGATGTCTCTAACATAAATGTTTCTGAGTAGAGACTACCTTACTAAAACATTAATATAATTGGTGCCCTTACACTAATATGTATGGTTTACTGTCGCAGTAATATATAGGGGATTTTTTCAACTCTTTTTAAATTGCTGTGTTCAGTATTGTGTAATGCTATTCTGTGCTTCTTACACTGTGTGTCTTATAACAAATTTTCTTCACTACTGTGTTGCCTTTATTATCAGATATTGAGCAATAGAGATTTTACTCAATATGAAGCTTTTTTTCCCAAAATCCTCCCAATCTCTGCATGCTTTCACAAATGCCAGTACTACCCAATTATAAAACCTAATTCTATTTTCTGCCAATTCAGTGATGTCTTTGGAGAGCCATACTTCCACGCTCTTAATGTAGTCAATGCCTGTCCCTGCGTCAAAAATAGTACAGGGAGCAAACACGAAGTACTGCACTGTGCAAATGTGAAATGGTCTTCTCAGTAATTCAGTTTATTTCATTATTTGCCTGAGAAAACTGCCCTTCACTTTTGGCAAGGAATATTGCACTCTCAAAATTGTTTTAAAGTGTTTCCTTTGGAGAAGCAAGTGTGAGGGAAAGGAAAAAAAAATATGTTGTTGTTTGTGAGAGTTCTTCTCACAACCAAAGCCTCATTGAGTCACACTATGATACAGAACACCAAACAAACCAGCAACCCCTGGATCAAGGTGTTTGTGATTAGCAACTATCATAAAGGCTTGGTTTTGTCATCCCTATGGAAGAGACTTTCATTTTCCTGCATTGAGTCTAATCAAAACCCAGATAACTCTACTTCAGGATGAATCAGAGCAGCAAAATATGTTTCAGCTCTTTCATTTTCAGATGAAGTCCTCCTGAAAAGATGACAAGAGAAGGAGAAGCAAATGCTATCATGGAGAGATATCTAATTTTAGCAGCTTATCTAACTAGCTAGTCATCTCTAACATTTAACTGAATAGCTAGACTAAGCTGAAATAATATGGACTGAGGTCTTTAATGCATGATTATGGTATCCCCACTGTAGATCCTCAGGTGTAAATACATACAGAGGATGTGAACTGCACATAGATAACACATGTGATTGGTGTATACTTGTGTAGCAAAGGCTTAAATGTCCAGATACATTAAAACTTAAATGTGAAGGCTGCAAAAAGAAGGGCATAAACAGAAGTTGCAGTACTTAGTCCTCATATTCCCATCTATACTAGTGTGAAATATTCCCTTATGCTTGAAAGGCAAATTGTAATAAACAGTATCTGCTATACAGCCAGAGGAAAAATACAATATCCTATAGAACAGAAAAAGAAATATGAAATATAAAAGATAAAAGAACTTATTAATCTTTAATCATGTCCACTCTGAAAAAGTCAATACTTCTTCCAGATGCTGCTTGTCCACTAAACCTTTTAGCAGTTTTCTTAAAGGCAACGTAGCAGACCAAAACCTGTCTGTAATCCACAGCTGTGTTTCAACATGAGTGAAGAGTTTATACAGTTAGGATAGATCTGACTGCAACCTTTGCTGCAGAAAATAGTTCAAGTTCTCTTATTGTGCCTGAGTTTGTTTCTTGGGCAAATATCACATGCCATCAAAATCTCTGCCGGACCTGGGCTGATGATCCCCAAGGCCACTGATCTAGACTATTATAATTATCCTTTTCTTCCCTTTCAGTTGGTTTGCACCAGTGTCTTGCCTGTTATGGTTTTCTTTCATGAGTCAAAAAAAAAAAAGCCCACCAAAAAAAAGGACAAAAAAAGAGCAACTTCTCTACTTGCATCTTTTATCAAAACTGTTCCTCAAAACTCCTTTTCCTTTTAGTAAGAGTGCACCAGTCTTTGTAAAAATGCTTGATTTGTGTCCTTCTCTTTGAGACTTCAAAGGACAGTATGGAGGAAATACTTCAGTTAGATGACTGATACTAAAGCCAACTATTACCTTCCTATGCCAATGCTACAAAATAATAAAATGCTGTAAGTTGTGGGCTAAGTAGAGATGGAGAAGAAAGTGATCTTCACTGTGTTTACTGAGGCAATATGTATTTTTTTAAATTTTGCAGGTCTGACCTGAAGTTTAATGAGAAACTGCCTAAAAATCTAAACAAGTAATTGCAATGTTGTTTTGTGCAGATGCCCCTACAGTTCTCCTAAAGGCTCTGTACATTTGTCCATCATAATCCAGTTTATATATTCTATGGCAATGTTAATTTACATCACTTTCTAAACCATAGGACTAATTCACTCTGTTCCTGAGAAGCAGGATAATCAGTCTCCTTGTACCTGATTAGCAGCTATGATGAAGTATGCACATAATCCTGCTACAGATTTTTTTCTGACTTGTACCTGGTCAAAGAAGGCCCTTCCCAAGAAACCCACAAGAAATCATCTTACTGCTTCCAGAATGCAGTCCATGTACAAACAGAGAGAAAGAGTACTGACATAAATACAATATTGCTTTTATATGTACCTGTACATACATAAATGTGTATTTATGTACCATTTTAAAGCATAAACCTGCACATACAGTCACATAAAAGCACATGGAGGCACAAATATATGTACATATTTCTGTCTACCTAAATAGATCAACGATGAATAGATACAGGATTGAAACGTAGTGGTACAGCTGTGCACAGGCATTCTGTAAAGATAATTCTTTGGTAATAGAGGGAATAGGCTAATACAGCTTGTTTCTACTAAATGTTAAAAATCGTGTTTCTTGTGTCTAAATATTGAAATGGTACTCAAAATGAATCATTCTGTACTGTAACAGATAAACACAAAAGACTATCTAAACATGTCTGGTCTTTTCTTCCTCTCACAATTCCATCCACTTTTTCTCAAACCAATTTCGATTCAGATTTTTACTGCCAGAAGAAATTAAAGAAAATGTGACCTTCATGGAGTGCAGTTTCTTTTTCTAACAGTTAGTTAGTAAACACTTTGCTGCTTTTAACATTTTCATGCCTTTGGCAACCACCTGTTTTGTTTGTGTGTTAAAGCCTAAGATAATTCTAAGAAATAAACATTCAGCACACAGATCAGGGAATTCAACAGATCATCACTATAACTGATACTTGAGTGCCCTTAAAACAGGGTGCAAAAACTATGTGGGATGGAAAACAAAGTTGCACTGAATGACCAGGGTACCTTCTCAAAAACAACCCCAGCAGTCACAGGTACACTTATCTTTTATTCAGGCATTTAAGACCAAACATCTTGCAGCCGATTCATTTTCTCCTTGTCACCTCCAGGAATCTGGGATTTGATTAAATTTATTGCTTTATATTTTATTAATCTTTTGGATTAGAGGAATACAGCAGAGCAGTAGAGTTACTCACATGTGTATTGATAGTACAATTACAGGGTATGCAGTTCCTGATGAGCAGGCCAGACACAAACAGAAGACTTTGGTTCTAATGGGCTATTTTGTGTTTTCTTGTTTGTTTCATTTCAGAGAATAAAAACTGTCCTTTCAGATATAATCACAGTCTCTAGGCTGGAAGTTGAAGCAAAAGAACCTCTTTTGATCTTTATTAAAGTATCCCTCAGCAGAAAGGAAGTAAGGTTCAAATTACAGCCTTTTAATTTCTTTAATTTGTCAGCTATGAAAACCTTTTTCTTCCTTTAAAAAATTAAAAAATACTCTGGCTAAGACTTAGTTGTATTTTGAAAAGTTCAGACTCTTTTTGTGCAGTTGAAAAAAGTAATTTGCTGTAATGGTAGATCTTCATATTACTGGAGAACTCATTCATAAAGGTACCAACAACTATTCATAAAAAAAGTACCGTACTAACAAATGATCATAAAAAAAAATAGCTATCCTTATGTGAGACACGAAGAAAATAATAGTTTTAGAATAACAGCAAGAATCAGAAACTTACTGATGAAGATAGAAATTAAATTTAAGACTCAAAATTATGGGAAAAGAAGAAATAGAAACAGACTCAAAAATGTCAAGTTTTATCCAGTTGAAGCTACTGTCAAAATATCTTTATTCCTCTAGAATTTCTCTTTGTGGATATGAATGTGGATGTGAGCGCACTGAGGTCCTGTGAGCTTCTTTTTTCTCTGTTTTTCAGCAGATATAGTGCCCACTGTCCTTCTACTATAGTGTATGAAACAGACTATAACAGACTGTCTGACCTTATGATATCTGAAATTGGGGAGACTGATCTGTATTCTAGCCTTTCTTATGGCAGTCAAAGGGACAGAAGGTTGCAATTTCTCCTTTGACCAGAAATCTGGAGTGCTTGATCGTTCTGTTTTTCAGACTATTGCTCCCCCAGATACCCTCGAAGTAATTAGCCTTACTTAACATGATGTTGTTTGGTTTAGATCTGACTATTTTATCATTAAGCATACCTTTCACTTTTCACAGATCAATTTACAGCCACAGATACTTTCAGACAAGAGAAGGTATATTGTCCTTGCATTGCTTAATATATAAATTATGATGGAAGGCAGTGAAAATAATAGCATGATACCATTTATATGTAGTAGAATAAGACATATGCAAATTTATAATGACTAAAGAAAATACTTTCTTATACAACTTTGTCAAACTAGTTGCCATAAAGCTTTGCAAAAGATGGAAACTTAAAGAGATTATTAAAATGAATGAATCTTTCATGTGGACAAGAATATCTGCAATTATCAGCTAATGTTTTTGTAAAATATTAGACTTCTACCAGACTATCTACTGCTGGTTTGGAGATTTTTTGAGCCATCCATTGAGTTGGCCACTGATGCATAAATAATAGAGAACAAAACAGACAAGTTTTCTGTTCTACTGTGGCAATTCCGACGTTCCTATACCAAACAGTGTTCTCAGATGTTTCTAAATTCACTGCTGTTTAAAAAAATAAAAGTAGAACCAACAAAAACTTCAACAATGGTTTTCACGTAATGCAGAGCAGAGCAGCTGCCACTGATTATCTACTTAATAGAATACAATTCCATTAAACACCTATCTTGTATTTGCTACTCAGAATAGCAAGCCCTCTGTAGCCTTCATAAAGCCCTGAGTAATCTAATTTAATTTTGAAATTATTCCTTTCTAAGTAGAAAAGGGAAAACTACATGACCTCCAGAGCTCCTTTGCAGCCTAATTGATTTCTGCTTCCATGATTTGCAATTGTATTGCAAGCAAATCACAACGCCATTGTCCAAGCTAGAAATGATCAAAATTACACAAAGTAGAACATTCTGATGAACCAGATCTAGATAACGGAACTCTGTTTCAGGAATAAAACTCATAAAAGGCTGACAACAACTAGAATCAAAAACAAAATCCACTTCCTTGTTTAGCTCTTCAAGGGCACCCCTTTGATAAGTGTGAACACACGTGAACATCAGCATGTACATTTGTTAGTCTTCAAGGGGAAGTGCATCTCTTCTCCCAGCTGAGAGTTTTCAAACACTAAGACAGCAAGTACTTCTATTCAGTCATTTAAGAGTCATTTCCCTCTCAGCATATAACCAGTAGTACACACAGGGAAGTGAAATACTTGTTTTGCTTGAATTGTAGACTCTGAAGTGAAAATATTGCAGCTGTTCTGAACATATATAAAAACTTAATTTTCCAGAGGCCTTGACTCTCTATTTACTTTCATATTTTTGTGAAAATATTCTCTTTTCTAGATCAGTATTTTTTATCTTTTTGAATGCTGCATGTGCATAGATCATGGAGCGGAGTGTTTAAGAAACTCTATCATTTTGGTGTTTAAAGTGGTATAGCTATAAAAATATCGATGTACAACTTTGCACTACAACTGGTTAGACAAAATGTTTTCAACACTAAAGTAAAAAAAAAGTATCTGCTTGGATTTCCCCACCTTTTTTTTCTTTTTTTTTTAAATGAAAATGTTTCTAGATGAGAGAAAATAAGTACATTACCAGTATACAGAAAAACGGAATACATTTCTTTATATAGGAGTCTCAGAAGCACGTTATTGTAAACCTTTTGTGTGTTAAAGCCAAAGCAAAAGCAAAATCTCCAACATTTTCCCTCTCTTTTCCTTCAAAAGTTTCTAAGGATTGACAAGCCCTCAGAGAATGACTGCTCTGTTGACTTTCACAGAATACAGAGTGGTAGGAATTCGAAGGGAGCTCCGCAGATCATCTAGTCCAACTCCCCTGCCAAAGCAGGTTCACATAGAGCAGGCTGCACAAGACCCTGTTCAGGCAAGTTTTGAATATATCCAGAGAAGGAGACTCCACAACCTCTCTGGGCAGCCTGTTCTGGTGCTCCATCACCCTCAGAGTGAAGAAGTTCTTCA
>Ga0181612_105180_pt1 | contig 10480 bp, 13 predicted proteins | sample HoacroProtozoa21_FD_119630 | JGI IMG/M metagenome (GOLD analysis project Ga0181612, IMG submission 119630) | Hoatzin crop microbial communities from Cojedes, Venezuel. Combined Assembly of Gp0051906, Gp0051904, Gp0051908
CGCGGGGGCCGGAACGTGTCCCGCGCAGGATCCCCGGGGCCTGTCGCTCCGCTGACCCTTTTCCCCTGAAGCCGAGTTCACGGTTGCTCTCTGGGCCCCCGCTGGCCTCACAGCCGGTTGCTGTGCAGTGAAGCACGATCTTTACCCCCAGTCATTAGCCTGAGCTGTAAACTCTGCCGCAGGCTTTCCCGGAATCGGGAGAGGGAGGTCACGCATTTACCAGATCTCCGCGTAAAATCCCTTTCCGTTTCCTCCAGCAGCTGCCAGGCTCCATCTGTGGGGTGCTCCGGGGGCCGTGGAGCCGAGCTCTGCCATCGCGCTGGGGGGCAAGGGGAAAAGAGCAAAGCTCCACCGTGTCCGCCAGCTGCGAGAGCTCCTCAGCCAGAGCGTGCTGTCTGCGGAGGGCAGAAAGTTGGGGAGAAGTTCCTCCAGCAAGCCAGATTTAGGCTTCTAAATTCCAGAGATCTCCCCCCTTGCCATGTGCTGTGGCTCCGACAGCTGCAGGCTCAGGGCAAAGCTTTGAGCGTGGCTGAGGGAGGGACAGAGGGAGCTCGCTCTGCTAGGAGGTGCCTGCGGGTGTTCCTCACGGGTGGCCATGGCTGGAGCAGAGTCCAGGCCCAGGAGGGAAATGCATTCACGTGGTGATCAGACGCTTCCCTCTGCCTGGCGCTGGGCCTGGAGTGCGTGGCTGGCGCTGGCAGATGGCATTGGAAAAAGAAATCACAGAATCACGGGATGGAAGGGACCTTACAGATCATCTCGCTGCACCCCCCCCACCACGGGCAGGGACCCCTTCCCCCAGCCCAGGGTGCTCCCAGCCCCGTCCAGCCTGGCCTTGAGCCCTGCCAGGAAGGGGGCAGCCACAGCTCCTCTGGGCAGCCTGGGCCAGGGCCTCACCACCCTCATGGGGAAGAATTTCTTCCTTCTGTCTAATCTAAACCTCAGCTCTTTCAGTTGTCTTAGTTACCCTGCTCACTCGCACGAGTAAGTGTAAAAGCTGCCTGAGGCTCCTCAGGAGATGGGCCGGACAGACCGTGTCGCCACGGAGCGTCGGTGCAGTCTGATACGAAGGCTGCTCCTCTCTTTGGGAAGAGCTGAGCTTGCCTGCGTGTGCGGGATGGGGGGAGGCTGCTGCCCGTGCCTGTGAATAATCCGTGTCACGGGTCAGAGGCGCTTTCCTGTCAGCAACCGGACTTTCCTAGGTAGTTTAGGGAACCAAGAACTGTTGTGAAAACAAGCAAGTTCCCTTCCCTGCCCAGTTTCCTGTGCTGGATTGAGCAATTGGGGTCAGAAAAGGAACCTGAAGTGTCTCATGATTGGTAAGAGAACTCAGCAGCCCTGGAAACCACTTTGCCCTGGGCCCCGCCTGACAGCGGGCAGCCCGGGGCGAGGGGTCCCCAGCCTCCTCGGAGCGCGTGCGTTCCGTGTCTGTCGAGCACACTCTGTCCCTGCAGCACTGATTTACTGAGCGCTGCTGTGACCTAATGCTTCACTTGTGGTAGGACATCAAGGTCTGGTCATCTTCGTTTCTTCGTAGCAGAAATAGGCTGGGGGAAGCAATAACGTACAGCTGCTTGCTACAACCCTAGTTTAAATAAATAAGAACAAAGATACTGAAGCGTTTTAAGGGGTTTTTTTCTTATTATCATAATGCCCATGCTGACAAAGATCTTCTGTTATCTGGAGCCTCCAACGTGAGATTGGATCTCCACAGACACATGCAGTCAGCCAAAAATTGCAAAACCGAGTGCAGGAGGCCACTGGTTTGCCAGTTCTGCTGTGGTGCAAGGAGCCAGGGCAGGCAGTAGTCCCCTTTGGACATCGTGCTGGGGTGGGGATGGGGGCTGAGGCGCTGCCAATTTCTCTTCCTGTTGTGGCCTGCTGGTCATGGCTGCGGGACTGCTTCCAGAGCTGGGAGCAAAGGCAAAGGTCCGTAAGAGCTGCTCCCAGGCATCTGCCAAGCACAGACCCCAGCAGACTGCGAGTGGCCAAACAGGGACCAGAGGTGCAGATCTCTCCTGCAATGGCGTTTGAGGAACTCCTTGGACTGCGTCCCTTCTGGCCGCTCAAGAACTTCTTCACAGAACCACACAAGCTGCTTAGAAAAGCCACGTGATGATGCTCAGTCTGTTCTTCCAGGTCTGTTAGAAGCCTCCCACAGCCCTGATACTGGATTCTTGGTGTGAGCTGGGCGGGTGAAGGACCAGGGCTGGTGCTGTCTGGGCTGACACATGGATGATTTCAGCGCGCTTCCAGGAGCTCAGTGCAGAGTCTCCGTGACACATTTCTTTCATGTAAGAGCAGGTCGTCTGAGCTGTTCCCAGTGCCCAGGAGAACATCAGCCCAGGCAGAAGGTGTTTTTCTGCCAGATCACTACAGGTTCCAGTTCTGCCAGTTGCATGTGATAGAAGAAATGCGCGTTCATTCTTCTGTCTGGGAAAATGGAAATGGAAATGTAACATCCTGGCCCTCTGTCGTGTCCCGCAGTGCCTCTGCTTGGGGAGAGGCGAGCGCCTAACGCACGCACCTCAGCCTGCAGCCAGCGCAGGGCTGGCCTAGATCCTGATGGCGTCCTCCTGGTGAATGGTGCCCTCGATCACCGTGTCTGTGGTGTGCCTGGAGCACTTGCGACTCCCTTTCATACTTCTCAGGTTTTCTGAAAGATGCTTCTGGAACTTCTTGGTGAGGAAGCAGTAGATAATTGGGTCCAACACACAGTTCATGCTCAGGAGGCACAAAGTCACCTGGTGAGCATCATTGAGTTGTTGGCGCAACTGACAGTCTTCCGTCTTCCACTGCTCCAGAACAGTCAGGGTCCAGGGCAGGTGCACGATGTGGTGAGGCACAAAGCTTATGATGAACACAGCCAGCACTGTGCAAACCATCCAGAGCGCCCTTTGCTTGACGTGAGCGCTCTTCCGTGGCTGCGCTGATTTGGAGAACAAGGTCCTGATAATGACGACATTCCAGCCGAGTATGAAAAGGAAAATGATATAGAAGAGAACGCAGATGATGACGTGAATGGCAAGAACAGCGGAAACACTGCTAGAAGGGTCATAGCCCTCAAAGCACCGTGTGAAATTCTGTGAATTGATCTCCTCCTGATTGGTATTATTGTCAAAAAGGTAATACACAGAGCTGCCCACTATGATGATCCAGATAGCTGCTGATAAGTAGATACCCCTTCTCTGCGTGGTAAACTGAGCAGCTTTAATGGGATTCGTCACGGCTTGGTAACGGTTGTATGTGATGACCATCAGAAAGGCGACAGAAGAGTAGGTGTTCACGAAAAATAAACAGCCAGCCACATTACAGAGGAACTCGGGCATGATCCAGTCTCCGCGGTGGTGATAGTAAATGATCCACATTGGCATCGTAACCAAGAAGAGCAGGTCAGCTACTGTCAGGTTCACCATGAATATCTTGATTTCGTTGAGTTTCTTGGTGGGGTAAATACGGCCAAAAATCCAGAGCACGTAGCAGTTGGCAACAAAGCCCAGAATGAAAATGATGCTGTAGAAAACAGTGAAGAGGTTGTAGCGAAACTCGGAGTCTATGTGGCATGCGATGTAGGGATCAGCACTACCTTCAGCACCACCTCTGCCCTTTCCAGACATCGTGGTGCTGAGCAGGCACGTCTGAAGAAAAATTTCCTGCTGTAGCTTTTCTTTTTACCTAAAGATACAAAGCATAAAATGAGCTGTTTGCTGTGGTGCCAGGGCTAAACCAAAGCCCACCTTTCATTTTCCGCTGTCTGTGGCAGCAGGAGTTCTGCTCCAAGCCTTGGCTCCAGCCCCAGACACCTGCCCTGACCCCTGGTCCTCTCTCTGATCCTGTTTCCGCACCCTACGAGCCTCCATGTCTCCCTCCAGCACTGCTCGCTGCAGTGCGGATCTCAGATCACCCATCTCCCATCTCAGAAGACTTTTCTGCATGAGGGATCTCAGACAAAATCATCTGTTACTCTGCTCTGTCTCAAGCTTCTTAATCTTTTACTGTAAGCAAACAGGTTCTCTGGGACTCTGTTTTTCCCCTGTGGTTCCTGCTGCTTTCTAACTTGCCTACATTTATTTTAACCTAGGAACTCCAGAAGTGAGACGGTATCTGGAAAGGTGTCTCACTAGTGCCATTTCCAGAGCCATCCTCTGCTTGCTGTTTTCTGACGTTTTGCTGCCTACGCTTGTCGAGATCGTGTTTGTTTGCTCACTTGCGGGCACCGCAGGATCTCACGCTCACTTCGTAGGCTCCCAGAGCTCTCAATTTTTTTACTCACTCGATGTAAAAGCTGAGTCACTGATCCTAAAGGGTGGTGTTTTGTGGTACATGCTTGATTGTAACTACGGGTTATGTCTCTTCAGATCTTGGCTGTTGGCTATCATGCCATCATTTTGAACTCAAGTTGTCATCAAACCAATCTGACTCTTCCCTCCCCCCCCCATTTCTGCACGGAACGCGAGTGTCGGCAGCAGCGGTTCTGTGCTTTGCTGGGTGGCTGGTGAGGCTGCTGACACTGTCCCTGATGAGATGCCTTCAGGTTTTTAATGTTACCAGTCCCCACCTCAGTTCATATTTCTGCAAATCTTGCCTACAGTTTGGACATCTCAGATTCCTGTGCGTGTTCTTGTCTCACATTTACATGGGATTGAGTCCAGTGCCACGCGTGCTTTACCCTGCTGCTTTCGCCCGTGCGCACCCGTTCTCGGCTCTCACGCCAGCTCCGGGTCTGACGCCGGGCAGGACTCTCCTCTCCGTGACACAGTCCTGCCGCTCTGCCTGGTTTCTCTCCCTCTTCCTTCATGGCAGATAGCTGGCCATGCAGGTAAAGCCCTTTGAGAGCCACCAGCAAGGACGCGGGGTTGCTCGCTGAGGGTAAACTTGCAGGGTTTGTAACCTATTTTGCAGAGCACGGTGGTTCCCGTCGGAGTGAGTGCAGTGTGCCACCAGCTGCGAAGCCTAAACTGCTTGGGTGGGTCACGCTGGGGGTGCTGGGCGCTGCACATTTCCATGTGCCTGCCTCAGCTCTGCCAGCCCCACGGACAGCAGGCACCTTCCCAAAAGCCTGCTGCCTCCCGAGAAGGCACCCTGCTGCCTCGGAGCTTTCTGGCTCTTTCCCAGCAGCAGACAGTGGCCTGGGCCCCCAGCTCAGCCTCTCTGAGTGGAGCCACTCTTTGTCTCCATGTGCTGTTGGTTCCTCATTTACACATTTGCAATTTTCCTCTGCAGATGGGGAAGTCAGCTCTAGCTCAAGAAAGCTCTCCCGTACTTCAGCAAACTCTGCCAACCCCTTGGTACCTCTTTCCAGTTGTTAGGAGAAGCAGGCAGCAGTCATCTCGCAGAGCCCGTTCCTCCTCACCCCTCCCAGGTCCTCTAAGGACGTGGCAACCGCAGCTATCCACAACTTGTCCCTGGACCTCCACAGGCTGCTGCGTGCTGGGCAGCTCTGGGGGCCGAGTGTCTTTCAACTCGGTCTTTCAACGACGTTCCACGTGAATTCACAAGCAGCTGTGGCAGAACTAGTCACTGGCCAGGCGACACGCGCGTGTGTCCTCTTCCACCTTGATCTCTGCCACCCTGCTGTGAACCCCCCGGTCTCTAAGAGGCAGTAGCTGGCTCAGGGGGTGGTAGCTGGGAGGTGAGGGTGCTCTGGGCTGTGACCCCGCAGGGCTGGCCACATCCCTGGGGAGGAACGTGTCACTCCCTGCTGCCCCGCGGCGAGGTCCCGGAGCAGGCAGGGGCCCACACTCCGTTCCCTGTTCTACCTTTGATTCGTGCAGGACCCAGGGCAAGTCCTACTGGTCATCTCATGGATCTGCCTCCACACCCTCATCTCTGTATGAAAGGCGGTGGCTGTCACAACACGGCCGTAAATAAACGTCCGTGTCTAAGCCCGGCGCTCCCACCCATGGAGGGAGCATCTCTGGGAAGGACACCGGCCGCTTGGAAGGGCTGGCATCTCTCGGCTCGGGAGGGCACCTGGCAGGCGCAGACGTCCAGGGAAGGGGTGAAGCTGTGCAGGGGCAGGAGAGACTAGGGAGGAGCTTTGCGTTTGGTACACTGTTCTGATGGTAGAAGAAGGAAACAGAAAGAAGTCCTAAATAGAAGATCGTTAGAGAACTCGAAGTTTTCTCCAAACCTGCATCCTAAACCCACTGGTCTGACTCTCTGCCACCTGCAGCAAACAGTTCTGGTGCGCAGGGCTGTGATCTTTGCAGCGAAAGGTGTTCTATCACCGTAGCACCAGACCTGGATATACCCAAAGTAGGGGGAAAAAAAAGTCGATGAATCCAACTAGCAGAATTCACGAGGAGGAGAGAAGTGCCACATCCAACACAGAGGCACAACCGTTCCTCACCACGTCCCTTTGGGCTCTGCCTGGGGCACTCTCCGTCTGCCCCTCTGTTTCTGGGGCTGTGCGTGGGCACGGCAGCCTCCACGCGTTGCCTGGGAGCTCTGGTGGACTTCGCTGGCGGGGTCTCCAGGCCTGCGCATCCGCTGCCAGGTTTAGCAGATGGGGTGGACCTCTCCCCTCCACGCAGAGCCCTGCCCAGAAGATAGGTTTGAGCTGCGGAGCTGTGCCCTGACCTGGGGAGAGGAACGCGAGGACGTGCTCTACGTGGTTAAGCCTGCCAGGAATCTCTGGCAAAGGAGGGCTGTGGGCGACGGCAGCGCCGGCCCCTGGCCCAGCAGCACTCGGAGGAGCTCATCTGTGTTTGCACTGGCAGGCTGTGCAGTGCCGATGCCGAGGTCCTTCAGGGAATCCCAAGAGAGCTGGTTGTCCCTTCTCACTTGCCAAGCCCGATATTCTACAGAACACAGCCAGAAGACAGCATGGCACCATTCCCCACTAAATTTACTCAATACCCACTTCCCTCTTCAGCCTGAGGAACTCGAGCTCGCATCGCCCGTGTGCTTGCGAGATGTCCTAAGCCCGAGACTCTGGAGTGCCGGGGGGGGATCTCAGTCGGCCTCGCCAGCTGAGGTGGTTCCCCTTTGTAGAAGGCACACAGACATTCTCCGTGCCAGCAGAAGGGAGCAGAGGCAGTGGTCAGGGCGCGGGCTGGCGGCGTGGGTGCTGTTCCCTGCCGCAGCAGCTGCACCCCTGGCGACTCCAGCCCAGGCCGCTGCCGTGCGGCGCCGGCCGGTCAGCCCAAGCGGTTTGCACCACCAGCTCCACTGCGTGCAGAACTGGAGGTGGAGGTCACGGCCGCACAGCAGAGCATGGCCCGGGAAACCGCAGGCTCTGCTCCCAGTCCGCGCTCTCTCCCATGGGCCACGCTCTCCCAGCATGGATTTGCTGGCTCGTGGCTGCAAGGTGCAAAGACCACACGAACACGAGCTACGCCATTGGTGAAGGTATGTTCTGAGAGGAACAGTACTAATAAAGTGTATGTTGTGCTTACCGCAGTTGAAAGGATTCAGCACGACACGTCCATCTTCAGCTTCAGCAGAGCAGTGGTGGGTGTTTTACCGAGGATACTCGGTCGTCTTCCAAGGGTTATTCTCTCTGACCTGGGGCTGGAAGGTCTCCACGCAGGCAGCTCTCCAGAGCAGGACACCAGAATGGGAGCAACTGCAGCATGACTGCAGAGTCACTAGAGAAGAGGAAACGTGTGACATCAGCTCAAAGGAAATGAGAAATACAATAAACTGCAGAGGAAAGGCAATTAACCACAGCGAAGATCTGGAAAGCCCTTAGAGCTGTTTCCTCAAAGTATTTCTGCTTCTGATGATCCTGAAAGAGGGCAAAGTTGGGATTTTCCTCTAAATGCAGAATAGGGATCCACTCCATGTCCCTGGTTAGATCTGGGATGAGACAGCATTTGAGCATCCTTCTTCCAAACGGATGAGTGGCAGAAACCAGAAGAGCTTTCACTTAATAACTTAAAGGAAAGGAAGTGCCAGGAAACTCATCTGTCCCATGGGCAGACGCACTCCCTAGCAGAGTCTCCTTCACACTTGTGTTGGGGCTAAACAGACCCAGGAATCCAGCCGTCCCAAGTCTCCTTTCATCTCAGGGATCTTCAGCAGACACTGAGACACCAGAGCACGGCAGGTCTTCACCTGGCCCATCCACCTTCACACCATGACCACCATTATTTGTGGCAGCCTGAAGACCACTCAGCACCATGATGCAAACTGGTGAGGTGCTCAGGGAGACGCCAGTGACAAGCGAAGATGCACGCGTGGTCCCAGCTAAGCCGTAAATCCCGAGTTGTAGCTCCCATGCTGATGGTTAACCTGCCTTCCCTGCAGACACTGCTGTTACACCTGCACACAGGGCAGCTGTGAGCCTGGAACATCTGCACCATGTCCTGCACAAACCTCACACCTACAGACGCCTTCAGGAACTGAAGCACCGAGGCTGGTGCCCGGGTTCAGTGTGAAACACATAGGAGCAGAGCCACAAAGTCCCATCACCAGCACAAAGAGGTTCCTGAGCCTGCGACAAGGCTGCTGAGGAGCAACACGGGCCCAAGCAGAAGCAGAAGAGGCCAGTCCTCACTGGTGTTCCCCTGGGACACCTGGTTCTCCTGGCTCTTCTCATGAAAGGTCATCCACAGCAAAGAGTCTGTGGTAGGCCCTGGCCGTGTCCGTGCGGTGAGGAGCACCAGAGACCCCCATGGTGTGGTGTCATGTCTTGGGAGAGCCGTCAGGCACAGGCTGAGGGTTGTGTCCTCTGGCCACGCCAGCCAAGGGCACCAGCCAAACCTCTCCGAGAGCCAGGAGCTGGCACGGACCCTGGGACACCTTCAAGCCATGCTTTTGCTGTTGGGGTGGTGAGCCTTGGCTCTGAGCTGGGACACCGCAACCTCCTCGTCAGCTAGGGAAAGGGCACACTGACCGAGGGGACAAGGTGGATGGCAGCAACGCCACCCTGCCAGGACGCTGACCTGGGGCTTGCCTGGCCTTGGGCATCTCAAGGCGATGGGCTGCGCAGCACCAGGGCAGCCGATGCGGTGCCAGAACCCCCCTCTGTCCATGCCGGTGGCTGGATGTCCCCAGCCAGGGACAGGCAAAGCCCCAGCGCCGATCTGGGCTTCTTTGCCTGGGTCAGCTCTTCCCTGGCTCTTCTCCAGAGGGTGCCGACCGCCTCTCCCAGGGCCGTCACGGAGGGAAGCACCCACCAGGCACTTCATCGTAGGACCTGGCTGCTGGGCAGCCCCCGCATCCCCAGCCGAGCTCCAAGGCCCACCAGGCATCGGGCAAGGGCTCAGCAGGCTGCTGCGCAAGCCGGGATGTCCTACAGCTCCGGGCACAGAACACCCAGAGCTGTGTGGCCACCACAGCTGGCAGCACAGGGTGTCCGAGCGGCTCGGGAGCCACCGGAGCCACGGGACCCGAACTCCCCCAGCGACAGCACAGGGTGGGGGACCAGGGGACAGCCAGGTTCTGCCGCTGTCGGGCCACCTCAGGGTGACCTGGAGGGCGAGGGGAGGCTCCTGCAGTGACACCGCAGATCTGGGCTGGGTCTCTGTCCCCCCGCCACCCGCTGTCCTCTCTCCTTCCCCACCGGCTGTGGTGAAGATGGACCAAGGAACCTGACCCGCCATGAAGCGGGCAGAGCCCCGCTTCTGCCCGTAAAAATCCTTCTGGGAATTTGTATTAAAAACAAAATGAAAGCGTGCTAATGAGGTCAGCTGGCAGCCAGCCCCTGCCCTGGGAAGAGCAGTACTTGTGGAGGCTGTAGCAACAGCCAAACAAAGCTTGTTGTCCTGCTGCAGCCAAGTTCTTAGGGGAAATGAAAGCCTGGGAGGTTTTGGCCTGGGGCTCTTGTCAGAAATCTTCATCCTTCCTCTGCTCAGCCCTGTGTCGGCTTTGCCGCTGGTGGGGCACACGCATGTGGCCGGGGTTCGGCGAGAAAGGTCTTCCGTAAAACCCAGAGAACCAAACAACAAAACCCCGCGAAGCTCAGTGGTGGAAGACTCCAAGAGTCCGGTGGGCGGGCGCCCCAGCAGCGCTTTGCTTTCTGAGCTGAGCACTCCCGCGGGAGCGGGGACTCCTGCGCCCGCCCCGGGCTGGGACCTGGCCGCGGCCGTGCTGCCCGGGGCCGCCCGCTGCTCTCCGGGTTCCCTCGGTTGTCAGCTCGGGTTGGGCCTCCAGCTACCGAGCTTCGCGAGATGCCAGAAGAGCCGCTCGGCCGGGCAGGGCGGCCTCTTGCCACCTCTTCGTGAGCTGGGTTGTTCCCTCCCGCATCACCTCCCTTTTCAGCTGTCGCATTCCAAGCAGGAAAAGCAGACGAGGACCCAGATTCAGCGCTCCCCGTACCAAGGCGATGGAGAACGGGTGAGAACTGTCTCGCCCCGCACCGCCTCATGCCCGTCGTGTGCTGGCGGGTCCCCCCCCCCCCCCGCCCCGCCCCCCGCCCCCGCCCCCCCCCCCCCCCCCGCCGCCCCGGACCGCCGCCGCCCGCAGACCCGGCGCCCGGACGCGGGTACGCAGGCCCAGCGGCAGCGGCCCGCCCCCGCCCCCCGCCCGCCCG
>Ga0181612_123850_pt1 | contig 10480 bp, 6 predicted proteins | sample HoacroProtozoa21_FD_119630 | JGI IMG/M metagenome (GOLD analysis project Ga0181612, IMG submission 119630) | Hoatzin crop microbial communities from Cojedes, Venezuel. Combined Assembly of Gp0051906, Gp0051904, Gp0051908
GAGGAGGAGAGGACGAGAGAGAATAGCAGCAGCGATGTCTGTGAGTATGTGCGAGCACTGTGTGGGGCAGTTGAGCCTGGGGTTTTGGGTGCAATTATAGGTTGGGGGGGGGGGGGGTATTCGAAATATTACAGCCTCCAGGAGGAATATGTTTCATTGCAATTAATTCTGCAATGAAGAAGTAGGATTTTCAAAACCATAGAGTTGAAACTCTCAGCCATGTTCATGTCAAATGCCTAATCCTATTTTCATTTATCTTCTGTGTGACGATGTTTATAGATACTTTTCATGAAACTTCTTTCCTTTCTCCTGTTCCTTTGTATATACTGTAGAAGAGGTTGGGAGACCAGGGTGGGAGAAGGCAGAGCATTTTACATGATGGGACGGATCAAGAGGGATTTTTTTTTTGTGTGGAGAAATAAGCACTGGGGCTTACAACAGGAGCCAAAGAGATTATAAATGTTGATAGCAAATTGTATGTTGACAATAATTATTTCAGTCTGAGAATCAGAACTGTCAGAGAAAGTGTACGTAGTAGTCATAGCCTACTGACTGCTGATCTGAATACCTGATTGTGGAGCTGTCTCCTCTCTTACACTCATCTTACAAGCTCAAAATGTCAAGGACCATCTTCTTGCTTTGTACTGGCTCAGCACTAGATCTAATAGATGCTACAGTAACACAAACCAGAATAAAAATATATAATACCTAAGATTTCAGTTCAGGTGTACAGCAATTAGCCTGACACCTTAGGTGTGAAGTAGTATAAAAAGGAGAGCAGCAATACGTTGAGCTGGTGTTCTACTACAAGGAAAACACACTGGCTGGGAAGATGTGAGGAAAGCCAATTGTTGCCCAATTTTGGGCATGTATCTGGATGTAGGAACAGGAATTCAACCTCGTACACACCCTCCCACACTAGAGTTTACACTGTTGATAATGTTTTATCATAGCATTTATGAGACTGTGTATGAATCTTTGAAGCGTTGTGAAGGCAAAGAGATCCAGAATGATAAAAATGAAAAGTGTTTTAGAAGTTTCTTTTGGCTGAGCTTGATTTTCTGCTCATCTGTGAATAGCAGCTCTCTAGTTAATATAATTGTTCAGGGCTAGGGAGGACTTCAACAGTTTAGAGTAAAAATGAGATGAAAAGCATTCTTGTGGTATCTAATGAGGGCTGTGAAGATACAGTATGAGATTCTAAAACAACATTTTTTTAGATACGTTAAAGGCAAACTTATCAGATAGTGCATTTCAAAAACAAACGAAGGGTGGAGCTGGAGATAGAAATGGCATTCTAAAACACTCAGAAGTCTGCATTTTTTTCCATTTTCCCTGTTTGCTAGAATAGAATTTATTAACTTTTGCTTAAAGTGATGTTTTTGATCAATACAAATCTCAGGTCTGAAATAGCATCATTACATTCTGCTTTTCATACCAGACAACATTACGTGCTCTTTCAGGGTGGGTTAATACACCCTGATCAATGGCACAAATGCTTGTACTCTTAGTAACAAGACACCTGTTTCGGGGGCAAAAGGATAAATACAGTGTGAACTGATGGAGACTTCTTTGGACACTTGACTAGGCACAACTGGGATCACGCATGGGGAGAGAAAGGTCACTGACAGTGGTGTGGTTTTTCTCACAGAAGGCTTCAGTTAAAATTCTAATTCAGTGACTTTTTTCCTGACTTTCTTTTATGTTTAATCCCATTAGGATATTCGGGTTTCACTGCAAGATGATACTATAAGGAAGGTTACAATAGAAAGAGTGAGCACGGGATGTTGTTTCCAGTCTTCTAACAATTCTCATGCAGTTGAATAATCCTGGATTAATTTCAAGGCTATTGAGTTAAGAAGTGTGTGGTTCCAAGCCTTTGAGCCCCTAAAAGGAGAAAAAACATTGTCCTTTTTACTTTTGATAGTAGCTATAATATCCTCATTAAAACCAAATTAGTAGGTGATAAACCTTGACATCACCATAACACCTTCAGTAGCTTTGCTTACCCTTCATTATGTGTTCTCCATTCTGACAGTATTGCTTGAACTGCAAATGGAGAGGTTATCAGTTTGTGCTTTAACTTAATTTTGTGTAATTATTGACAGTATTCAAATTAAATGTCCTTGAGAGAAGTGGTGCCATTTCATTATCCTCTGTGAAGCTGTGATACCAAGATAGGCAGAATACAAAGCGAGCAGCAAAAACCAGCAAGCTCTTAAGACAGGGGTAATCAGCATTACCCTTAAGTGAAAGATCCCCGACTACATACACAGTCATAAAGGATAAAATACTTTATTCATTCTTGCACTGCCCATTGTCTTTAAAATACAAATAGATTTATCTATGTCTCACTTGAAATGAGATGCTATCTCTTTATTGTTAACCTTTGCCTAGTTGCAGTCACGAAAAGTAATTGGTGATGTGCTTAGAGAACCTTGTTTGACACTGTGAACTTTTGTACCTGTAGTGTCCTGCTGCCACATGTTTTTTGGGGGGTTTGGAGGTGTTTTTTTGTATTTTAGTAATAGAGTTATTTATTTGGTTTTCCATTTGTGGTGTGAATAATGGATAACTAATATTAGATTTTATAGCCAGAGTGTGCATCCTTCTCTTTGTCTGTGCATTTGCACAAAACATGAAAAAAAAACAGTGCATTGCAGTGGGCTGATGCTCTGGCTGTCCTACAGCTTTCTCAGGTCTGAGAGAATGGACTTACAGGAGAACAGCTTTAAAAACTTCCCTGATTTTTATAGAACACCTTATTTTTAAGTACTATTAAGTCTTATATTTTTACAAACTCTTTGATCATATTTATTTTCTAGAGTCCAGATAGCATAAGCCCAACAAAGGCAATAGTGAGATACTGGTATAACATCGCTGAATGCATAACATCAAATGGCTGCAATGTAGCTGGCAAGAAGATACGAGTAACAAGATGTTGATTTCTGTTTCTGTCTCCTACACTTCCATTGATGAAAAAGCAATTAAGACCTAGGCCTAATATAATAACTATATTTAACTTTTCTACAGTCTTTGAGGTGTAGAGATGAGAAAACCCTTTAGAAAGGAAGAAGCCTTTAAAAAGAAATCAAAATATTTTCATTTTTTTTATTATGAAAGATATGAGAATACTTTTATTTTTTTCAACTCTGAATTTCACAAGGAAAATAAAATGGTTTTACTTCATTTTATACTGTATGCTATTACAGTTACAATGCCTTTCACACCAGATAATACAGGTAAAAACCATCAATTATAGAGACATGAATTATCCTTTGCGTGTGTTCATGCGAAGATTTCAAAGAACCTTGCAAATATTAAACAATGTCCATAAAATAAAAAGCAAGCAAAAATCTTAGGAGAGAAACAAAGAACTTGTCCTATGCTAGAACAGGCTTGAAGCACATTATTCTCTTCTGTACTTCACCTTAGCTGCAGTAGATTCAGTGTGACCCCCATTGCAATCCACCCATCTCTCTGTCCTTACGGCATTGTGGGTGCCTTGTGCAGACTCTTAGGTTTCACTTTGCTCATTATAGCAGCCCCTAACCTCCTTGGCAGTTCTGGGTTTGAGTGTCTTGCTTGAAAACACACAGAAAGTGCATCTCTGGAACTGAATATACAGCCTAATTATATCAGCAACCAGACTGTATCTTATCTGGAGATTTAGCTTACTTCCCTTTCAGATAATAAAAGAATATCCATTTTAGGAGCAACCATGCATTGCATTCTTTGGTCTTCTCAGATCTAGAGCTGGTGAGAATGTTTTTCAGTGGTTTTGAATTTTTTCACAAAACAGCAAAAAATGCCCCAAACAAAAAAAAATAGTTTGAGGCAATTTTCTTCTCTGTTGTTTTTTTAAACATTTCTGATTATAGAAAAAAATATAAAGAAAAGCATATGCTTTCTTCAGAAGAAGATGTTTTGATTCAAAGAGGGTTATTTGATTAAAAGACATTAAAATTAGAAATTTATAGTGGCATAAATGAGAAGTCCGAGATTTTAGCTATTGTGCAGTCAGAGTGTTAACTGTGTTTTCAGGGCAGCAGTGGCTGGGACAAGCAAAAAAGCCCACTAATTGTTGTATCTGAAATACTCAAGTTTATACTTCAAATTTTCTTCAGAAACGCTGGTGAGAACATAGTATGACCACATTTTTTTCCAGGAGCAATGCCAAGTGAAGCATCCCTCTCTCTGCCTGCAGCTACTCATGAGCAGATAGGAGAAGTTCTTTTTTTAAATGGACTAGTTTCTAGGATAAGATTCCCAGTCTCTATGTGCTAACACCAGTGAAGGGGCAGGTGCAGGGGCAGGAATGAGCAGTTGGGCACAGAAGAGAGGTAGTGGGTGCTGCTTAAGGCAGCTTTTGCTTTCTTCATGGAAGAAATTCACACCAAGGATGGGTTTAAAGCACTTTCAAGTGAACAGTTATAGCTGTGCAGAGAAAACCCAAGACATGGTTTTAAATAAGCAGGAGCTTCATGTCCAGAAATTGTAGAAGTGATTTACGGGTGAAAACACACAAAACACTAGAAGTAGATTTTCATTGCTATTAATTTATTAAATAAAACATAAATTATTTTGGGTTTTGTGTGCCTGCATTCCACTCACCAGGAAAGACAAAGCAAAGTTCACATAACCTTGAGGAGCAAATATGTAGCAAACTGAATACATTGTTAAATTGGAGGCATTTCAGATTAAAGCCACCAAATTATTAGAGGGCTAGTACAGAACGACTGCCATAAAAAGCAAGGTGAGGGCTTGTATCTTCAACTGCTGCATGTCAACATGGTTCAGTTAATTTCAGGGGAGCAATTCCACGTTACACTGATGGAATACCTGTCCTGACAGAAACATATGGCTAAATTCTTTTCCATTGTATATGCCAGGCAATGTTAGTGAGTGAATTCATTTGCATAAAACTGCTGAAATTGCAAGAAATTTTCCTAAATATTCATGCTTAAACTGCAGCTCAGGAAAACCTAAAAACTATTTGAAGGGATTTTAAAGTATTTAAAGATCAAGGGATGCATCATCACCATTCACTCTGTTTATAAAACAAACAAGCACCTAAATCTACTAACAAAATTTGGTTCTTCTAAAAACTGTATTTATGAGTGTATTAAAATTATAGGTGTAAATAATAAATACATAGAGCTAATTTGTAAGTAGAGGGTTAATTTCTATGAGTATCTCAGAAGAAAATGTTTTGTAGTCAGCATATTCTGGCTTTGTCAACATTTATACCATTGGGGAGAGAAGGCTTGCCATGCTTTCTTAATAATAAGAAAACTTTTGTGATGATTTAAAGCATTGTTTTGTAAAAGAGTCAGAGGAACAATTAATCATTATGATGGATCTTTGTTACATTTACGCTGTTCTGTGCTGAACTCCATTTGGATGTCACCGTCAGGGATGTAGCTGTTAGGCTGGTGTCTCGATCAGTGGCCAGTATCTGCTGCTTTAAGTAAAGGTCTCAAAAGCTCGACAGAACATAGAGCTGTCCTTTGGGGCAATTAATGTAATGCTCTGGGCTTTCTCTAGAAATCAAACACACTTCACAGCTGACTGCATACATAGTCTGCACTATCTTCTGGTAACCATGGATTCTCTTAATCGCTGTTCACTGTCAGACATCTGCTGGACTCTGAACAGGCCATAGTGAGAAATTGGGCACAACGAGAGCATAAGGTGGGAAGAAACAACAAAAGGAGGAGTTTGACTGTACTTCTGCTTGAGTATCTTTTTCTCTAAGCATGGCATGAAAATCTGCTTTGCACTTTTGTCCTGTATCTCTAGTAGCCGGTGCCTGACTAGGACCATAATCATACTCTCCAGCATTTTGGAGGTGCCATGCTGCAGAGCTGAAACTTTGAGGCTCAAGTCCATCTTGGGTCCAGCTGCCTGGAGAAAAGGATATAGTCTTCCAGTTTACTGCATTTTGCTTACACTCCCAATTTTATATTAGTTGTGCTTAATCTTCTCTGTATAGCTGTTTCCTGTTTAACATGTGATGCAAGATTAATACCAGATACCCTCCAGGAAACATCTCCAGAAGTATGAGGCAGAGACTGAAGAGAGCGGATGTTTCCATGCAGCAGCTGCATCTGTCATTATTATGATGCATTGTACACGGGAAATGGTGTGTTCCACAGATCACTGATGCATAACCTGCCACCAGTGCTTTGAGACAATCCATGTGAATGCTGATTCCATGATTCAACAATTTTAAACCAATAATGCCCGAGATGACATGAATGAACTCATTTTTGTTATGATCATTAGCCAGAGGAAGTATTAAGTTGCTATAATAATTAGCCCCTGAAGAGGTAGAACATTTTAGGCAGCTTTCAGCCTTCATTTATCCTACACTCCTTTTCCTTGGGCAGCACTCTTGTAGTTAAGAAGTTCTTAAATCGGTAGTGGTATCTGAATTTATTGACATCAGCCACTGTTTGTAGCACCACCTACCTCAGCAATGGCAAATTTATTCTCTCCTCCCCTTCCTTTCCCTCTTCTATGTGTCAGCAGTTTAGCACAGTCTAAAGGAACATCTTAGGAACACAGTTTCAGGAATATCCCACCATGTTAGACACTCAGTTAGATGACTCCTGACTTGAATGGTTATTCTGCTGTTATGCTGCCGTAGAAAAATATCATTAGTATATCACAGCATGAGGAATAAAACCACAAAAGATAAACCTCAGTGCTCTGACAGAGTAATTCCATGCTTTTTAGTGTTCAGGCTGTTCTCCCCTTCTTACAATTACTTATGTCATCCCATGGGTGTGCGTGATGCATTAAAGATACAGAAGATGAAGATCTGTCCAGGAACTAACCGAGCAGAAACACATAACTGGATGACTAAAAATGTTAGGGAGCCAAATTACGACCAGTATGATTGCAGCTGGTGAACAAGATCCCACCCTGATGGGGTGTATGACTGGACATTTCAGCCTGACAGATGCCTTGCAATACCTGCTCTCTAGGGTGCTGCAGGATGGGGCGATGCTGGGACAGATACAGCGCTAGGGATGCAAATTCTGTGGATACAGGGCTATCTCTGAGCCCATCAAAGACTGCTAGTACAGACTGGACTAGACCCAAGTTTTTCTGATTCCTTGCCTTTCACCACAGGATTGAAATGTTTTTTTAAATAATAGCAGTGGACCATTGTGGGTGGCTGTGAAAGGAGACAGACAACAGTAATGCTGGGTAGGCAGTTCAGCTCCTGGCAGAACACTGTTCTCTGAAAAGCTTATCAGAAAAGCTGTTTTTCTGTAATTCTTGTTAGCTATTAGGGTTTTTGTTTGCCCTGAGTTACAGGGAATCATCCCACATATTTAGAATAGATTTTCTCTTATGCTTGTTTTTTGCTCTTATTTTGGATTATTTCAACATAATACGGGCCCAGTAACACCACTGGAATCAATTACATTTTGCTAGAGAACTGGTAGCAGTAACTTCTGTAGAAGACCACATGGCACAGGCTTTTTCGTGCTTATTCTTGTTTCCTCGCCCTGTCCTCCACTGTGATTCTTCCACACATTTCTGCATTGTGGCCCAGCTTGGGCGAGAGAGGTACAGCTTGATGGACTGATGGTTAGAGCACTTTAGGGAAAAGAGGGAGCCACGTGCTTGAATTGCCTCAGCCTGAGGCCATCCGAGAGGCTGAGCACTCAGGTGATGCTGACCCCACCTGCCTGACCGCAGGAAGGTTGCTTTCTCCTGGCTGCCCTGCCGATCGGAGGGCACCACTGGAGCTGGACCCGGGGCGGGCAGAGGCAGCCCTCTGCACGCAGCCCTGAGCCGGGTGCTCTTGAGACGCACCCAATGCACTGTGCTAATGATGTCACCTCGTGAAGGCATCTGAGATCTCTGGAGAGGAACAGATGATGTGCTTGGGGACTCTCAGTCAGTCACCCTCTAACAGCTCTTGGTTTTCCTTGATTCCACAGCGAACCTAGCTTAGCCATTTCATTCACCACGGTGAGCCAAGCTCTTGCTTTCAGGCTTTGCATTGCCTAGATTAACTGTGCTAAATTAAAGAGTCAGAGTGTAGTCTATATTTTTCCATGCTTCCACTTCTAATGGTGCAATATCGGGATACAAGAATTAACTCCTCAGTAAAGTGTAAAGCCTTACAAGTCTCTGAATGAGCCATATAAGAACTGCAAAGTATGAGTTAAGCAGTTCTTTACAAGCTCCAGGAAATGCAATGACATGTTTAAAAGTAAAATAATAGAAGGGCATGGGGAGGAAGACAAGGTCATCCAAAGTTTCTAAAGCCTCGCTGAAATATTTAGCTTGTGTTTTGGGTAAACATATGTGTCAGTGTTTGCATTCTGCCAATGTGCTTCATTCATGGAGACAAAGTTCATTAATTAGAAATAGTTTGCACTGCATGACAGCACACAAAGTGTTACAGCTATGATCAGACTGCCAATTTAGAAGTCACAGGCAAATCAGTACATGCACATAGGCAAAGTATTTCTAAAATATATGTTGTGCATACATCTGGTTTAGTTTGGTTTGGTTTGTTTTTGTAAATGGTCATTGATGTTTGTACTGGACCAAAAATTATTGTTATAAGGTTACATTTCAGTAGCTTTGTGTGACACCCTAGGGTTCTCTGCTGCCTCAGTTACATTTTTTTGTGATTGGAGGCATTTGTTAAATTGCTGACATGACAGTAGAGTGCCATGGAGCCGCTTGTGCTGGCTGTGAGCAAGATGGTGCAAGTGCAGGGAACAAACAAGGTGCCACTACTGCATGGCAGCCAGGCCAGCCCAGCTCAATATTAATGTGGTGTCATGGTTTCTGGTACCCAGGCTTATGCTGTCTGCAAGACTTTCTGCCACACTCATAGACATATCATGAGGAGTGCATGGCAAAACTGTCTAGAGCCAAGCTTAGGGCATACGAAAATTGCATGTTGCTGGGTGCACAGTTGTGCAAGTACACCTTGTTCTGAGACTCTCCAAGCAGACTGTCATTTGGATTTAATAATACCTTCTGCACCCATGTTTATGATGTGTATAATAGCAAAAGAAGAGAAAAATATCCTTAATCCAAGCCCTTTGAACAGAGAAAAGGCTTCCGTTGACTTCAATGTACTTTGGATCTGACCTGACTAGACTTCTTTCGTTAGCATGTGAGGTCAAAAATGAGTCTGCAGAAAAGAAAGTATGCCTACTGTTGCATCTCCATAAATAATAGCTATGCTTTGATCATCTTAGCTTTTAGTGCTAGTGGAAATTATTGGTGACATTTTGCCGTTAGAAAGCTGTAATGTAAAGTAGAGGGTATACATTGTTATGAAGATGATATAAGAGGAAGACTAATGAGTCGTAGTAATGACTCCATAACTCTTCCTAGTAATTTGTCCAGTCTTTTAATGATCATCTTATAACTCTGACTTGGTAAAATAAAAGCAAAAAGGGTAATTCTGCAAGTCAGCCATATGGTACAACAGAACAATGGATGCTGAAGTGATTTATTGCTGCACTGTGTAAAGGCTATTACCTCTTCCAGCTTTATGTTCTCAATGCATATTTGAAATTCAGATGGTTTTCCCAGCACATTATGTTGGTAAAGAGGATGTGACATGACTGAAATCCTGCTGTGAGTTTCATGATCTGGCATAGACATTCGGCCGTTTTTGTTCTCATTGAAATGGCCAAGGGTGCTGTGGCACCAAGAGTGGGCAGCTTCCTCAGGCTGCCACATGAAAGCCAGGAAAAGGAATAACCCCGTGTCTCAGTGAATACTTGAAACAAAACTGAGACCTGCAGGTTTTATCACAATATGGGGCAGTCCTTGCATTCTGTGCCTGTACCAGATAAAGTAGAAGATTTGGTCACCCTTGTTTAGAAGCTTGAGAAATGGCATGCTTTGTGGACTAGAAAATTACAGAAGTGTTTAGCCTAATTCACGTCTCTCCTGAACATCAGTCAGAAGTAGTTGTACCTAGGTCACAGACCCATAGACGTTTCATAGTTTCAACTATGAAAACTTGTGGAAAGTCAGAATCCAACTTCCCTTCTCAAAGTTCAAGAAGCAAATATCAAAATCAGTATTTTGATTATTTTACTTTGTTCCTCAGTGTTTCTTCCTGTCAAATGTTCTGAAACGCGATCCAAAACAGAAAGTTACATAACTTCTTAGCTGGTTAGTCAGATTCTTTTCTGTACAGAGTTATAAATATATGAAACAGTTTTTACTGTTTTAAAGAGTGCTGGTGTTGGCCTATGTTGCACCTAAGTAAGACAGTGAAAGATTTCTGTGTGGCTAATCATAGTTTAATTGGTCTGATTTTATGTTTTTTAACAACTTGATAAAGAGCAATAAAATGAATTGTTGAGAAGTATTTGCTACACAAGATGAGCCTAACACCTGAAGGACAATCTTCCGCCAAATTCAGGAAGCCAGTCCTCCACTGCTCTTATTCCTTTTCGAATTAAGGTAAACACAAAAC
>Ga0181612_129543_pt1 | contig 10480 bp, 10 predicted proteins | sample HoacroProtozoa21_FD_119630 | JGI IMG/M metagenome (GOLD analysis project Ga0181612, IMG submission 119630) | Hoatzin crop microbial communities from Cojedes, Venezuel. Combined Assembly of Gp0051906, Gp0051904, Gp0051908
AGCAACACCGAATGCCCATTGACTTCTACAGCAGGGGTGAGTGGTTCAGGCACAATGGAAGGAACTGGGCCCCCGAGTGTAAAATGCAAATTCCAGCACATTGCCTCCATTCAAGGGAAAATCAAGGACAAAAAACCACATTTTCTTCTGCTTCCTGTTGTGTTTTTTCTTAGTACTTTTTGGTTAAAACACAGTGGAGTTGACCTTAGAATCTTTTTTACTTCTGGTAAATTTTAAGATTCGCTTTATGAAAGTTAGTGTTGCATTTAATATCCAATGTTTTAAACCTCATTTGGGGCATCTTGTCTAACATTCTCTGCCTTTCAGATCTGTGCAGTTCTATACCTCAGGATACTGTCCAATGCAGATTTTCGTATCCTAGAAAATATAAGTAGTATCTTCAGGGAAAATCCTGCAGTTTCAATGAAATAATAAGCATCTTACCTTTGAGATGTGTATAAGAAATAACCTGATCAGTATGTGATGCTTATGTAAGCTTGAATTCTTTACTGTAACTGAGCACAGAAAGTAAATAATCTTTTTATTTATCTTGCACATTGGCCCACTTCAAGACAGACAAATGCATCCTGTAGCTGATTAGAAATAGGACCGTAATCTCAGCTGCAGAATCAACAAAGGAATTGTTCTCAAGAGACAGAAGCAGAGGGAAAGAACTGGAGGGGAAAATCACTCACTTTTCTTGATCAGTTGTTGTCAAAAAAAAAAAAATCCAAAAAGAGAGAGAATGATCATATCAATTCTATTCTTTTGGACAGGATTATAACCAAAGAGTTGTGATACTAGAGCTATTAAATATCTCAGATAATACCCATTGAACCTGAAACCCATTTTATTCTCTCCCCATGTCGGTTTCTCCGTCTTTTTTTCTGAAGATTAATAGAATTCTCAATAGAGTAGGAAAGCAGCTCACCTTTTGCTTGGACTCAAGCACAACAATCACTAATATGTTTATTATTATTATTTTGTACAGACAGCTTGTGCAAAGCAATGTTTAACTTGGATAAACGTACGTGGAGAATGATAATCCTAGATATCACTATAAAATAAGATGAAAGAGTCTGAGCAAAGTCAATGCTAAAAAAGGTTTAGAAATATTAGTGGAATGCAAACAGGAGGGAAGAAGTTACATAATGCTGCAGAAAATATGTATACTTCTTGTATTAGGAAAAGTATCTCATAGAGATAGCACTGCTCAGATCTGCTCCCAATTCAGCCATTAGCTTTGTGGCTGAAACTTGTATTTAAGGGTTTTGCTGCTTTGGATCCTTATAATACTCACCAGAAGTGAATATTCGCTGCTGTTCTGCCATTGATTCACTGCAAGCAGAACCACACCAGTGAGTCAGCAACACAGCTAACAGCACTGTCCCATCCAGGTCTACTGCAGACATTGCCATGCTTTGCCTACAGTGGACATAAATAAGAGGTAGCTTCTACTTGAAAGTAAGGGATGTCAGTTAAAGAGGCCTGTGTTAATTAAGTGTGGCTATCAATAGCTCAGTTTCAGCTGTTCAAGGAATAGAGTTAGTACAAGAAACTCTGAATTAACAAGTGCATCAGGATGAATCTCCAGAATGAGTTCTCCCAAGTTGTTGAAGGCAGTCCATAATCCTAAAAGTACAGTGCAAATTAAGACAGAATTTAGATTTGGTAATTTAGCCTATCTCCAGAGAAAGCACTGGAGTATAGCGCCTGATGCCAACTGCAGATCAGGCTACAGAATCCTACAGCTCCCTTTCTGCCATACAAATGCTCCTGTAAAAATTCCCCCAGCTTTTATGGACAGATGTTGGATGGTGCAGCTGCTTTTTTGGAAATACTGAAGCTTCTGGAGGCTCTGTGTGTGTGTGTATCAGCATGCATGCTGCAAGCAGCTTTGAGCAGCAATGCTACTTTTGAGAGAAGAGTATTTGTGGATAAGCCTGCTTTTTGTAATTTATTCTGTGCAGCCTGAATACTGAGAAATTTTGAGAGGCTTAGCTTTCCTGACAGAGCTGAAGCCATATGAGATCCCCATTTATAAGAATGACTGAGTGATGAAGAGAGTTTAAGTGACAGTTCATTCTCTTTTAAGCCTCCCCTCAGCCAGTCTTAATTTGCAGAAGGAGATGGAAGGGGAAACAGGAAATGAAGTACTGTATAAAGACAAAAATCACAGACTGTGAGACGGGAAAGATCCGTTAGAACATCTAGTCCACAGACTTCCAGGAAGAGGATGGGCTATAGGGCAAATTGCCAGCAGATTCTAAAGACTAAAGATGACAACGGGATCAAGAATCACTGATGGAGAAGAAAATGTTGATGCAAGTGGGAGAAGTCCAGGTGTAATGGGAGTCTGTGCCTTCTTAGCATTATTCTCACCTGTCTTCATCTCCCTATGCCACATCAGAACACTGGAACTTTCTGGAAAAAGAGACAATTCCACTCAATTCATAAGGAAAATGTTCCCAGTAACTTTTGGTAATGTTTGTGTAGCAGTTGTGCCTATTTTTATTAAAAATATGACAGAACTACATCCTTTTGGCAGTCTTCATGGCCATCAGTGCTTCAAACCTAGTTAGGTTCTCTTTCAATTACTTTTCTCTGAGCCCTATATTCTTGCCCTTGACTTCAGAAAGTATCTCTTGTTAGACTGCATGTTGGAAGATCAACTATAAAAAGAGAAGATTAATGAGGAAAAAAAAATAATCTTCTCACTCCTTTACCTGAGCTATAGTTGAGTTTATGTGACATCCTGTCTTTTACCTCTGATGTCCTCTTTACAGTTTCTTCTCATCAGCTGCATCTCCTTATTTTCCGTTGTTTCCATGAAGTCCTGTTCTGCAGGTCAGTGTTTGTCCATGTGCTTACACTCAGCAGATTTTTGTCACAATTTTTGGACAATCTTGACTGAACTGATAAGGTCACAGAAATTTCTGACAAGTTTTGTGAAACAGGCAGAAAGGAGAGGAGTAACCCTCTGTGGGAAAGGCTTATCCCTCAGACATAAGCAGATGGATGCAGATTTTCTGGAAAGCCTTTTTCATGAGTCCCATGGAAATCAGTGTTGAATTTTATGTCTAAACTCATCTTCCAGCAACATGTAAGAGCTTTTGTTACTGTTTGACCTCTGCAAGTCTTAAATATTATGAGTTTTACCACACTTTGTTCCCTAAGGTCTCTTAAAACATCAGGTTATTTTCAAAATCATATTCCTGTTCAGATTTGGATCATCAGAAAAGTATCCCTAAATAAAGAGAAAATATTAGATATTTCAAAGCTTTCTTCCTTATCCTAAAGTAATTGGCCCAATCTTTTGTCATGCAAGTAGCATGCTTGCCACTCCTGCCCATGGGTGTGCTTGTGAGAAACGGCTGCAGCCTTAGTCGTTATTATTGCACCTTATTATGCTCAGATTTGCTCATTTATTTTCCCCAGGATTTAAAAATCTTGAGGAAAAAAATCATCAAACTGCATAATCAGTGGCAAGTAAACAAATGAAGCCTCCCAAAAGAAACCGAAGTGCCTGCATGGTGCAGCGGGTTGCAGCAAGCTCGGTATGACATATTAAACTCCCTCTCTTGCCAGAGAAAGCAAGGACACTTCGGCAACTTGCAGTTCTGGACCATGAGAAAATAGATAAGCTTTGAACCATTCCCTGAAGGTTAATGGGCTTGGGCGCTGTCAGCCCAGCGGAGAACGCCAGAATAAAACCCTTTCCTCTGAAAATCCCCCACCGCTGCTCTGCAGGCGATCAAACACAGGACGTGGCAGCATCAGCACATGCTCCCATCTTGTCACAATGGTGTGCACAAAGAAGTTGTCGTTTAGATATGGAGATCTTAAACTATTATAAACACCTTGCCTAGGCTGTGGCTTGGGCAGGGGTTTTGCCAGACACAACTGGCCTGAGGGAGAAGATGCGACACGTGCTGCAGTCAGGACCATGGCCACCCTTGTAGCGTTCTACATTCATACGCAAGCTTGAAGTTCTTGCAAGAAAGCAGACTCCATCCCTTGAACAACTTATACTCTGCTGCAGAACCGTACCGTCAGTTGGAGTAAAAGAGTTGCCAGCCTGAGAGCAATGAATGCCTGCACCCAGTTTGTGGTGGTGGCCAAGACCAGCTGCTTACGGGGAGAGCTGAGAGCCCTGCAGGAGACCAGTCTTTGTCAGAATAATGTAGAAAAGGATAAGCCTCATCCTAATCTTTAACTATTCAAATTGTTTTCAATCCTCAAATACGAATTTCAGCATACCTTCCTCTTTTTGTGTCTGTCACTCCAGCTGTACTCTGAATGCTTTTTATTAGCAATATAATGCTAACATTGCATAAAGCTGATTTAAAAGAATTTTGTGTGGCCGTAAGTGCTGTTGTCTTCAGTGCAAGAAAAGAAAAAAGAAAACAACCTTTCTTCCTAGGCAGTGAACTAGCACTCAGAGACATATACCTTATAGTAAATTAAAATGTATGGGGAAAAAATAGCAAAGGAACTTCTTCAGAATGACTACTAGAGCCTTATCCTGTTGAAGTTGATGGGAATCTGTCGATAGATGTCCATGCATTTCAGACGGGCTCTATGAGACCAGTTAAATGTTTCACTAAAGTTCCAGTCTTAAATGGTTTAATTAATTCACTTCTGTTCATGTTGAATTTGAGAGTCTAACAGAAATGAAGCAAATAAATAAAAAAGTCGAGGCTGGATCTGACTGATTATTTTCCTTTCCAAGTAGAGCTATCGTTTCAGATGCAAAAAGGCTTTATTTGCCTGTGGCTATGACAGGGTTAATAGTAAAGACTGCTTTTTTTTTTCGTTTGAAATGGCTCCATGGTTCGAGAATGACTCTTTGCTTCCCCTCTTAATCTGTATTTTACGAGTGAGAAGCTTTGCATTATGCAAATCGTTAGATAGGAACAGGTGACATTTCAGCAAAGAACATGATCAGCGGCCCGGGCCTGGATTGGGCTGCTGATTTATACATTAGTATTTGTCACAAGATCGCAAGTACTTCAGTCTACATGCTGCAATTTGCTTTTCTATTTTTTCATCCCCACAATCCTTAAGGTGGAAATACTTCATCAAAGTATTTCAAACACCCTGGGAGCTGCTTTTGTTCTGGAATCGGAGGTGAAACAGCAGCACAGCCTTGTTTTGGTGACTGTTTGCTGGTGTTAATTGTCAGTGCGTGGCTTGGGCTTGGTGCAGCTTCAGGAGCAAGCAGAGCACATCTGCACAACTCCAGATCCACTGCAGCAGGCACAAACCCCCTGGGAATCCATCCGCCTTACTGCAGAATGGGGACCATCATCAGAAGGACAACTTGGACTTTTACTTAAACTTTGTGAACCATGTAAATAACAGACATCTTCAAAGTGAAAGATGTGTCACAATGCAACTATATATAGTATAGTTTCATTTTTCCCATTCTGGACCTTCTCTAATGGCAAATAGGCTCAATACAGATTGATTTGTATGTCATAAGATACATTTTGGACTGTAAATTATTTCTGGAAAAAACTGCTGGAAAAAAGCAGGGGATTTACTGCCATTGAATTTAACATCAGGAATAGCTGTTTTTTTTCCTTTCACCTCTAGTTCTCTGAAGCATTTTGGTTTTTACTTTTACGGTGGTTGTGCTCCTCCCTTGCTAAAAATTTAAACTGTGACAGTAGCTTAAACCAGGGAACAAGAGAGGTTACTAAACAGCCAGAGTGTCATTCAAAAGTGAGTTAAGCTGAACAATTTTGGTTTACATTCACTGCAGTCTGCCCGCGCTCCTCGGCACAGGCAGTAGAAGCATGTTCGGTGCGAAGGACGTGGTGGTTGATTGCTGTCCATCGTCCCTGCCTTGTGTGAGAGGTACAGCAACATGGCAATTACGAACACTGTGTTTGCCAAATCTAAAATGGCAACAAATTTACCCAAATGCAGATTGCTCACATGACTTCACAAGCATCTTCAGTGCAGGTATAATCTGTGGGTCGTCTTTTAAGCTGCCTTGCTGCCCAAAGGCACCAGGGCAGGGCTGTACCTGCTCTGTGGCACAGCCCTCTCTCCAACGTGCTGGGGACATGGGCTCACAGGACTGTGACAGAGGTGACACTGGTAACACATCTGCTGCACATCAGGGGAGAATGGGAAGGCAGAGGCTTCTCTTTCCCCATTTGGTGACTCTTGTGTTGTCTGCTTCACCCTGTGCCCATCCCAGGCAGGGACTCTCCTTGACTGTGCATCCCTTATTGTGACTTGTTTTTGTTCTCAGCACTCAACCAACGATTTGTGGGTGGCTCCTGTGCTCCAGTCTATGTACACAGGCTGCACTGCCTTGTGTCTCTGGACTGGGCAGCAGCCAGCCAACAAGAGCTGCTGTCGCTTCTCATCACTCCAAATCTCTCTAAGATAACACTTGGGCAAACTCTCAGTTTTCTAAGGCTTTTCATAAGGGCCATGCTACCTAAGAAGCTAGTATCTTTCCTTCCCCTCTTTCTTAGTCTGGTCTTTTGCTATTTCTTTGATGAACACAAGCACAAAACTAACAATTTTCACCAATGCTTTAGGTCTGGGACATCTTACACCTGTTATAAAGGAAGCAGATTAGGTCACATGAACAATTTTGGTTTACATCCTGCCATATGCTTGTGACATTAATGGTTCTTCTGGGTTAAACTTGAATGAGAAGCTACTTTCATAGCTTCGGAAAGATTTATATTAACTCACAATGCTATATATTCTCATTTCTTCCGCTTTCATCTCGATGGAGTGTAAAACAGCATGCAAATCACTTATCCCAGATGGTCCTCTTTTCTATAAGCCTCTCAGGTATGTTGACAATTCACTGTCCATGACAGCCAAGTTTTCCTGACCTTTGGGTACATTTCTGTTTAGAAATGTCTCCTTTCAAGACTAGCGTAGACAAATAGCGTCAATCGGGTGTAGCATTCAGCAGATAGCACATACCTACCTGCAGTAATGGCCACTAATCCTTCAATGTGATGATTTTTTATTTTGAGCACCTTGGTTTTTAGGTGGAATAATGGCTTAGGTTCCTTCTTAATGTGTTTCTTTATCTCCTTAGGTAACTTTAGCAAAGATAAGAATGTTCTTCTGAAAATTGCACCAGCCCATAATTCATTCATGCCAGAAATCATTACCATTTCTTAATGTCATCCCAATTAAGCTCTAGTTCAATCCAGACGTTCTCAGCTGTGGTCATGACAATGCCTTTGACATAATTCTGTGCTCTAGGTAGTTGTCCCAGCGCTGTGGCCAGCTGCGTGAAGGCTCCTGGCACTGGGGGCAGGAGGAGTTGCATTTGGCCATCCCAAACGTGCTCCAGGTACATGGCACTGCTGTGCCCAGGGTGAGTCTGGACAGGCAGCTAACACAGTCTCCCTTGCCAAGATGCACCACCCAGGTAAGGTTTACAGTGGGCATTGATTTAGAAGTTTGTGAACTTATGCCAGGTACTCAGCCACCACATACTAAAGCTGTAAAATGATTTACTGATGGCAATTAACACAGTGACCAGTAGCAGACACAGAATAAGCCAATCCCATAACATTGGCACAAAACGCATTGTCATTGTGACATCTACTGTGAATGACTACGATTGTTTGTACAGCAATGCTTTATATCAGACACATTTTTGATTGCCATATCAAATACTCACTGAGTTTCCCCAGGCTTCGCATTCAACTGCATTTCCAGGACTGAGTATCTTACTCCTATTGCACTAACTTCCTTTGTTGCATTATTCGTTTATCACCTTTCTGTCCATATTTTGTGCTACTGTAACACAAACCATACGAAGCTCTTATGGAACTTCTTGAAGACTGGTTAATTTGTCTTCATGCCAATGAGATAATTGCAATTATTCTCATTTTACAGGATGGGAAGCTGAGGAAGAGAGATGACAACATGCTTCGTCTGGAAGAAACATGCCCACATGTATGCAAAGTTATGACTCAAACAGTTTGCTGAGGCCAGAAGGTGTGCACATGTGTGTGTGTCTGGGAGGAATCCTATCCTGAAGCAGGTGTGAACAGCAGGTCTCCCACACATGTCTTTACAGAAAAGCCAGCATTACGAATTATAATGTTTGTGATTTAATTCTTAATAATACCCTAATACAAAAACCTCTGTATATAGAGGTGATGCTAATTTTATAGGTGTTTAAAGACAGTCATTTCTATGATGAAATTAAAATGGAAGTAAATGAGAAAGAGAAGAAAATACATATTACTAAATCTGAGGCACCTAGATGCAGATATAATTGTCTTGCCCAAAAGAACCAAACAGTTACCTTCATTCTCCAGCCTTGTGCTGTAACCGCAGCCAGTATGTATCTTGGATCTATTTGTATTCTTTCAGATGAGTAAAAGCAAGGCTAAGTTAAGCAAGAACTTTTCCACAGTATAAATTTAATTCCTGTAGAAGTCCCCAGTATGGGGTTCTTTTAAAGAGCTCTTTTAATTCAACTGCTGATTGCCTAAGAAAAGATGGATTTTATGTGCTAAGGAACATTAAGAAGTGCACGGCAAGGAGCAGTGACTCATTCGATAGTTGTTTTTTTCTTGATAAGTTCTTCTACGCAGACATACACTTGTGATGCAGCTGCCACCACAGTCTGTAAGGACGTGTATCTTGCTGTTGTCCTGCCTCTGGTCAGCACTGTCGACTGGGTTGGAGACAGTCATCTATCCCCAGTCGTTTAAGAGCACAGGGGAGTTGTCTTTTCACGGATGAATACAAGAAAATTGTTTGTGACTGTTACCTGCAGGATGTTGGTAATACAAGGAGAATGAGAAGAGGTTGTCATTTGTCAATCTTAATCTGGGGCGTTATGTGGTGGAGGGCACTGCCTGTATATTTGGGGCTATATTGTCTGTGCAAAGGAATGGTGTTGACTTAATTGAAATCATCAACTGCAATCTCAGAACTGTGGATTTTGTATTGTCTTGAAGCAAAACAACAGGTCGGATCAGGCCTTGTTTCCTCAGAAAACCTATGAGTTGTAAAAAATAGGTCGCAAATTTGGTCCAAATATTAAATTTGTGACAGAGCTTAAAATAAAGAGAAAATATAAGATGGCTAATGACAAGGATCTGTTGATCTCCTTGAATTTATTCAGTGATGAAAGAGCTCAGCACTTCTAACTAAGGCTGAGTGTGAACTTTGTGTGGGTGTTGTTCTACTGTTGATTTTCTATTCACCTGTCTGTTAATATGGATGTTCTATATTGTAAAGTGAATCATTGCTTCGGTATGCTTCATTTATCTGTGTTTGGGTTTTATTATGCTTTTTTTCAGCCTTGGCATTCTTGAGTTGTCCGTAACAGTTTTGGCTTCCTCCAATGTTACCTATTTGACAAAATTTTGGATAGAATTTTGGGTTTTGGCTTATTCATTGGAAGGGCTAGAGAAGCATAACCTCAATTCCTGCTTGGCTTTGGGGCCTGCTTAGTTCTGTAGTTGCCCTAGAATGTTAAAGTTCCCTGACAATCCACTCCAAAATTTTCATATTTAATTTGAAAGGATGGAAAACAGTGCTGAATAAACAAAAGACATTCTGGCGGGTGGTTGTGAAGGTGTTTGTTGATAAGGCAGTGCATTTAGAGTGATCCTACTTCACTGCTTTTATAGTACCTGCCTTCTTAAGACTATTTTATGCTGGCAAGAACTTTATTCCTTACTGCACATCCACGTGAAGACTACATGAAAGGTATTTGAAACACTGGACACCAAAAAATCCCTTGAATACTTGGATAGATGGTTTCCTTGTAAGTCAAGATACTCTGCTGCATTATATCACAACAGAGAACAGCATCAGAGTTCAAAGCCATTTTGGAGGACTGGAGAAGACAGCAAATGCTGGTTTCCATTGAGACTATTTTAATAGTCCAGTGCATGAAAAAAATAATAAAATATAACATGATCCAAAAAAGACCACTGACCTGGTATAATTTGTCTATACAGGACTATATTCACTACCATGATGCCTATTGAGTTAGTTGGACTTCTACTTCGAAAGAAAGTGTTGGCTAATATAAGAATGATAAATGCATATATATAACATAATTACAGATGCAAGAAATGACATATACAGCCATGTCATCATAGGGAGTGATTATTGCCTTTTTACTCCCCTGCAGAAGTATGTATTAACAAAGAGCTTCCTTAGTACACTGAAAAACACACAAATAAAATATTTTTGTCCAGCCATTTGAGCTATTTCATCATAATAATAGTGAAGGAAGGATAAAAACCAGTTCCTTTCCTTGTGGCTATGTTGTGTGTGCTGGTTTAACAGATGTGAAACATGCTTCTGATATTGACTGAAGTGAATAACTGCACAATCTTGTATAGGACTGGAAGATTTGTAGAGCTCTTGTGGGGCCTCTTCATGCAGAGAGAGTGTGGGAAGGGTCATGGGTACCCTATGCAGAAAACCTGGTAGAGTGCGGAGTCATCTTTTAGCA
>Ga0181612_133453_pt1 | contig 10480 bp, 7 predicted proteins | sample HoacroProtozoa21_FD_119630 | JGI IMG/M metagenome (GOLD analysis project Ga0181612, IMG submission 119630) | Hoatzin crop microbial communities from Cojedes, Venezuel. Combined Assembly of Gp0051906, Gp0051904, Gp0051908
GTTGTGTTTTCTCCTTATTTGTATCGTTGTTGTTCCTGTTTTCCCTCTGTTTGCTGTTCTGTTAAACTGCCCTTATCCCGACCCACCAGTTTCTGCCTCTTTCTTTCCATTCTCCTCCGCACGCCGGCGGGGGGAGGGGCGGCCGCGCGGCGCTTTTGTTGCCGGCGGCAGCCGAAACCAAAACAGACGTAAACCCAGGCAATTTCTCAGTCACACAGCTTCCACCCTCAGCAGCCTCACCTCCCGCTCACTCACACTTAAGCTCATTTCTTAGGCTTCTGCAAAGGACAACTTCATCAGTGCTCAGATCTTCTGCTTCTGACCCAGCAAACCCAAACGAATTGAGTGGGACCTTCGGGTTGAAATGAAGCAGCAGAGTTGCTTTGAAATTACTACGTGCTTTTATTTAGGTCTGTAGCAGAAGAGTGACATAGAGTCGCTGGCAGAACTGAAAGACAGGCAAATGACTCTCCTTCTGTCTAATATCCAATAACTGCAGCTACAGTTTCAGTGGCAGCAGCCAAATTATAAAGCTCCCTCTTTTTGACAGGTGAAGACGCAAAATGGAGAAAAAGTCCAGCTGATTCAGTCTGAATGGGCCTCCCTCTTCCTCATCTATACTGACCAGAAAAACTTCTGAATTTCTGTTTTCTCTTCTTGTTTAAAAAGGAGCATAAGATGAAGATGTATGAACCACTTATAAACTGATTTTTTTCAGAGGTATGAATGATTTTACAGTGCCATAAAAACCCTATTAACATTTGAATGTTTTCCTTTTGCTACCTGTTGAATTCACTGTGAATTTAGGGGCTCATGGATATTTGGGTTCCTCAGTTAGTACAGCCTCGAAAGTGAAAAACATTTCTTGATATTCTTCCCCATGTATCAACTCAAGCTTTTTTAAGGAACAACATAGGAAATGTGGTAAAAAGCAGTAATATGTGGCTATTTCATCGATTTTTTCTTACAGCTCCATTTGAACTACAGCTCTTCAGGAACTTCCTCGTGAAACAGTTCTTCAACACAAAACATTAAGTCTGTCACATGCAAAACTTTCCCTGGGAATACACATGAATTTATCATCAAAATGGAGACTTTGAGCAACCCTAGAAAAACCTGGAGAGCAAGATAAACCTTTTTATGAGGTGAGGAAATGAAAGAGTAATGTCCTTGCTCTGCCTGATTCTGGCCAGAACACATGGCATTTCCACGCCCATATTCTGGAGAACTGCTGTTAACTACCAGGTTATTGGCTTTATAAAAACTGTGCCTTTACAGGGTTATGGTTTTCCCTTGCAAGTACTCTACTTCCACAAATGTTTTCATACAGCTGATGTTTTCTGCAATGTGTTGAGTCTTCCTTTCTGGGAAAAGTTCTGGGTGTGTGTCTTGCAGCTCCATGGAAAACACATGTATCCCCTCTTCTCCCTTACCTCCCCCAGTGTGCATCGTGTCAAACTTAAAGACATAGCTATGGCCAGCCTTGTCATGGGCTGGGAGAGACAGCAGGCCATTTTTCCAGTTCCTAGCCAGAACTGAGAGCGCTTGCCCTCTCAAAGTCAGCTGCCTTTCACTACCAGGAACAACAGGCAAGTCTAGTTAACACCACGCTTTTTAAATCATAAAGTCTACCTACCATCCCCAGATCCTTTTCGCCTGCGCCTCTCCTCTTTGCCAAAGCTTTTCTTCTCTTTGCGCCTCTGTCGTAGTGCTGTTTTAGGGTCAGTAATCCAGGCCTGATAAACAAACTGGAAGGAACAAACCCATTTATTTCAAGGTTCTTCATGTTTTGAAAGTAAGCCATAGAATAAACCACAAGCGGGACTATATAGTTTGAGTAAACACATTCAGATCTGAAGGGCTAAGGAAATATTTTGAATCCCAAATCAAACACCTCCCCTGCAGATCTGTTGAGTTTTCATGTCCTATTTTTGCAAGCATAAAACCAAATGTGAAAACACTTGTGGGTGAACCAAGTTTCATTAGAACCCACAAACATTCATGCTCTGAACTCTGGGAATTAATACCCTGTTGTGCATAGGGGCTACTTCACCTGAATCTCTCCATCTAATTCTGTATTTCTACAGGCAAGATGCAGAGTAATGGAAACTTTAAAAGAAAGTGCTGCAATCAACTACCTAAAGCATCAAAAGATGCGATGATATCTCAGTACAGGTATTCGTGCTTGTATATTTTTCACTTTAGGTATTTTTTTTCTGCTCCGCAGATCCCCGTGGGACATTTACAGATTTGCTATTTATGCACAGTCCCAACCTGGCAGTCTGGAATTCCTCAAATTTCATCCTGATTTTGACAATGGCTCCCTTTGTTGCTTCAGATAAGTCGGTTATGAATCCTTCTGCTACTGTTTTTCCAGTTGTAAAATGAAGACAGTAATACTTACCTGTATATCAATAAAACTTTATGGGGCCAAATCCTGCTTACAGCACTCACTCAGATCAACAGTCTGTTGATCTGTGTGACTACATGAAGCATGGAATTGGCTCAAAATATTTATAAATGCTATAGCAGGGAAAAAAAAGCACAAGATGTGAAGGAAGGATACAAAAAAAGTAGTAACACTCATATCTTTTTTCCCCTATATGACATAAAACGTGAATAACAGAAACTAAACTAACAGCGCCTTCTCCACAGCTCTTTAGGACAAAAGATGTTCTTTTGTTCCTTCTTTGGTTTTCATTGAAAAATGGTAATCATCTTCAATTGGCACTGCAGTGTCTTCTCTTTCTAAGCAACACAGGTTGGTAACTGAGACAGAGCAGGGAAGCACACGGATACAGGCATGCGGGTAAAAACAAAGCACAGTAACAAAGCAGCTCTTTTAATTCACAAGAGAAACATGCAGACGACAGAAACACACATGTATCTCAGCGAAGCTGGAAATGCCCCTTAATGGAGAGAATGGTAAAATTTCTATGTGGTTTACTTATATTTTTAAAATTTACATACACAAATTACTTTAGAAATTAAAACAATTTTTTTTTAAACTGTCAAACTGACTTTAAATGAATTTAAAAGGGAAAAATACTTTGTTCTGTTTTGTCAATGTATACAATAATGGAGAGGAAATCATTTTGGTACTGTTGATAAGATAATCTCTCAAGGGCTGTACACTTATTTTTATGTCTGACTTGTTCAAAAGAAGCACCACACGAGAAAAATGTGTGGGATCAGAGGCATTGGTTTCTCTTTGCTTTGTAGTAGGCGGTGATCTAGGGGAATGGTGATACTTATATGCACTAATACTGTATTACTTACTGAAAGTCAGAAACTGTCAACATCTGCTGTTGAACAGTTAGCTGAGAAACTGTATGCTAGCCACAGTCATAGCACGAATAAAGAAATTAGAGGTAAAAGGCAGACTTAGAAGGAGGTAGAAGATTAGAATGAAGAAAGGGCATTTGATTAATAAGTTTAATGTAACTACTTATGCTAAGCAGTATTTTTAGAGCTGACCGAGTGCATGTATATATGTATTACTTTAGTTTTTTAACACTGGAGAAACCTGAAATCCAGTATCGTTTACGCTTTGGGGCTGGTACACTTAATCTGTAACGCTCACTCCTCGCAAATATCATGTTACATATATGGAGTGTAAAATCACAAACAGTGCACAAAGATAGGAAATACTAAATGTATTCAAGGAGGACAAGAAAGAAGTTGGACAAATCTTTTTTATGACGATGAAGGCCAGGAAAGTAGAGCTAAAAAGGGTTTTGGAGCAGAACGTGTATTTTACAAACCTTTTACCAGCTTTCTGAGGTCACTTACCATGGTGTTCATAAGATACATGCAACTTGATGTGACCATCTTATATAGCAGTATCAGAAGAAAATTAGAATTTGGGTCTGCATTTTCTCTCTGGGGTTGCACTTAAAAAAGATAGATCACTTATCTTGCGCTTGACTGATCCAAAAGTATGAAATGTATTCCATTTACTAGGAATGAAGCTTTAGCTGTCATTATTCTTTTTAATCATTCATATAAGAGAAAAAATGCAGACAAGTATTGAGGCATGCATTACATCAGGAACTATGGGACGGGTCAAACAGTGAGCACTCGCAAAATGTCAAGTACCTTTGCTGCTTTGATTAAATACTGAAGAATAGTTTTGGGTAGTTTAATGACAGACTTTGGCAAGGCTAAAATTGCTGAAGCAAATTTCCCAATAGCTCTCTACAAAGAAGGACAAAGCAAGAGCAATTAGTAGAAAACAGAAAATATTAATGAAAAGTATCTACAGAGTGATTGCACCTAGATTATTAAGAACAAATTTACATTAATAGATCATTTGTGATGTTCACAATAAAATTTCAGTGAGATGATTCTTAATTGACTGCATTCTGTAATAAATAAAATCACCGAGTTAATGCTTGAAGTAACTATTGCAGACAATTTATACTTAAAGAAAAATCAACCATTAAATACAATTCTTTATCAGGCTCTACAACAAACAAGTTAACTTTGGTAGTATTTTTATTAAGACCATGTGCATGGTGATGGAAGGTGAGTAAGGTGTGATGATCAAATGATGAATAATCTTTTCATAAACAAGAACAATTTCCTGTTCTATACAACGCCCCTTTCTACATAAAGCCATCCAACATCTTCATGTTGCACATACTGCAGAACTGGCCACCTATACAGAATGTCTGGCCAGAATTTTGAAATAAAGACCAGATTCTCAAGCCTCAGATTAGTATCTTCAGGACTGAGCTTTAAAAAATAAGACCAAACAAACAAAACCCCCAAAACCCAGAGCAAATGAAGAATCTTATTAGCTTCTGACCTCAGGTTTAGAACTCTTTAAAATCTCAGTGCTTGACACCAGCACATCTGAACAAAGTGTTGTCACCAATTTTTTAAAAAAATCAGGAGAAACAAGAATGCAAACTTTCCTCTACATCTGCATGAAAACCAGAAAGAAAAATGACCTAGAAATTCATGAGCCATTTTTATGGTCCAAGGTGAGCTAAATGCAAAATATACAAAAAAAAAAAAAGTGTAAATAGTGGAAAATAAAACTTTTCACTTTATTTTTCATCCAGATTTGTTTGCCCTTTTTAAGGTCACGAAAAAAAATCTTCCATGTCATTACCATGCAGGCAGTTTAACAAATGTAATCAGTTGGTAATTGAATGTAAGTATATAAGCTGAAGGCACATTGTATCAATGAATTCAGTAAAATATGTCTTTTTGTAATTCAGTAATGTAGTACGGGAAGCTTACTTTGAAAGCTATTAGCATAAAGAATAAAAGAGCACAGAGGCAGTTGTTTGCTCTCACTTGGGCTGGGCTTTCAGTGATGACCAGTTCTGCAGTGATGTGAGCTTGCATCTGGATGGGAATACTCGTGCAAAAAGCTACCTGTTTACTTAAGCTTTTTAAAGTTACAGACCTGAAAAAGTTCTGTAGTATTTCTGAAAATTCTTCAACAAGTAGAACTTTAATCCTATGAAGATTAAAGCAATCCTATATGCAGGAGTATTTCACTAACTTGACACAAGTCCTTCAGTTAAGCCAGTGGATTCAATGCCTGGTACTGTCTAACATCAGCCAGTCTCTGTGTAGGAACCCAGCTAGGCAACTTCAGCTATCTTTTTAACAGTACAATATCCTCTTACTCCAACACAGTCTGTCACTTAAAATGCAAACATATTAATAAAAATTATCCTGAAAAAGAAAGGAGAGAAAGTGATGTGGTCTCCTTTTGTGATTTTAAATGTCAGGCTCTTTATAACCCAAGGATATATATCTCTGGTCTGCTACGACCAATAGTTTTTTTTTATTATGTACTCTTTTCCATGAAAAGTCGCTTATTTTGGGGATCATTTCTTCATGGAATGGTAACATCTACTCAAAACCAGAAAACCACTAAAGCATTCTACAGCAGTGCCAGAGGCAAGTCAGCTTCCTTGCTTGTCTTTATTGCAACGCAGAAAAAATACAGCTTAGATTCTTAATCTTTGTTTTTCTGTTTTTGTTTTCCTCAAGCACAAGTGAATGAAGACACAATTTCACTATAGTTCCTGTAGGAATTTGGAAATGCTTAAAGCAGGCAAGTGTGCATTTTGAATTGGCAAGAAATTTCATTTCCAATACTTTTCAGGTCTACTTTAGAAGTATTGGCTGCTTTACCATATGTGCCTGTGTTATGAGAGGCCTATGTTTTTTTCCAGATGTCAGCTAGAAAGCAAATTACCATAAAGTACCTGAAATGCAGATTTTTTTCGAGGCTCTTCCTCTTCTTTTTTCTCCTCTTCCTCTTCTTCTTCACTATCCGTCTCAAACAAATAATAATTTCCACTTCTGACCACTAAGTGAAACAAAACATTTTCTTATTTTTCTGAAAAGTTCTGTTCTCACCTGCCCCAAGACCTATGAACAGCCAGCCAGTCATTTAAAAATTCATAACCAGGAGAGGTGAAAACAGAGAAGACGCAAGAGATGAAAAGGTCTCAGGCAATTTATTTGATGGAAAACATCAACATGAGAAGAAAATGTAAAGAAAAATCTTGAAGTATATCAAGTGACTAGGTTACATTTTTTAGAAAAAAATAGCAGTTATATCTAAATTAATTGGGAACTGATGGTTATTTGAGGGAGTAAAAAAAAGCCCAGCAGGTAAGTAAATGAATTTATAGAAACAGTACCACTGGACAAAAAATACAGAACTTCTCTTTAAAATGCTGAGGCATCCTTTAAACTTCGGAATGGGATGGTATTAGTTAATGCTTGCTTCAAACATTTAAGCTTTGACGAGGTAATGGAAACCCTTGGTTTGTTTAAAACAAATCACTTGGATTCTATTAACATGATCACAAATGAGTTTCAATTTTTTGCCCATGGATTCAGAAAGATTCTGAAACCTTGATACAGTAAAGATGCACAGTGAATAAGCTAGGCCTTATATCCTTGAACAGAAGCAATGTTTTTATTTCTCAGATGGTAACAGGCCTACATGAACGAACAAGGGAAACAAAAGAAATTAAAAATAAGATAGTGAGCAAGAGAAAAATCAAAATCACAGCATTACATTCAGCAGTGAAAACTGGTAAATAATTTTGACACTTAAGCTGAAATATTTAAAGGAACAGTTACTTAGATGAAATGTCACACAATCTGGATATATGGAGCGATACATATTTATATTGAAAATTATTTTTAACCCTCATTATAGGTTTCTGAAAAAGTAACAATTGCTTTAATTCAATCATACCTTGAATTCTACACAGATCCTCTGTGCACAGATGACCACACGTAACTACCATGGAAACCTCAGAGTAAGCACACTGCGAAATTTGCCAGAACTCTATTGGCTCGTAACTTCAGCATCTAAAACTCCCTCACAGAGGGAATTTTGTGCCTCGTGCCTAGTTATGACTTTCAACATCAATGAGCATCCTGCAGAGGGACAAAGAGTCCACTTCAGCTGTTCTAATTGCTGAACTGAGGTGAAAAGAAAGTTTGGACATTTCTTGGATCGAGCAAATTAATTATTTGGTACAGGGCCTTCTAAGAATGCCAATTTAAAATGCATTAAAGACATGAATGCATTTTAAGAGCCAGTAGTCTGCAGTTCTCTTTCATAAAAATGTATCTTGTAGTCAGCAGCAGAAATTGTCCACACAGAAGATCAGCAGCATAAGGTCTGACATCTAGGGGAAACCTCTACTGCAGTGCAGTTGCTTAAAGGCTCAGAGTAGCAGCTGGTCAGACTTGGAACGCCTGAGCTGGCAGAAAACAAATCTTCGATGATCTCCCTCTAAAATTTTTAGGTTAAAGTGTATCTGATGGGACACTATAATGTAGCAGTTACGTCTCTTCTACAGCTAAAGAGGGAGGTATGATTGAATAGCAATAATGCATTCTTGCATACATCAAAATGGAGTAAGAAGTGTGTTAGTCACCTACAGAGACCACTAAAGAGACCAAATTTTACTAGTAAGAGAATTCATGGCCAGACTGGACTTGGGGGACCCCTCTCCTACTGGAAAATGTGACTTTCTCCTACTGAGAAAAGGGACTTGCAGGTTTTTCTTGTGGGATGACATGGAGGAGGCAGAAGGGGAGCCATGGAGAAGAAGTCAGCATAATCTCATAATCTGCTCGTGCCCAGAAGGAAAGAGCTCCCCAGGACAGCTGTGAGCACCATCTTTTGTGCTACTTCAGACATGACTCTGTGCCCCAGGAGAAGCTGAGACCTCGAAGCATGTGGCCCTAACTCCTGCTGATCTTTGCGGGGCTCCGTAAGTAATCCATGAGCACAGGAGGAAGCATATCTCCCTGCAAGGGAGAGTTAAGTGAGCGTCAGTGAGGAAACCCTCACTGATGTTTCCTATCTGTTCTACTCCGACTCAAATTCCTGACTGTATTTTAATTCCTATGATAGACAAAATAAGGTATCTTTCTATATAATAAAATTATAACAAGTGGTATAAAAATAACAATAAAAATCTAAATTAATCATCAGAATTGGCATAAGCTTCAATCTCGAACGCCTTCAATATATATATAGAGAGAGCCACAGCCACAAAGCCATATACTGAGATGAACAGCCATGTGCAGCAGAATGCTGCAGTTACAGCACAGTGTTCCAAAAAGGATAGATGGGGAATATCACTCTATTTCCAGTTTGTATGCATCTGAACACCTACTGTCAGTGCCGTGTTTCAGTGAGCGTGGATGCAAGCCACACGGCAGGCAACCACTGTTTGCAGGATCAGGGTCTGTGATGTTTCTCACAAGGTTTTGCATTATTGCAGTAAATAACTTCAAGAATGCTCACTGTTTAAGTACCAAAATGCAAGTTGCCACCTAAGAATACTACATAATGAGGGTGAAATAAGTAAAAGCCGAAGTCAATGTCTCTCTGAGCAGTTCTTCTTATTACAAAACCAGTGGTGAATAAACAAGAGACCATATCCCATTCCTTCAAAATCACCACAGCTTGAAATTCTACAGTAAAAACTCAAAAATTATAGTTTCAGTCTGTTTTTTTGTCGTTGTTCTTAATGAAGCTACAGGGCAAGCAGTTTATTTTCATAAGACTTTTGAAAAGGGATAGGTCTCTCTAAAGTGGCAGTGTGCCCTTTAGAAAAAAAAAATAGAGGCACAGTTTACTTGTGACTTGATAGAAATAAGCATATGAGATTCTGTTAAATGCTGTTGGCAAATATATAGGCTGGAGTTATAAACAAATATACACAGGTAAATGAAGCAGTATGTAGATGTGTAAAAGTATTACTTGGAGTAACTCTTTTAAACTAAATGACCAGGCGCAATATAGACATTCATATTTAACTCTGATCAGTGCTATATACTTGAATATTTTCTAAATCTTCAGAGGTTATTAAATATCTCATGTCTGATTTCCTTCAACAAAGATCCGATAGAAGGATATGATTTGAGATCGCAGTCTACTCAATTTTCTTGTTTTACCCAGTCCATAATGTAGGGAAGAACTCTATCGTATGCCTCGACAGGGCTACAAGCAAACTAAAATATCATAATGCAACAATGATATGAGTGATACAGACTAATTATTTCTTTTACACAAGGCTGAATGTATTTTTACTCTCAGGTGAACACAAAAAAATGGAAATAACAAAACAATTGGCATCAACAGTACATTAAAGTGTGATCAGACATATTCATCTGATCTCTACACAGTCTAGTCCTGGGAACAGTCTTGCTGCCTTACTGTGATACTCAGATTTCTACAGCTGACAGTAGAATGACTGATGAACCATAAAAAAAGATGTATGATGTGTGTATATGAAAAAGAAATTATGACTAGTCTTAGAACGCATTGGCAAACCCTCACCTTCCAATTTTTAAATATACTGTACTTTGCAGTAGGGGGGAGTTGAGACTTTTGAGGCCAAAATAATTCGTTTTGGCACATGTTTATCTGATATTTTTCTAAGAATGCCCAAAGTATCATGAGCTAGCTATGCTTCTAACGCACAGAAGTTCAAACTATGGTTAAACTCACTCCTTGAAGATTTGGAAGTAGAAATCATTTGTTGAAAAAAACAAGCCTTCTATCAAGTCACAATCATAAAATCAGGCATAAATCAAACAGGTCATGGGAATGCCTTCATTCTGGTCAAGGATATAAGGGTTAAATCCACATATTTGTAAGATGATTGAGAAAACCTACTGGAAGCATGATCAACCCAAGGCCGCCACCACAGCTTTTTTTTGCCCTTGGCTTTCTCTTTGTCTGCTTCTCCTAAAATAAAATATGTCCAAATATTAATTTTACAAAATGAGAAACATGTTTCTTACACTGCTTAATAATTTTTAATTTCTCTCAAAAGAGCTAAAATTTCATGAGCATATCAGATGTTAGATCTACTTGATATATTTAATATTAAAATCACTCAGAAGCATGATCACTGAGCAGAAATACTCTGGTTTATGCAGCAGTTAAAACAGCATTCTACTCTAAAAC
>Ga0181612_107755_pt1 | contig 10479 bp, 3 predicted proteins | sample HoacroProtozoa21_FD_119630 | JGI IMG/M metagenome (GOLD analysis project Ga0181612, IMG submission 119630) | Hoatzin crop microbial communities from Cojedes, Venezuel. Combined Assembly of Gp0051906, Gp0051904, Gp0051908
ATTTGTGGTTGTCTCAGTCTGGAATTTTGGATGGAGTTTACTGCTCTGAAGTCCATTGCAGAATGGAGATGATTAAAATATCAGTTGTGAATCTGAAAATTAATGTGTGTGTATATATGATTAAATCTTATATCTTTCTTCAAAAATAAACTAACATCCATTTAAGTAAAGTTATTTTTCCAGTTCCCAAATATCAGAAATGTACTGGGTAGTTAGGCCTTAGAGTTCCTTGTAGATATATTTGGCAGTTTCCTCAGAAGTTCCTTAGAACCTCTAATGAGAGAAGGATCCATGTATGTATCAACTGCCAGAATAATTAGTCTGGGAAAAACATGTACACTTGAGTGACTGGTTCTTACATGGGAATATAACGATCTGTGGGGAAGTATTTAAGACTAAAACTATAAAATGTCTTAAAAGAACATTTTAATTATATTTTAAATTAATATTAGATGGTAGTATTTATACTTTTTTTCCCAAGGCAGAACAAAAAATATTCTTTAGTGTATTTTCATTTGCAAAGGACCATGCAGCTTTCTATATAAGGAGCTGAGTTTAAAACACAAAGTCTTTTGTTGCTGGCCTTTTTGTTCCCTTAGAAGAAAAAACAAAGCATATTTTTAACCTACTTCTGGTATCACGAAAGATATGCATAGACTGCTTCATAAGCAGCAAGTCCCCAAGTACTAAACTGAAATTATCTCAATGTTTTTGCAATGCTTTAATTTTGGGACGATAAGGATAATAAATAGTGCTTGGATAAGACTTCAGTATCTGTACAACTTTTGTTGTGGACAATTTCTGTCATCCTGAATGGATGTAGACACGTGAAGCTACACAGAGTCACTATGAACAACAAGGAAAATGAAGGATATTCCCGTTCTGGGGGCACTTTGCACAGGGAAGAGTTTGGAAAGACATTTCTGGAGCTCCTGACTGAGTTCCTTACGCCACCCACTCTGCCCAAACAGGTTTTCTTCTGTTTACTTTCTGTCTGGCACCCACTCCAGCACTGACTGATCATCTCTCCATTGTAGAGAAAAGATGAAAAAAATGTTTTGTAGTTATGGCGGTCCTTGGTGAGAGGAAAATGTAATCATCCTGAGTGGGACTGAAGCCTAGAGCTGTGCCTCCCCCACCTCCTGAGTGGGTATTCCAGACATTGGACTCTTACTGAAAAATCACTTGTACCATATCTTACTCTTCAGTCTTCTTTGAGGAGGGTCACAACACAGAAATATTCACCAGAGCTTAAAAATTATATGAAGACCTATCTATCTTGTTAGTGTGGAAAAATAGACATGCTGGACCACTGTGTAAATTTCAAGATGCTTTTAAGCTTCAAAGTCCTCTCTCATGTAGGCTCTCAGTGTGCTAGCTGCCATTTCCCATGTCCTCTACACAGAAGACTGAATAGTATTTCCTACCATGACAATGTTTTATATATATGAAACTATTATTTTTGGATCTGAAATTTTCCAGAACTGAGCCCTGGGAAACAGAAAGTTCTATGTGACAATTTCAGTATAGACAGCCCAGCTGAAGAGAGTGAAAAAAAATGTGCTTGATAAATTATGGCAGTGTTCTTGTAACTTGGAATTACGTGAGAGCAAGGGAATTGCTTTCAGTAAGATATATTCTAATTATGACTTAATGGATATCACATGCAGGGCATGGTTAGCGTATGCCTCACCAGATTTTTAACTTAGCACCTGAGGTGTTGCAATGATGAAGGCTGCATTGAGCACCCATGACTAATGTAGACGAATAATGAAAAAAATTACCAGTGGTCTACATGAGTTATCTGCAACACTCTACGCTCATTCCCTGCAGCTGTTCTTAAATGCTCGCAGTTGTGAAGTCTTATGAAGTTTTACAGTTATAAGAGAGGGTTTTCCACTTGCTCTTCTGCATGTGGTCCCAGTCCAAAGGAGACCATACTCTGTGCCTCCAAGGTTGGGATACATCTGATCTAATTCCAGGTGTCTGCAATGAGATTCATATGAGTCATTAGGATGAGGTAAATCCCACCCTACAAACGCTTCTTTCATTCAGTTGACTTTGAAGTTTGTCTAATTTAAATTGGTTCAGTGGTAAATGTTCACTTAAGAAAGATGAATTTCATTGCTACCGACTTCAGTACATTTGCATCGAGGACAAATGTCCACTACAAATGTCCATGTTTGTTTTCTGCAAAACCATGGAAAATATCATATGCAATAAAAACTAGTTTGATGTGTATGTCCAATAAGCTAAGACCAGACAGAAAGGAACTTTTTCATGAGCATGAGAACATGCTTGTAAGGTGAGACTCTCTTCTTATTGTGACTACAGTAAAGTGGAGGTAATCTTTCAAAAGTCAGTAGAAGAAAACTGCTGCATGACGAATCAGGTCTGCTGTAGTTCTGAGGTGCATAAAAATTTCTTGCAGGTCAGATTGCCTGTTAAGGTAAATACCTTATTTTTTTTAATGCAGTATTTGATTTAGAAAATGGAAATTAAACCAAGACATTTCCATTTAAATCAGGCATTATATGTACGGAGTCAAAAGTCTATGGTTTCTCAAATGCTCTTCTTTCTGCACTCTATTGATACAACCTTCTACATTTATTGCATAAAGAAATATGAATTTTTGTCAGCAATATACCAGTCTAAAGTTACATTTTGTGTACCATTTTTCCTCTGGTTTTCAAATGTTTTAGGGTCTAATTCCTATTGTTCTCAATGTCTTTGAGGATCTGGAATTTGGTGGGTATATTTAGGTTCACCCATAGTTTCCTTGAAACATCAAACTCACTAGTTAATTAATAGATAAGTCAGTATGTGTGTTTTTTAATTATACAGATAAGTAACTTTATCCTCTTCTCAGGCTTGTGAAAACCAAAGGGAGTTCCATTTTAATATTGTAAAATCTGATTAGATGAAAGGAAAATTAGACGCAGGTTGTCTCCTTTCCTAGGCTCCTTCCAAACTCATCTGCCTTTGGTTTGATTTTTACATCTACATTAAAAATAGAGATAAAATGGAGAATAAACAAAAAAACTGAATTATAGATCTTCACTTTTAGGAGATTTTGAGAAAATGGAAATGGTCTAATCAAAAGGGTCAGAAAAGTTGTATCTTAGTTTTATGAAATTTTAGAAAATCTAATAAAATTAGCAAATTAATAAAATTTAGCAGTTGCATGGAAGATCCAGAGCTTGAAATGGTTTAGAATAAAGAATAATTATTACTAACCCCTGTACGTACATGTTATGTGACATGATGAAAATAAAGGTTATATTTCAAAATGTTCTCAAGCTTAGCAAAAGGCTTAGGTATAGAGATCTCTTCCAAGTGAAGAAGACAATACAGGGTGTGTCAGAGAAGAAGGACTGAGAAGAACACACATCTGCAAACCACAGATGCCACAGTACACACAGCCATGAGTAGATTTACCCAGCTGGCAGAAAGCAAAGTTCAAATCAAGACCAAAACTGCCAAACAAAATTATTCTGGTTCAAATAGATAGTTCCAGACGTGAAGCTGTCCCCAAACCATTCCCAGATGTCCTAACCCTAATCAAACATTTCATTGTGGAGCCATGCTGTGAGCCCTCTTGGGCTTGTTTATTCAGAGCTCCAGCAGGGCAGATGAATTCCAGCAGCTTGGAAGGGTATGTCTGGAGAGGCAGATGAGGCACTGAGCTGATCCAGTACTTTCCATCTTAGGTTTCACTAGAACGAAGGCAAGTTTTAGGGTAAGATAATAATACTTGTGCATGCGTTCACACAGAGCATGGTTTCAAAAACATTTAAATTATATTATTCCTGTGCATTTAAATTACATTATTCTTGTAAGGAGACAGCTAATGAATGAGTTACTTCTCTGGTACATATACAGTGAAAATACTCCACACAATCAGACAGGAATGTGTGTTAGAGCACCAGTGTTAATAACCTTCCATGCCTTTATCGCATACAATCCAAAGCATGACTGTTCTTTCCTAGTGAGAACTAGTCACTAAATCAGAGTAGCATTTCCTTCAGATAAATAAGCATACCTTATTTCAGGCAATCCTTCTGCAATTGCTTGATGACGATCATACTGAAGTAGGATTAAAATGTCTGAAGTGCAAATAAATTCTGTCTAAAATTTTACTCAGTTCTCAAACTTGCAATAAAACCATGTTTTCAAATGAATCTGAATTATTAGTACAGGTAAAGATGGACTTGGTGGAGAAGTTAAAGGATCCAGAACTTAATTTGTGGTTTTTACATTTTTTATGTATATATACATCTAGATATATATGTCAGAAAATGTCTGCATTAAGTATTTCTACAATACCTGTCCCAGTTGCTGTTCTGGGTGATTGGCTGGAACGATGGTTGCTGTTACAGGGAGTTATCTCCTGGACATGCACTGTTTCAGCACTGTGCAAGGAAAATGCACAAAAATAAGCTGATGACTAATGTGTAGAAAGATCTGCAGGATTTCAGTGGCACCCAAACTTACGTTTCCTCAAAAATGTTTTGACTGAATTGCAGTCAGTAATGTTGGAGCTTTTTTTTCCCCCAGTGAACTTCTGTCTAGGTAAAGTTTTTTCTCAAAAAGAAATAAGGAACTGGAAAGACAGGTGAAAAAATGTGGAGTATCTGACTATTCCAAAGTATTTCAGGGGCTCCATCAGAAAACCATTGCTATACATTTAATGCAACACCTGCATTCAAAAGCTTTCTGTAAAATATATTCCTAAATATTAACAAGGAATTATTGACAAGGATTACACCTTGTCTTGTATTCTCAAGATTGTGAGATGCATAACTTGATTAATCCAATTCAGTATGTCTATCTATACCTCTATGTATTGCTACCACAAGTTTGAAAGAAAAGTACAGTTATTAATATTTAACACAGTGAGAAAATTTGTTCTTTTTCAAAATAGGTGTGATTCCTTCTATTGTGGACAAAGAAAAATAGTATAATCAATACAAATAGTGACCATGGGAGATTTTAAGGCCAACATCTACCATTAGGGTAGGGAAATTCAAACAGTCACTGCATGCATGACAAATGGCATCTGGTCTTACACGTCAGTGAGATTTGCCAAACACTGGTGCTTTGGTACTAAAGCAAAAAAGAAAACTTGTGCAGAGATGGTGTATTGAACTGTTGTTAACTACTAATGGAGACCCCAGGAGACTGAAATTACTGCTGCGTTCATTCTTTACATTACTGCAGACACCAGGCAGGCCAATGGGAGTTGGGAGGAGGATGTCTAAACTTGGGTAAATATGAGCGTTTCAGGTTTCTGGGTCTGGATGCACGTGTAAGTTTGCATCCTGACAGTCTATCAAGGTGAGGCTCTGGTGTGTACCATTTTCCTGGGTACTCTTTTGTAAGGAGACCTGACATTGCAGGTTTGCAGGTTGTGGGGTGGCACTGTGTTGAATCCTAGTCTGAATACATGCCAAGACAACAAAATAACCTGAAGTATGCACCGGCTTTGCCGCTGAGGCTGAGATATTAATACTAACCTTTATTTAAAGGAATTATGCACTTCGTAAAGGCCCCTGCTAGGCTGGGAGCCTGTTGTAATGATCTAGCCGTATGTCTGGCTGTCATCGAGTCCCCAGTTCTCATCTGGGCTTTGATGTTTGTGGCCTCTGAGGTCTTGGGCAAGTTGCTTCTGTGCTCTGTGCCTGCAGAAGGGAATAATAATACTCTTCCTCATCCTCACAGAGAGGTTATGCAAATTCATTAGTGACTGTTTGTGAAGGGCTTTGAAGTAGAAAATCACTCCATAAATGCTAAGTATTATTTAATAGTTCTTTTATAGTAGGCATTTCCTTTTCAATTACCCTGCCTGATGTTTCATTAAAATGACATCATGCTCATTTGCAGATTATAGTGGCAGGGCATGTGCTTGCCAGTATAATGAAGCATGAAGAATTACAGACTTTCCCCCTAAATAAATTAATTTGCAAGAAGTTATCACTACTGGGGTCAGACTGTAGGTCTCTGGTATCTCACATCCATGACACCAGCCATATAGTGATTCTCATTTATTTTTATTGATTTTTGTAACATTAATTTGAAACTGCTCTTCTCATCAATATTGTCCAGGGCTTTTTTTCTTCTAAGATTAAATATAATTATTAGACTCTGTGTGATCTATAAATCAAATACCAGAGGTTGGAACAGAACTGCCATTTACAGTAACTGCACTCTGTGCAAGACCAGCAAAAAAAGAAGAAGAAAATTACAAAAAGCAACAATGAAGTCGTGCAACTTTGCATTGTCTTGGGTCAAGAACAACCTTTTGCCCCTCATGCTATAATTTTAATAAGGTGGGCATAGAAGTGCTGTGCAGGGACTATCTCAAACTTCTGCTCCAGTGTATTTCATGGTTTGGACTCTAGGGCTGTATCTGTACCACTGGACAAGAGTGCTTTGTACTTTTGTTCCCCAAATACACCTTACTGAGGGAGCTGTTAAGTCCCTCCACGTGTATCCAGGTCTTCACCTGAAAGAGCACCTGCACAGCCAGGGGGTAGGACTCAGGCCTTGGCTTGATCTGCAGCTATCTGGGTCCCGGGCGAGTGTCTGGGAGCTGGGACTTTATAAAGCACCATGTATCCTACAGCTGGAGATGCAGCATGATTCCAGTGGCACTGGGAGATAGACAGGCCCTTCTGTGATTCAAAGGGTATATCTCTCTAATACTTACACAATATCTTAGCATAATAACTCAATAGAACTGCCTATTAGGGAATGAAAAACATTTATTTAACTCATAAAAATGGGCTTTTGTTTATTACTCTTTGGAACAATTTTTAGCTCATAAGGAGGAATCATCTTCAAATTACAACTTTACAAACATGGGTTTTTAGAAATAAGTATAAAACTAGGAAACCTTTCAGGAGAAATATAACATAAAGGTACAGAACTAAAGCATGTACTTTTACATACTTTTCCTAGATTCTTTTACTATTCCAGCATAAGGTTTATATGTAGTGGGACAAAAGAGTGACTGTCAATGTCTGTGTTCTCAACAAAAAATAACATAACAGGGAAATAATTTCACTTTGGATGAAAAGGCGCATACTTGGGACCTGCATTCTTCAAATGAAAACTGATATTCAGGAGAGATAGCAAAACTTAATGTTCTGGAGAGCAGAACATGCTGCCAAGTGTCTATGGCACCAGTGAAGTGGGAAAATATCTGGACATGCTGTTCGCCAAATACCTGTTATTTGTGGAGGAGTAACTCCAAACTTATATCCTACTGCTTTGGCATACAGAGTTATCCAACAAATGAAGACACACACCGAGCTTGGCCTTGATCTACTGGATGTAATTAAAGAAAAAATTTTAAAGAACATTTTCCTAGTAAATTAAAAAATAATGGTTTTTACCTTTCATTGCTACAGTGTATCATTCTTGCTATCCCCAGCTAGTCTGTTTTTTTTTTTTCTCGAATGGCAATCCACAGAAGCATGGAGAAAAACAGATGAAACAGGGAAGCTGGGAAACTTAAAAGTGAATTTTAAACTTTATTTCCTGAACTGTAAAAAAAAAGGGGGAATGAGCATAAAAACAATGAACATGTTAATAAAATAGAGTCAGACAGTCATTCACATTCAGTTGTTACAATTAACTTTTGCTTCCTCAGATTACAAAAGTGAGTTGAATATTACCCTCTTAGCAGAGAGGAAAACCAATGACACAAAGAGAGGGAAAGAATCAGCTCTGAGTGTTCAAATTGAAATCTTGCATCTTTGGATGGCCCAACATGGCTGATCGCTTTTCTTTCTCAGAGAAAAAGAGCCTTTCACACATGGCTTCCCTTGGAAAAGAGTTTCCCTCCAATGCCACATCTTCTCTATAGCCAAAGAGACTGCCCTCTCTCTGTAGGCTGCTGGCAGTGGTGCCATCCTCTTAAATATCCCAGTCTTTCTGCATTATTGAATTCATGATAATTGCTAAATCTTATAATTTAGAAATGGCAAATGGAAAGTATACTTGTACCCTGTCTAGAGTTGGCATTTCTTTATTTGACACATGATTCCTCCTGTATAAAGTGAAGGGAGAAGCTCTATTTGCCCATGAATGTGCATGTGCTTCACCTAGTCTTCATGTAGGAAGACAGTTTTTGTCTTGTTCTTTCTAAGTTTATTACACATTTTCCTTCTGAATATCTGTTGCACTCGTGATAGAGGAGAAAACAATAATTCTAGAGAATATAAGTATTCACTCTTTGAAAGTTTGTTTGTTATGGCTGTTAGAATACAAAGTCTGCTTTGCTTTTTAATGAAATGCCCATGTTCTACACCCCCCACCGCCCCCCCAGCTTGTCAGTTATTCAAAATTATTTCAGGTCACGCTCAGTTTAAAAATTAATTGAAAAGAAATTAGTCCCTCAATGATATAGCTGTGAGCTGTAATTTCGACTGACAATGGTATAAAAGCCTGTGGATTTAATCATGTCACTTTAAAAGCATTTTATGTATGTAAAAATTTTCAACTTGCCACAAGCGCATACAGCTTTAAATAAATCTTGGCAAATATCTATTAATCTCTGTAATACAGGATCACTACAGGAAAGAAAAATTAGAATTACTTAGAGATACTTGTCACCAACTATTATTAATCAAAAATGTAACTGCCTTTCAGGAAAAAAATTTCCAAACCCCAACCTAAAACCAAAAACCAAACCCTCTCCCATTTTATAACTGAATTGATTTACCAGACTTACGATCTTCGAATGATCTGAGAAATCATGGCACTCGATCTCTGAGAAGTGGTATATCCACAGTATTCTTAATTATACAGAAGAGAAGACTGAACAATCAGAAAGTCATCAATATTTAGCAACACTACATGAAGAAAATAAAAATTTCCCGTGTGCTGTCGGTGGTTCATCAAAGATCGTTCCGATGTTGATCTTGACAAACAACTGGAATTGGCAGAATTCGAAGGAAAGTGCAGCAGGGCATTGACTGTGGGCCTTGCTGAACCACCAGAATCCCCATGGCAGCCTAGTCTTAGGTGTTTACAACATGGGCAAAAGGGTAAGGATGTGATTTCGGGTATGGGTTATCACTTTAAAGTGAGTAAGTACTTGCTTTCTGAAGCAATTTAAAAGGTTTGAATTCATTCCAAACCCATTTGGAACAACATAAAGAGAGATTTTCTCTCATGTATAACTGTTTTGAAATATCAGCAGCCTGCAAAATTACTACTAATGTGCAACATCTTCTTACTTGCCCAGAATTAAGCTAGAACTTGTTAAAGTACCAAACCTTCCCTCCACTCACAACCTGGTAATGGCACCTTGAGTTACTGATTCACTTCTGCTAAAGTGATGATACATCCAGGTGATACTTCGGCCCTCTTAATTTATGATTCTGGGAAACAGGAGGAGAACTAAATGTGTTCTTCCAAGACTTCCTTTTCTTGTCTTTCAAAGGTGAGGTCAGTAAGGTGAAGAACAGAAGAATCAGTAACTCCTTAGAAGAGTTACAAACAGGTTACTTGGACTCTCTTTTAAGATTGTGTCCTGTTGCTTTGCTTTGTCATCCTCTTCCTTCCTCACTATAATCTGCATTAAAGTATCTCCAGACCTGAGGCTGTTTTAAAGATGCTTCACCAGCCTGAGGGTTTAAAGAAGGAGTTCTGCTTTAACTAAACAACCACTGCGAAGAGTCAGGCTGAAGTATTCAAAAGTCAGTTTCTGACACTGACCTTGCAGGACAGTCAGGCCCTCCTTTTAGGGATACTGGCAGGACTGAGTGTGGAAAAATGTCTTATTTCAACTTTAAGAATCTCCAGTGCAAGCACTTAGAAATATGAGGTTAAATGAAGATAACAGTGAAAAATTAGCACATAGGTGCGTACTTTACACTAGGTTATTAATATTCTGGCTAGAAGCCATCTGCCAATGGCTAGAGAGTGTTTTATAAACAAAGTTAGCATACACATAGCACAAATAGTCATCTTTCCACTGGCTGTTTGTGCCCATTTCAGTGAAGCCACCGAGGTGAAGGGCTCCGGAGTGAACAACCGTGACGGGGAACCCTTTCCTAAAGCGGCAGTATCGTGAAGTCAAAAGCGCAGGGACGAAGAAGGCACCCCAGCCCCCCCTCCCCCTCAGAGCAGGCAGGAGTCAGCTCCTAACGAGTGGGAAGCTCTGACTCAGCGTGGGCGGAGTCAGCGGTGACGGAGGCGTGACCCTCCTGAGTACACGGGCAAACCCTAGGGAGCGCGAGCGACCAGGAGCGCGGTGAACAGGGCGGGCAAACAGGGTGTGGCGCGACAGTTTGCGCAGCAGTTCGCACAGGCAGGGTGTGCAGGGAAGGAGGAGGCCCCCGAGGCAAGCTCGGGCAACTCATCTTCAGGAAGGAAGCCCAGCCATGGCACCCCGCCGTCAGAAGGCTGCTTCTTCCCTGCTGGTCAGAAAGGAAGCTGCAACCCAGACTGAGGTCCCTAGGAAGCAAA
>Ga0181612_135803_pt1 | contig 10479 bp, 9 predicted proteins | sample HoacroProtozoa21_FD_119630 | JGI IMG/M metagenome (GOLD analysis project Ga0181612, IMG submission 119630) | Hoatzin crop microbial communities from Cojedes, Venezuel. Combined Assembly of Gp0051906, Gp0051904, Gp0051908
GGAGCCGTCGAACTCGACCTGCATGTCGCCGCGGCGGATGATCTCACCCTCGAAGGCCGCCGCGAAGGAGACCGGGATATCGATATGGGTGATCTTGATCTTGATGTCGCGGGCCTCCAGGGACGTCGGATTGAACTTGGAGACATCCGGCTGGTTGATCAGGCTCTTCGGCACCTTGAAGGTGTTCTCGTTCGTGATGACCGGGAAGCCGAGCGCGATGGCGCCGGCGCCGACCGCCACGATGACCTCGTTCAGCGGGGCAAATGCGTTGACGAATGCCGGGACACGATCCTTCGTGTAGGCCATCAGCGCACCGGCATCGCCCGGGGTGATGTTGCCGAAGATCAGGGCCGCACGGACGGCGACGGACACGACATGGACCACGGACGTGATCTCACGGCCGAGCGGGATGACACGGAAGTCCGCGCCCATCTTGACGTTCTGCTCGATATACTGATCGATGATGCCGCCGGTCAGCGTGACCAGGATACCCTGCTCCTGATAGGACTTGACGACCGCAGCGCCCTCTTCGGCCGTCGGCGCGGAGCCGACGATGACCGCGACGCCCGGGATATCACCGGTAACCAGCGGCACGCCGAGGTTACGGATGACCGCGTCCGCGAGATGGCCGCTGCACGGCGCATCCGCTTCATACGGATTCGGATTGTCGATGTACTTCAGGACCTCCAGGAACTCCGCCATCAGAGCCGTGGCCACACCGCTCATGAAGCCGTCGTGCAGGCGCGGGTTGCGGGTCATCAGCGTCTTGACGACCGCGAGCGCTTCCTTGAGTTCCTTCAGGTTGCCGACCTTGGTGCCGGTCACGGCATAGTAGCACGGGATGCTGTAGGCCGTATCCGGAAATGCGACTGCCTTATCCTCGCCATACTTTGCGATTGCTTCGTTGATGGCATTCTCGGTAAGACCGTAGACCGCATCATTACCGGCAAAGATTACATCAAGCAATGTCATGGCATTATCCTCCATTTCCCATTTTGTTGCTCATACTGCTGAAAAGCCGGGCTCACGCCGCAGGCTGTTCACTCTTCTTCCGTCACCGGAGACCCGTGAAAATGGCAGCTGCGCTCACGCCCCGGGCTGTTCACTCTCCATCCGTCTCCGGATCGCGCGGATCTCATCGACCGCCTCGGGGCTGAAGTCATACGGCGACTTGCCCTGGCGATCCGCGTCGATGACCTCGTTGCTCCAGTGGATCATCCCGAGGAGATCCTCCGCCGGGATCTTCTCCCGGATGAAGGCCTCATCCTCCGGCCCCCGGACCTTGTTGGCCACCACGCCGACCCGCTTCACGCCAAGCCCTTCGGCGAGGCGCTTCACGTTATGATAGGTCTGCACGCTGCGCGCGCCCGGCTCGATCACGACCACGAACTGATCCATGCCGGCCGTCGTGCCGCGGCCCAGATGCTCGAGGCCCGCCTCCATGTCCAGGATCACCACGTCGGTGCTCCGGAGCATCAGGTGCGACAGGATCCGCTTGAGCATCACATGCTCCGGGCAGACACAGCCGCCGCCCGCGGTCTCGATCGTCCCGAGGACCAGAAGCTTCACGCCGTTGCAGCGCTTCGCGTAGGTCTCCGGGATGTCATCGACCTTCGGGTTGAGCTTGAACATCGAATTGAATTCATTGACACCGGTCCGCTCCTCGACGAGCTTGCGCATGCGCGTGATCGGAACGATCTCCTCCAGCTCCTCCTCGGTGAAGCCCAGTGCCAGGCCGAGATTGGCGTCCGGATCGACATCCGCCGCCAGCACCTCCCGGCCGTCGTCTGCATACAGCCGGGCCAGAGTCGCGGCAAAAGTGGTCTTGCCGACGCCGCCCTTCCCGGTGATCGCTATCTTCAACTTTCTCTCACCTCAGTCCGCGCCGCCGTCAGATGCCCAGCGCCGCTCTCTTCTCCTCGATGCGCTCGATCATGGCGTTCGCCATATGCTCCATATCCAGGTCCACGGTGTACGCCGCTTCGACCCAGTCACGGATGCCGCTCGTCAGGAGGTTGGTCACCTCTTCGGAACCGGACACATACGGATCGATGCCCAGGAAGGTGTCCAGACCGGTCGCCACGACGTAGTTACCGATCGACACAGCCTTCTCCGACATGTACTCCGGTGCGCAGCCGACGACCGGCAGCTGGGAGATGTTCCAGCCGGAATCCTTGGCCAGCTCGGCGACCAGGATCATCATACGCGAGATATCGACGCAGGAGCCCATGTGCAGGACCGGCGGGATGTCCACCAGCTCGCAGACTCTCTTCAGGCCGTCGCCGCAGAGGTCCCTGGCGCGCTTATCCATCAGGCCTGCCTTGGCTGCGGCCTGTGCGGCACAGCCGGACGCCACGATGATGATGTCATTTTCAAGCATCTTCTTCATCAGCTCGACGTGCGAATAGTCGTGGCGGACACGCGGGTTGTTGCAGCCGACCATGGCGACCGCGCCGCGCAGGACGCCGGACTGGATGCACTCGATGAGCGGCTTCGTCGTCCCGGTCTCGTCGACCTGGGAGTTCGTGACCGTGTCGAGCTTCTTCTTGATGGCTTCGACGGAGAAGCCGACCGTCGCCGTCTGCTTCTGATCCGGAATGTAGACCAGATCCGGCTTGCGGTTCTTGAAGTTCAGGACCGCCGTCTCCACGATCTTGCGCGCGTTCTCGTCGGCGTTCTCCGGCTCAAAGCGGATGAAGTCGGAATCGGGCATCTGCGCGATCTCGGAGGTCGTGATGAACTTCGTGTGGAAGCACTTGGACAGCGGTCCGAGTGCCGGGAAGATGCACTGCACGTCGACGATGATCGCCTCGCAGGCGCCGGTGAGGACGACATTTTCCTGCTGCAGGAAGTTGCCGGCCATCGGGATGCCGCGGCGCATCGCGACTTCGTTCGAGGTACAGCAGACACCGGACACGGAGATGCCCTTCGCGCCCTGCTGCTTTGCCAGCTCGATCATCTCCGGACGCTCCGCCCAGTCGCAGATGAGCTCGGACAGGGACGGATCGTGGCCGTGCACGACGATGTTGACATTATCCTTATTCAGGACGCCGAGGTTGGCCGTCGTGTCGATCGGCTTCGGGGTGCCGAACAGCACATCCGAGAACTCGGTGCCGCACATCGATCCGCCCCAGCCGTCGGACAGGCCGTTCCGCAGGGCCTGACGCACGAGCGCTTCCGGCTTGGAGGAGCAGCCCATGTGGGTCATGTGCATGGCGGTCGAGACCTCGCGGTCGATGGCGCGCGGCTCGATCTCCTCGCGGTGCCAGATCTCCTGCGTGTGCTCCGGTGCGCGCTTGATCCAGCGCTGCAGGCCGAACGGCTTGCCGTATTCCAGCAGGGCCTCGTAGGCGACCTCGTGGGCCAGATCATAGATGTCCTTGCCCTCGGTCTCGATGCCCCACTCCTTCGCGATCCGGATCAGCTTCTCCGGGTCCTTGACGCGGTACGCGCCGTCCGGCTTCGCGCAGTAGAGCGTGTGGCAGATCGCCCGGCCGTGATCGGAGTGCGTCGCCGCACCGCCGGCCGTGAACCGCAGAAAGTTTCTGGCGACGATGCCGTGGGCATCGCAGCCGCAGATCCCGCGCGGGGATTTCTTGGTGATTCGACATGGTCCCATCGTGCAGATACGGCAGCAGATGCCCTGCTCACCGAATTTGCAGTGGGGAGTCTGGTTCGCGACGCGGTACTGCCAGGCATCTGCTCCGACCTTCTTGCCGGTTTCCAGCAGTCTCTCGTCGACTTCGCAAAGCTCCTCGTAGGTTGTCAGTCTGAAGTCTCCCATGATTTTTCTTGTTACCTCCCTCTTCTGTTCCGCAGGCAAACGAAACAAAGATTTGATAAGTTACCGTATTTACATTTACAGTTCCAGCATCTCGTCGAGCACGCGGTAGACGCCCTGCCGCACCGGCGAATCCTCCGGCAGCTCCACCGTAGGCTTGCCGTTACAGTCGTACTCGTAGACGTCCTCGTTCTGCGGGATCACGCCGAGGAGCACCAGCCCCTGCGCGCGGACCTCTTCCAGCGTCCCTTCATTCAGGACGCCGCCCGGAGCCCGGTTGATGATGAGGCCCTGCTTCTTCGGGGTGAGGCCCACCTCCTGAGCCAGATCCCGGATCCGGCCGGCCGCCTGGACACCGCGGCGGGACGCGTCGCTGACGAGAATCAGATAGTCGATCTTCGGCAGGATCCCGCGGCTGATGTGTTCCATGCCGGCTTCGTTGTCCACCACCACATAGCGGTAGTTAGGTGTGAGCTTCTGCACCTGAGTCTGCAGCAGCCCGTTGACGAAGCAGTAGCAGCCCTTGCCCTGCGTCCGGCCCATGACCAGCAGGTCGAAGTCATCGTCCTCGGTCAGACACCGGTTGAACATGGCCTCCAGGTATTCCGCCCGGGACATGCTCGGCGGGATCGGGCTGTCCTTCTTCTCGTCCGCCCGCTCCACGACCTCGCGCAGCTCCCCGAGTGTGGTGTCCACCTCGACGCCGAGTACTTCATTCAGATTCGAATTGGCATCCGCATCGACCGCGAGGATCGGCGTCTGCTTCTTCTCCGCGAGATAGCGGATCACAAAACCGGTGAGCGTTGTCTTGCCGACGCCGCCCTTGCCGGCTACCGCAATCGTTGTGGCCATAGACTGTTCTCCGTTCTGCTTATCAGAAATTGATCGTGGACTTGATACCGGCGCGGGTGATGACCTCAGCGACATCCTCCCACTTGTTCATCGCATACAGATGGATGCCGTCCACGCCTTCCGCCTGATACTGATGGATCAGGTCGACCGTGTACTCGATGCCTTCCTCGCGGAACGCTTCCTTGACGCCCGGGATCTCATTGCCGTTCGGGTCGGTGTCGAACCAGTGATGGGAAATGACCATCGCCAGCTCACGCGGGATGACACAGGCATTCCGGGACAGGCACTGCGTGATGACGGCGTTCTTGCTGACGACCGGCATGATGCCCGCGTCGACCGGCATCGTGACACCCGCCTTGCGGATGGCGTCGAGCCAGTATTTGAACTGCTCCATGTCATAGCACAGCTGCGTCAGGATGAAGTTCGCGCCCTCGTCCTGCTTCTGCTTCAGATGCGCGATGTCCGCCTCCAGGCTGCGGCAAGCGATGTGGCCGCCCGGCGTACCGGCGACGCTGATCTCGAACTTGTCGCCGAACTCCTTGCGGATGAAGGACACCAGATCCGTCGCGTAGCCGAAGTCACCGTTCGTGCCGGTCCAGCCGTACGGCAGATCGCCGCGCAGCGCGAGGATGTGATCCACACCGTCGTTCAGGTAATCCTGAAGCTGCTGGCGCACCGTCTCCTTCGTGTGGCCGATGCAGGTGAAATGGGTGATCGGAACCGTATGCGGCTTGATCATCTGCAGCACTTCACGGTTCTTGCCGACATTCGAGCCGCCGGCACCGTAGGTGCAGGAAATGTAATCCGGATGCCATTCGGCCAGCTTCTCCAGAGTCTTCGGGAGCTTCTCCATGCCCTTGTCGGTCTTCGGCGGGAAGACTTCGAACGAAAGGGTGGCCCGCTGCTTCATGATTTCGCTGAGCATAACCTGTGCCATTACTGTGATACCTCCGTTTTCTGTGTTGTTGCTGCGTTTTTTGCTTCTTTATTGCTCTGCATTTCCCGCGCGGCAGGGCCGCGGAGGGGGATGCTTTGTTACCTTACGTTTTTCGCTTTTGCTGCGCGCGCTGTCTGCACGCCGCCTGCTTCCGCGCCCGCTTTCTCAGGCGCAGCGGATCTTCACGATGCCGCCGGTCAGGTCGGCCAGCGCCAGCTGGCCCTCGATGACGCGCTGCTCGCCCATCACATCCGTCAGGGTGATCTTGTCGCCGTCGACGGAGATCTTGCTGACATATTCCATCAGGACGCAGTCAGGATCTTCGCTGCGGACTGCCGTGGAAAGACACATCTGCCTCACCTGCCTTCCCGCACGGTGCTCAGCGCCAGACTCAGGTACATGTTGCCCTTCTGGAACTCATCCACCGCCTTGCGGATCTGTTCGGCCGCCTCCGGCCGCTCCGCCGCCAGGAGCTTCGCCGCCAGCTGATCGAGCTCGGCCGCGTGGTGCTCGTTGTGCTTGAGCATGTAATCCAGCACCGCCGCCATCTTCTCGTCCGGCGTCGCATTCGGATCCATGTTCGCGCCGTGGTCATGATGGTCATGATGATGATGCTCATGCCCCTCCGCGCCGTCGTGTGCACCGCAGTGCTCCGCGCAGCTGCCGCACTCCGGTGTGTCGTGCGTATGCTCGCAGATATTTCCGTTTTCGTCTTTCAGCAGATGCATATAGCCTCCTTCTTGCCCCGGCCGCCTTGCCGGGATCCGTTCTGTCCGCCGCCCGCGCACGATTTCAGCTTCGGCTTCGACCTCGGACTCAGGTGAAAAACCGCCCCGAAATCCGTTTCGCTCAGGCACTCCAAAAAGGAGGCCGCAGCCTCCCGGACGGACAAAGAACTCACTTGCACATGAAAATGCCTACTTTCTGTGGGATTATAGCATAACGGTAAAAAATAACAATAAGGGCCAATGGTTTTTATACAGTACATTGCAGTATAATCCGTCAGGGTTCTGATGACCAGTCAACGTGTGAACAGTAACCAGTCCACGACGGATAGTCCGGTGCGAAGGCAGGCGAACGGCTGGCCTGCCGACAGGAATCCGTCTGTTTTTGGTCCCGGAGCACAAAAAAGCGGCTCCGCGAGGGAACCGCCGTGAGGTCATTGAGGAACGCTCATGCTGTGTATCTTATCTTATGAACCTCATGCTGTGTATTTTATCTTATGAATGCTCGTGCCCCTGCCCGTGGATATAGGTGCGCCGCTCGGTGCCGCTCAGGAGCCGCCGGATATTCGCGCGGTGCTTCCAGTAGGCGAGGCCGGTCATCAGCAGGACCAGCGCCATGAGCTCCGCGAACTGCGGCCCGGTCAGGTCGAAATTCCCGCGCAGGCCCGCGATCAGGGCCAGCAGCGTGAAAGTGGCAAAGGCCGCCAGCGAGCCCAGCGACAAATAAGCCGTCGTGAAAACCAGCAGCAGGACCCCCCCGAAGACCGGCAGCGCGAGCAGCGGATCGAAGGCGATCGCCAGCGCGCCGGCGACCGCCACGCCCTTGCCGCCCTTCCACTTCATATAGAACGGATAGTCATGGCCGAGCGTGACCCCGAGCCCCGCGTACATCTTCAGCACCGGCAGGAGCTGCGCGTGCGATTCGCCGAACAGCCGCGTGACGATCAGGATCGCCACGAAGCACTTGAGGAAATCGCCGAGCAGCGTGAGCAGGCCCCAGAGCGGACCCAGCGTGCGGAGCATGTTCGTGGTGCCCGCATTGCCGCTCCCGTGCTTGCGGATATCGATGCCCCGCAGCTCCCCGAGAAGATACCCGGTCTGCAGCAGGCCGCAGCCGTAGCCGATGATCAGACACAGCAAGCGCTCTTTCATTTCATCATTTCCTCCCGATCCAATCCGAGGACACCCTTGCCCCGGCGGATTCAATTTCGGTCAATCCCGGCCTGCCGCCATCAGGCGCGCCGTCGGGCCACGATGTCTCTGCCGGCAGGCCGCGGCGAGTCTGCCGGTGCCGCCGGGCTGCGCAGCGCGGCGCGATCATTGATCCTTCGCCTTGCGCTCGCGCACCAGCAGCCGGATCGCCGTGCCCTTGAAGGCGAACGTTTCCCGGATCTGGTTCTCCAGATACCGCGCGTAGGAAAAATGCATCAGTTCCTTATCATTGACAAAGATCACGAACGTCGGCGGCTTCACGGCGACCTGCGTCATGTACAGGCAGCGGAGGCGTTTGCCCTTGTCCGCCGGCGGCTGCTGCAGCGCCGTGGCCTCCATGAGGATCTCATTGAGCACGCCCGTCGCGATGCGCTTGCTGCTGCTCTCCATGATCTCATCGATCTTCTCGTAGAGCTTCGTCAGCCGCTGCCCCGTCTTCGCCGACAGGAACAGGATGTCCGCGTAGGGCATGAACGACAGCGTCTGGCGGATCTTCTTCGTGAACTCGTTGATCGTCTTGTCGTTCTTCTCGACCGCGTCCCATTTGTTGACCGCGACCAGGGTCCCCCTTGCCGCGCTCGTGCGCGATGCCCGCGATCTTCGCGTCCTGCTCGGTCACGCCCTCGGTCGCGTCGATGACCAGGATCACCACGTCCGAGCGCTCGATGGCCGAGACGGCGCGGATGATCATGAAGTGCTCGAGCTCCTCCCTGACCTTGTTCTTGCGCCGCAGGCCCGCCGTGTCGATGAAGATGTATTCCTTCCCGTTATAGCGCACCGGCGTGTCCACCGCGTCGCGCGTCGTGCCCGCGATGTCCGAGACGATCAGCCGGTTCTCGCCGAGCAGCCGGTTGATCAGCGAGGACTTGCCCACATTCGGCTTGCCGACGATCGCGATCCGCGGCCGCTCGTCTTCCTCCTGCACCGCCGTCCCCTCGGGGAAATGTTTTAAAACTTCATCCAGCAGATCCCCGATCCCCGTCCGGTTCACCGCCGAGATCGGGAACGGTTCCCCGATGCCCAGATTGTAAAATTCGTAGACGGACGCCTCGTCCCGCAGCCAGCTGTCGACCTTGTTCACGACGAGGATCACGCTCTTGCGGCTGCGGCGCAGCATGTCCGCGACCTTCGCGTCCGCGTCCACGAGGCCCTGCTTGAGGTCCGTGACAAAGAGGATCACATCCGCCGTGTCGATGGCGATCTGCGCCTGCTCCCGCATCTGGGACAGGATGATGTCCTGGCTGTCCGGCTCGATGCCGCCGGTGTCGACCAGGGTGAAGGAACGGTCCAGCCATTCCACGTCCGCGTAGATGCGGTCCCGGGTGATGCCGGGCGTATCCTTGATGATCGAGATGCGCGATCCCGCCAGCACGTTGAAGAGCGTGGACTTGCCCACGTTCGGGCGCCCGACGATCGCCACAATCGGTTTGCTCATATACTAAACTCCATTCTGCCGGATTCATCTGCCCGGCACCGGTCGCTGCTTCGAAACAGCAACCGGATTGTTATTACAGTGCGAGGCTTTCCCTTACGAACACGCGAATGTCCGGCCGCCGCCCCGCCCCAGCAGGGCGTCCACCAGATCCTGACCACTGGATTCTACAATACGGATCGGGATTTGTAAAGTTTGCGCGAGCTCCGGGACGGTCACGTCGTCGAGGAAGACATTCTCGCCGCTGCGCAGCATGTTGACCGGCAGCAGCAGCTCGTCCCCGAGGTCCCGGCCCGCGAGCTGCTGCTGCAGATCCTGCCCGGTCAGCAGGCCCGAAACCGTGATCTGTTCTCCGAAGAAATGGTTGATCACGCGCACCACGCGGCCGTTCACCCACGGGCAGACCGCTTCCGTATCCCGGCACAGCGCCTCCAGAAACGGCGCCGCCAGCGCCCCGGTCGCGATCGTCACACGCCGATGCGCGGCGGCGGGCGCGGCCGAAGCGGCTCCCTGTTCAGAAATCGCCTGGGCGGCGGCGGTATCGGCTGTGAAAGCCGTTTGCGCTGCATCCGCTGCCGCACCGGCGCCCATGCCGGTGCCGGCCTCTATATTCGCTGCATCCGCCGACATACCGGCGCCCATGCCGGCCTCCTCCCGCTCGCGTGCGAGGGCCTCGTGGACTTCCTCCTCCAGGAGGCGCAGCATGCCTACGCCATTTTCGAGCTGGAGATAGCCGTCGTAGCTGTCGGCCGGCGGGAGGTCACGGCCGGCGAGGAGGTACCACTCGTCGCTGGCGTGGACCAGGTGTGTGCCGGCGATCTCCAGGAAATGCCGCTGCCAGCGCTCGATCTGGTCGATGACCTGTGCGGCCGATGCCGCGTCAAAGCCCTTAAGGCGCGGCAGATGGTCGCGGAAACGCGTCAGGCCCACCGGGACCACCGAGACGCTCTTCAGCTCCGGCAGGTACTGCTCGAACATCCGGAGCGAGTACTCCAGCTCGTTCCCGTCGTTGAGGCCGCGGCAGAGCACGATCTGCCCGTTCATCTCGATCCCGGCCTCCTTCAGGCGCCGGACCTTGTCGAAGATCGCGCCCGCCTTCGCGTTGCGCAGCATCCTGCAGCGCAGTTCCGGGTTCATGGTGTGGAACGAAATGTTGATCGGCTCCAGCCGGTACCGGATAATCCGGTCGATGTCGTGGTCCGACATATTTGTCAGCGTGATGTAGTTGCCCTGCAGGAAGCTCAGGCGGGCGTCGTCGTCCTTGAAATACAGCGTCTCCCGCATCCCCGGCGGCATCTGGTCGATGAAGCAGAAGACACAGTGGTTGCAGCACGAGCGGTAGTCGTCCATCAGCCCGCTCTCAAAGTCGATCCCGAGATCCTCGCCATACTCCTTCTCGATCTCGAGCTCCCACTCGTCCTCGTCGGAATCCTCATCTTCGTCGAAGTCCTCTTCTTCGTCGAAGTCCTCTTCTTCGTCGAAGTCCTCTTCTTCGTCGAAGCCCTCTTCTTCGTCGAAGTCCTCTTCTTCGTCGAAGCCC
>Ga0181612_144933_pt1 | contig 10479 bp, 5 predicted proteins | sample HoacroProtozoa21_FD_119630 | JGI IMG/M metagenome (GOLD analysis project Ga0181612, IMG submission 119630) | Hoatzin crop microbial communities from Cojedes, Venezuel. Combined Assembly of Gp0051906, Gp0051904, Gp0051908
CCAGTTCCATGTTTTATGTCAGTATTGTGTGAGCATTCTATAACTCTGTGTCTTATTTCAGAGGAAAATAATTGTTTGGAAATGAGGAGCAAAATGATGCCTGAAGGAGGCTGTGACCCCGTGGGGAGCTCGTGCTAGGGCAGGCTCCTGCCAGGACCTGTGGACCTGTGGAGAGAGGAGCTCACACTGGAGCAGGTTTGCTGCCAGGGCTTGTGACCTTGTGGGGGACCCACGCTGGAGCAGCCTGTTCCTGAAGGACTGCACGCCGTGGAAGGGACCCACGCTGGGGCAGTTCGTGAAGAACAGCAGCCCACGGGAAGGACTCACTTTGGAGAAGTTTGTGGAGAACTATGCCCTGTGGGAGGGACCCCACACTGGAGCAGGGGAAGAGCATGAGGAGAAAAGAGTGGCATAGACAATGTGTGACAAACTGACCACAACGACCATTCCCCATTCCCCTGCGTTGCTCAAGGGAAAAGAGGTAGAGAAAATCAGGAGCAAAATTAAGCCCAGGAAGAAGGGAAGAGTGAAGGTAAGGTGTTTTACGATTTGGTTTTATTTCCCTTTACCCTACTCTGATTTGATCGGCAATAAATTAAACTACTTTCCCCAAGCTGAATCTATTTTGCCCATGACCATAACTGGTGAGCCACCTCTCTCTGCCCTTATCTCAGCCCAGAAGCCCATTGGTATATTTTCTCTCCCCTTTCCAGCTGAGGAGTGATTGAGCAGCTTTGGTGGGCACCTGGCAACCAGCCAGAGTCAACCCACCACAGGTTTAATCTGCATATTCGCCACACTAGCCTGCTGGTTTAGAATTGATATAATATGTTGATTTACAAGTTGAAGCTATGTTATGTAGCTTTTTTCATGCCTCCGTAAGTTTTCTCGTGCCTCCAGCATCAAATACTGTCTAAATTCAGACCTGACCATGTTCATCGTTCCAAAGGGATTATGTGTCCTTTACCATAACCCAGTCGTTCTCATAGATAACTTGCTTTACATCATTTTCCTACCAGACAGTATCACATGAATTTCAGAAACTGAAAATTCAGAAATTGTTCTAATATGAATCCTATTTCAGTAGAAATACATAATCATTTTCAGTTATGCCCAGACACCAGAAGGACTGCTTTGAGGCTAAATAGTTTGGGGTTTTTCTCACCAAAACATTAAGCTACATAAAATCAAATTTCTGACTTTGATATTCTAAAACTTTTGCTTTCATACCTTAAGAACCCACTTTACAAATAGTACATGAAGGTTCTCTGAAGGCAGTAGAAGTGTAAAAGACATAAAGAAATAAAAACATATAAAAAAACCCCATTGCTAAATCTTGGAAACATCATGGTATTTATTCCCACTTGTGCTTTAAACCACATTAGTTCTTAATTTACTTAACTTTACCAATGAAAAACCATAATTATTTTGATGTTGATTCTGTATGATACTACTTAAAGGTTTTCCCTCTTCTGCCAAAGTTACCACATTAGGATATTTTATTCTTCCTGAACCAAACTCTGAACTCCTAAGCTCTTACTGACTTTGCCTCACTGGTTGTCTAGTTGCAGAGAATAATACATCTTACACACTTTTTCCTAATGTCATTTCAAATAATGGAGTGAAAACAAGAACAGGTATGAAGTTTAATGGTGTGTCTTCTTTGAAGAATAGGTAGTTGCCTGCAAGGAGTTAAATAACAAAACAAAACAACCTCCAAAAAAAAAACAAACACCCAAAACAAACCCAAGCCTCCCACCAAAATACACACATGAATCACACTTTTCTATTCAGGGAGAAATCATGCCTCTATTATATGAAAAATGCTCGACAATCCATGGCTATTCTGAGCTGCCAACATTATCACTGAAAGTGTCAAAGATCCACCACATAAAGACACAGTTATCTGCTGCATAATATTCTGTTCTAAACCCTTGTTGAAAAGAAGCTGAAAAATCAGGGTACACATTTTACACTTCCCTCAGACTGATAAATGTTGGCAGTGCTCTCCCCATCCGAGACACTTTTCTTACTGTGAAATATTGGTTAAGTATTTCCTGAAAATACTGATTGCTAAGTCTTTTCTTCTCCTCCCCAAGTCCCTGCTCCTATTTTCCCTAGCAATGTTGAGACGAACTTATTGTTCAGTACATCCCTCATTTTCATGTTTACTTGCTTAAGCAGTATCTATATTTTAAATGAAAGTGCAGCATTATATATCAACAGCAAAAGGGAGTTAATTAAATACAAAATTCTGAGTAGACAGTAATTTTATCCCTAGAACACACATACTTCTCAGACTTTTTTTTTAATACACAAGTATTGGTACAGAATGAATTCTTATCGTTCAGTAGTGGATGAGCCAAATGCCCTCACTTTAGTATCTGAATTAGTGCTTCTTTCTGACATAAAACAAACACTATTTTTTAATAATTACAATAAATGCAATCCTCCGGTCCCCAACGACAAACAATATATATCTTATTGTAAAGATCAACTTCATGTGTCTTTTAAATAATGGTGAAGTTGCAATGTCAGGAACATCATCCCTATGTTAGGGACATCCCAATGTTAGGAACATCAGGTCAGTACTAGTTAACAATAACACAAATAAGCAGAAATTCAGAACAGAGGACACTGTCTGATGCCATTATTAGAATAATTTTCTTCCCTCCTGTGTGTCATTTCCACAAGCCAGTGTGAGCAGTTTTGTTGCAAGAGAGAGAATTCTCTGTGTTCGGTTTCAGCAACCAAAACTGAATTCATCAGAAAAGGCTTCTGTCTTAGAAAATTTAAGCAGTGAAGTGACCTGTGGAAGAATCACTTTTGAAATGCAATATTTTTGTCAGTTGCAACCTGAAGAAGAAACTAAAAAAACCCCACCCCTCTCAACTGTAACTGTTACCGTTGCATGAGAAATGCTATTCAAAGCTGAATTATCGGTCAAAAATACGATATTTCTCTATGACACACTTACATAAAAAGATTTGTTGAAAAGGAAAAGCAGATAATGGAAAATAATATCTTGCTGGAATGGCCAAAACTGTAAGAAAGGCTTCTTTAAAAAAATTTAAGAAATAAGAATGTAGTATTTGGAGCCATTTTCTGTACTCGGGAGGTGATCATGTTGTAAAGGTGAAAAGACACTAATGGGTAAAGCTATAGCTACTTCCCCATAAAACTTTGGGATTGTTCAGAGGATAACTGTGCAGAGTATAATAGGGTTTTTGAATGCCATTCAGATAATTAGAGGGGACAGATATGTCCAAATGTAGTCATCTAAATGAGAGACAGCATTTTCTAATTAATCAAGAAATACTTAAATAACTCTGAAGAGACAGCAATTTAATCTTTGAAAAAATCAAATAAATCAAAGAGTAGTATTGGAATAAGATACAGGATAAGATATAGGGATGTTGATCCTCTTCTTCTGCCCCCCAGGTTTTTTTAGTAACTCTGATATAACCTAGTTTGGTTTGTTTTTCAAAAAGGCTAATCAAACTCATTTATAAGGTGCATTAAAGACCATCTTGGAATTTGGATATTTGAAAGTGTTAGTCTCAAATAAAAAAACCAAAAAACTACAACCAAAAATCAAAACCTGAAGGAAAACAAAACATTTGAATTAAGTTATTAAAAATATTCTATAAAATTGGGAAAGAAAACCTTTAGAGTAGAAATAAATGCTTATATTAACTGTATCAGAGCAAACAAGTATGTAGTGGTTTGTGAAACTGTCACAAAGCTCTTGGTCCTGGTAACATATCTACAGCAGTATGGTTGATGTTTTCATGAACTTCATAAAGGCTGTGCATAATTTATTAGAAACTAATTTAGTCATGAATATAAATTATATGACAGCTGGACAAAAAATCTTTATTATGCATATTTTATAGCACGACTTCCTCCTTTCCTTGTTAAAATGTGCTACTATGGCACTTTCTTATATTAACTTCTGACTGTATTAATTACAAGCCAGCAGGGACCACTACAAAGTCTCACAAGACACATGCTTGTGATACTTATCTATAAGGTTATATTATTTATAACCCAATAAGATATTGTACTAAAATTATAAAATTTACCCTTAGGTTCCTTCACTATGTCTAACTCTTTTTTTCACCAAAGATGCAGCTGTGTGCCTTGTTGTGAAATCTAGAAAGATTCTTCTGAAAATAAAACTTACATAAAATGTGATTATAATTCACAACTGTTTTAGCCTTATTATACATCAGGAAAAACAAACCAAGGAAAAAACAAAACAAGAAATACCTCCTTATTAAGTGCTCTCAACCTCTCCTTTTTTAGAAAAAAATGATGAGAATATTGAAGTGATTTGATAGGATGATTTGGGGCAGCAACATACAGCATTAACAGTTTTCAGTATGCCTTAGAAGCAGGGAACGGGAACACTTTGTGAGTGTTGACCAGTGATCACGTTTCTGAAAACAAGAGGAAAAAGCTGTTATTTGGGGGCTGGGGCGGTGAAATCCTTATAGAACTGTGCCATCATACCATTCAGAAGTTCAGTTTGATCTCTGTGGTCTACGCAGCTACAAAAGCATGGGAAAAAGGCAGAGGGAGAAAATGCAAACAGATGAGCAGGTGTCCTTCTCTTCCCAAACACCCAGATGAAAATCTGAGCATAATGGTTATAATCCAAATGCATTTTTCACTGTCATAGTTCACTCTCCTGTACAACATTATTTCTCTCGCACGTACAATAAAAAAACCCCAAACAAACAACATTTCAATGTGGTTATATAGATATTTTTAAAAAGCATCTGTGAAGCGTTAGCAGGTGAATCAGGAACCTACTTTCTCAATGCACTAAAAGCTTTTGCTTAGTAAGATGAACGAGAAGGAATATGATTACTATTTTATAAGTGCATCAGCTGAGAACACATACGGGCTGCAGGGGAGATAAACTATTTAACTAAACAACAATACTGGCACAGAAACAAATGTGTGTAGATTGATCATAAATAAATTTAAGCTGACAACAGACGTTTTACAGGTTTACAAAAATCAGCAGAGATGGCAAAAGTACGATAAAAACCTGTACTTCTAAATGGAACTTGATAAAGTGATGCTGTGTGTTACATAAGGTGGTTCTCATGACAGCCCATGGCTAGACTTCAGCACGCGGGAAATCCTTTCCAATACATTATTTTTAGGATTGAATTTTTCTTTCACTCAAAGAAAAATAAAACATGAAAGACTTACATTTAAGAAGAAAGATAATAGTACAATGCCTCTCAACTTCTTACAACACATACATAAAATGGACGAAAACAGACCTAAAAACTAAACAAAGGAAAAAGAAAAGCTTCTGTTTTGGAGATCTGAATTTTTACAACAAGGGAGGTGCCTAAGCCACCATTATTAGCTTTTTGAGAAACTTGTTAAATAGAGAAACTTCTGTGCCATGGCATTTTTCTTGAGGTCCCTTTCCTTCTCTTTTAATTTTGCTTTAACATCAAGCAAAGAAATATGCATAATGTGCTGGAGAGAAAGGTCAATGTATTCTGATCCACAAAATATACACATATAGAAAGAAAAAGATATTAGAGTTCTGAGACGCTCTTTACTTTTTGAAGTCAAATCTTTTCACTGAGAAATCTGTTACTTTTTTTTGTGCCATCACTAGGCACCACAAAACCAGCGTGACAGACACAAGCATAGCCTTAATGAGGAGTATACTAACAGTTTTACTTCAGGTAGTTCAGAGCATCAATCCTGAAATGAATGAGGACATGTCAAATGTAGAAGAGCATAAGCTAATCTGTTTTGATAATAGAAAAATGCTAAGATTCCTTTAAAATCTCACATAAAGGTGGAAATACAAGCAATATAAAAAATTAGGTTCAGCTTCCCTATTTTAAAATCAGGAAGGAAAGCCTGTGTTTTCTGTTACACTTCCCATTTTTTCTACCAGAAGAGAAAACATTCATATTCAAGTTAAAGACTAAGCATTTGCTATTCTGAAAACTGTGACATAAAGTATTCAAAATAGAAAAAGAGATCAAATGAGTGATGAGTATGAAAGCAAAATAAAGGTACATTTTGCACTGCAGTACAAAGACCAGCCATTCTAATACACACTTCTCCCATTTACCATCAACTTCTATTTCTTTCACATAAAGCTAGGGAGTGTTAGACTTTGCTCCCTACTTTGACTGAAGTCTTTGATCCCTTTACAATCAGAGACAGAGACAAATTAGCACAAATGCTAATCCTTATGCAAATAACCACATATGAAGTGAACCAAGTGTTCCTTTGCTCTTCAGTTCTGTATGCTACATTACTGAATGCTGCCCTGGAAAGTAACTTAAAAACCAATTGGTATTAATAGGTTATTACTCTCTTTAAGTTGTCAGACAATCTGCATGTATTTCCAGGATCATCCATGTTGAGCGGAAGAAGAAGAAAAAAAGTCAAAACAAACCCTCTGAAATACTGTCTGAATAAATAAAGTGTTCAGTTTCTTTATGCAAACGTAAATCTAGGTCACACTTTAAAGTAAGGCTTTATTTGCATATAGGTTTCAAGGTTTCAGACGGATTAAAATATTTATGACTTCAGACATCTATTCAAGAGACACATTACGTTCACAGGGCATTGTAACCACAGAACTGTGTGCTAAAATATAATAATCCATCAGTTTATATAAAAATTTATCTTTTATATAATAATATATCGTGTATATTTTGCTTACGTAACTGCATAAACTAACTCAGAGTTCATAAAAGTTCATGTTTTATATGAGGCTGTAGCCATTGACCAAATGCTAGAGAACATATAAACAGGATAATCTGTTGAGACAGTAGTTTTAAACATGTTATTACCTAACTTTATGTCTGACTACACAAATTATTTACTTGAACACTATAAACTCCGTGAATCCCACAATCAAGGAACTTGGTTAAGAAGATTATATATGCAGCATTCCCTCATTATGTGATATTGTAGTAAAACCTGCAATGATCTGCACTACTCAGAAAACAATTTATATATCTAACACTTAGTGTTGGATATGTAAAAATCTATTTAAATTTGAATGGTACATAAAACTTGTTTTCTGTGCATCTCCTTAGCCTTCAGTGACTTCAAATATTGGGGAGACAAAGGAGGTAAAAAAATAGGCATCAGGAACACTGGTTATGAAATCTTCCAAAGTAATTTATATCACCTGTTCCACCAACAGATCAAATATCTTCCTCTTAGAGTAATAAAAAATATATGTCCTTGACTAGATAGGAATAAATAAAACTCTTCTACTAGGTAAAGCATGCCAAAAAGATGTAGAGTGCAGATATTTACACAAAAATTGAATTAATATAGCATATATTTTAAGGAGCAACATATTGCCTCTCTAAAAAGAAAGATAAAACACTGACCATAAAATGGTTGATATTTTATTACTTATTTTTTACATTTCCATAAGTGAGTAGGTAAATGTATAATGAAGTCTTATGGACACTGTTGAATGATGATAGTACCTCATTCAACATAAATATAGTTATTTTTCAGCCACAGCCCCAAACAGAAGGCACATTATTCCCAAGTCAATCATGTTGCTGGCATGAAAAACTAGGAAAATAAGCAGAATAGATGCCTTCCAACACCCATCTCTATAACCAAATTTACCACTAAACTAAATCCAAAGTTGATTCAAGACACCAGGTTACAGTTAACATTCTGTCTGAAATGGCCAGAGCAGAACTAAGAAACAGAAAGTGAGAGACTTGCAAAGAACTGTGAGTATTTATGTTCAAAGAATCTTGGGATTGATGCCGTGAAAAGCCGGAGCTGAAGACTCAATAGTCAGAGGGCTATTAAGCAGGTATTTTTTATTGCGGCACCGGGCACACGGGAGATCTCTCCTCCAAACGTGCGCACCAAACACACTGTCATTTCATATCACTTCTCTTAAATCCTGTACTACCCGATAAGTTCCATCTGTTTTTTTCACTGGTAATATAGGTGTATTGTATTCTGACTCACATTCCACTAGTAGTCCATACTGTAAAAAGTTGTTAATTGGTCATTCTATTCCTTTTCGGTCCTCTAATTTCAAGGGATATTGCTTTTGTCGTATTGGTTTTGCCACTTCCTTGAGTTCTACTGTTATGGGAGCTACATGCTTTGCTCGGCCTGAGATCCCCATAGCCCATACTCTTGGATATACCTGATTAGTAATTTCTTCATTTTCTGGTGCAGATGTGACAGAGCTTCCAGGCACCATTAGAGCTAAACTTAATATTTCAATTAATTGATTTTCTTTCACCTTGAATTCCATGTTTCCTTGTTTAAAAGTTATTTCTCCTTCCAAACATTCCAATAAGTCTCTACCTAACAGTGATTCTGGGGAATTTGGTAAGTATAAAAATTGATGTATACCAACCTGTTTTCCTAACTTAAAATTGAGGGGTCTTAGAAAGAAAGCTTTTTCTTGTTGGCCAGTAGCTCCCACTACAGTCACAAAGTCATTACTTACGGGTATTAACTCTTGATTTAAGACAGAGAAAGAGCAACCTGTGTCTACTAAAAACTCTACTTCTTTCTTCTGTCTTCCTAGCCTCATTTTAACCAGTGGATCCACTAGGGTAGAGTCCCCAGGTCCCCGTTAGTTAACCCCTGCTTCAGCTATCAAGGTTCTACTGAGTTTTGGGCATTCATTCTTCCAATGTCCCTCTTCTCGACAGTACATACACTGATTTCTTCCCACTACATTTCCCGATCCCCCTCCATTTCCCAAGGATCTTCCCCTTCCTCATCCTCTAAACCCTCTCCTATCTATCATTGCTTTCTGTTCTAAAGCTGCCACCGTTGCTGTTGCCATTTTTCTAGTTAGTTTTCCTATATCCACATCCTCACGATTCCTAAAAACTCTCCATGCCTCCTCAAGCAGTTTTTCTAGGTTTCTGATTTCCGGTTCTTTTAGTTTCTGTAACTTTTTTTCTGATGTCTGTAGATGATTGTCCCAAAAACAGAGAGACAAGCTGTTGCTGTCCCACATCCGAGGACGGAACAAGGGTAGTGTATTTTCTCATAGCATTTCTCAATTGATCCTAAAATTCAGTAGGTGTCTCCCTCTCCGCTTGCTTCACAGCATACAGTGCTGACCAGTTTACAGCTTTTGGAATTGCATTCTCTAACCCCAGTTTCATCCATTCTCAATATCTTCTTAACATTCCATAATCCCGCTCATCATTGGGGTCCCAGTGTGGGTCATTCAGGGGAATGTAATTATCCACATTCCCTTGTAAGACTCCCCCAGTAATTTGGGTTTGTACATGAGTTCATGCGGTTTTTAATACCAACTGCTTTTCTGTCTCAGTCATTTCCCCCAGAATCAAATCTACATTTGCCCAATCAGGATCCTGTTTTTTTACAATTAATTGAAATCGTTTTGCTACTCGAGAGGGGTCATTTCGGTATTCCTTAGCGATCTCTTTCCAAGCATCTAGATCAGCAGTGGTAAAGGGAGCTTTTACTTTAGCTGGGCCTCCCACCCCCATTACCTCCCGCAATGGGGCCAGGAGTTGTGCAGCTTTCCGAGTCTTCCTCCGAGTTTGTGCAGTAATTGGAGTAAATTTATTTGTTGCTCCTTCCTCCTCGCTGCTACTATCTGTTCCAGACAGTAATGATGGAAGTGGAGGAGGCAAGTTTTGTAACGCAGGGGGTAGTCCCAAATCTTCAGGCTGATCCTCTGCTTGCTCTTTTTCTTTTCTGGAGTCTGTTGCTTTTAAACACCTTTGTCCAATACTACATGCTGAGCAGCACCTCTTAATTTTCTCCTGTTCCTTCCTTTCACTTCTCTTGTCCTTTTCTAAGGATAAGACTAGGGGGTCCTGTGATGGGATGTTAATACCACAATCCTTCTGCCACTCTGGATGATTTTGCAAAGTGAAAAACATATCTGCATACATAACCTCATCCCATTTTCCTTCTCTCCATAGAAACAACATTAACTGTAATATAGTATTATAATTCAAAGATCCGTTAAAGGGCCATTTCTCATCATCTTCTAATTTATACAGGGGCCACCACTGATTACAGTATTTGATCAGGGTTTTCTTATTCACACTCCCACCTGGTGGTCCTCCTATATCCTTCCAATGTGCTAGGATACATCCTAAGGGGCTTTTCTTTAAAACACCACTACTTTGCTGTCCCCCCATTTTACTTTACTGGTTCTATACTTCTGTTATCTTTCCACAGATTATCTTAACAACTTTAACCTGCCTTTAACCGCTCTGACCACGTTCCACAAATGTCACAATTAATATTCTAGTTGCAGAAAAAAAAACCAAAAAAACCAACAACAAAATTTCATAAGAAAGAGAGGTTCACGGCGAAATGCACAGATTTCAAGTTTGATGTTCTTTTGTTTGGTTGGTTGGTTGGTTTTTTTCACCCCCACTTTACAACCTTACCGCCTTTCAGTCACTCATTCATTCACCAGTTAACTCA
>Ga0181612_158763_pt1 | contig 10479 bp, 5 predicted proteins | sample HoacroProtozoa21_FD_119630 | JGI IMG/M metagenome (GOLD analysis project Ga0181612, IMG submission 119630) | Hoatzin crop microbial communities from Cojedes, Venezuel. Combined Assembly of Gp0051906, Gp0051904, Gp0051908
CAAAGCCGAAAAACAACTAACCTGCTAACCCAGCAGGATGATTCCTGAATGAGCCTGAAAGCTTTACCAGATCACGTGGCTTAAGTGAAACTGGGCGCAAAATGTACGGAAGCAAAGCTCCGGAGAATACCTGCTGCGAAATTTCTAAAATATATATATTTATTTTACGAATTCAAACAAATTATTCTGTTTTGCAGCCAAAACCAAGGAGCCAACTAAAGGGATCTTGCAACCTTTATATACAGCTCGCTAAACATAGCTACTACTACTTATAACTTCAAATAATTACATATGATGCTTCTACCTCTCACCACTGATCTCTCTTTTCCTCAGTGTTTACTGACAGAACTGAAAATGCCCTTAGCTAGATTGCAGCAAAACAGAGGAATGCATGGTGACAGATGTAGATCCCACAATGAATTATGTTTATGATTTCTTGTCATATTCATAGATATTAGTTGATTCTGTAGCAAAATGATAATCATTGAAAGTTTTTTCAGTTTGCTTTAGTGTTGATGTATAGAGAAGAAAAAGACAGCACGAGACTCCCCTCTCAAAGTAAATGAAAAGTGCGTTTACCCAGGCATTTTATCTCCAATTAAATGTGCCTTTTTGAAGCACGTCTTATGATCATCCATATCTACCACGCTTTGCTTCGCATCACCGAATGCTCTCAGACAGCACAAACAGGACTCTTTTTTGAGTAAAACTAAGTCAGACAAGAGCTAGCCCAAAGCAAAACCTTCACAGCACATACAGCACGCAAAGCGGATCCTCAGTACTGAGGCTTTACCTTACAAGTCCAACCCCGTGGCGCTGGACGGTGTGCTAACGCAGACCCAGTAGGTTTTGGAACACCTCTCGGGAATATGAAATACCAGGAGCATGGCTGCTATCTAAAATCACTTTAAGGCTTTCTCTCCTCTATGCATTTCAATGTGTCTATCATGGTACCTCTTGTTACTTGTAGAACATTAAAGTACAAGTGTATTAAAAAGAGAAAAAAACTTGAGAAAAATATTAATAAATGCTTTTAAAAATAACAACCAGATTTAGTTATTGGAAAACCCATACTAATTTACTGATTTCAGTAAGATTGGTGAAAAAAGTAGGCATTAAAACACAGGAAAAATCACTGAAAATAATCTGGGTAATATCAACTTCCTTTCTTTCCCCAGATCACAACTACTATACAATACTCATGAGCAGGAAACGGGAATCCGTAGTAAATGCTTTTGGAGAGGATATTTGCATCATCAGTGTCAGAGTGACAAAATGTTCATATTGGCAAATGGCACTTCAGCTAGGTTCTGAGACATGGAGTTAAAGAGAATGTTCATGTTTTTCTTCTTGTGATTTTCTTCCAAGAGAAATAAAATTTGAAAAAATAAATATGCAAAATCTTCTACATGAATTAAACATGATTAAAATAAAGTAAAACATTTATACTAAATAGTTTTTCAGCTCTGCTCAGCAGACATAGCCATAGTAGAACACATTCATCAACAACTTCCCACTGCACATGACTAATTTGTTTGATTGGTGTCACTTCTACAAAGGAAGAAAGTTTGAATTTACTGAAGTTTATTTTTTGGAAATTGATTTCTGTTGCATTTGCAATGGAAGTTGGAATTACAACTACCCTTACGGAAAACTTCTTCCCTTACTAGATTATACAAAGAAATGTAACACTTCAGCTTCTATTGAGCTTTATTAACTCTCAGATTGCTATGTGCTTGTACATCTACACTGCATCCAGGACTGAGGTGGCATTGCACCCTAACCATGCATGTGCATTCATAATTTAGCCTGGAAAAGACCTTACAAGGTCATCTGGCTGGGAGCTCATTCAAAGCAGGAATAACCTCAGTGTCACTCAGAGCTGACAGCATTCGTCTGTGTAGGCTCTGTTTCCCGCTTGCAGCCTCATGACATACATTTGAAAAATTCACAAGGTCTCAGATTTCTGTAGCCACAATATTAGAATAACAATAGTACCTCATCTGTAACTTGTGAAATATTTTACTAATGCTTTTACATCCCTTTGAAACCTTGAAACTAATATAAAACATAAAGTATATGAACAGAGGAAACCAAAACTTTCATTTGAAAAACATACTTAAGAAGCATTTAGATGCTCAAGTGTATTCGCTAACTGGAAAAGTTGGGGAAAAAGAAAAGTTATCTTAGATCCAAATGCCATGAAATCAGTAGCTAGCTTTCTGGCCGTGTGAAGAGCAGCAACCCAAGCAACACTAAAACTGGTCATAGAGAGCTATTTCCCATTCCAATTAGGAGTTAAAAAAGGTTCTCGTTACAAAGTAATTTCAGACTGTCATAAATCCACAGGGCCAGTGGAAGCAGTGATCCTCTCCCCTTGCCGGCTCTCCCAGAGCATCACCTGTAGCTCTGGTGCTGCTGTGTGACAGGTTTGGTCAGGGCACCGACATGCTGAAACTCAGCAGGACAAGAAGGTCCACAGAGAGCACAAACTTACGCTAGGTTACAGGGCATGTTTAAACACCGCCTCATTTTAATTTCCTAATACAATTCAACATTAGACTGGACGCTATTTTTTTAAATTTATGCCTTCAAACAGGAAACATAAGGCTGTACAATCTCCAGATTCTCCAGAAAACACTGCCAACATGCCCTTACAAAAAGGCATACTGATGTGGGGCTTCCTAGGTCCAACATCAAGGACAGTAATATAGGTCTATAAATTAGAGATGCAATTACAAGTGCATCAGCTTTACACAATGAAATGCTCTTACATTTGCATAGCCTCTTTCATATGGGACTAACACCAGCTGATTTAACATCTGTAACTCTGATGCCCCATTGTTCCCTTTTCCTCCAACAGAGCCCTGGAAAAGCAAGATTCCTACTGAAGACGAAAACATCATGATGTTTGAGCTAATGGGGTGGCCCTTGCTAAAAAGCAGCAGTTCCCAGCTTTGCTTTTCCTACCCTGCAGAGAGAGTAGGAATGCTGCTTTTTCTGATCAGCTCTATGCATTGTTGCTTTCACTTACCCTTCCTAAAGCAGGAAAACCCTGGCTTGTCACCCTCAGGATGGCAAAATGTATTTTCGCTCGTGCTTCTGAGAAGATTTGAGCTAAACTCAGAGCTAAACCTTACGAAGCCCCATCTGCCAGCACTCGGCTCCGAAGCCAAGAAAACCCGACGTTGCCCTCAAGGCATCCAGTGATAGCTGAAGCATTGCAACCTAAATCCTAAACAAACCCAGGGCCTTTGCTATACGTGACCATGTTATTTCTATCTGGTAAGATCTGGTTGAACTAGCATCAGAGTATACATTTTAAATTTACTTACACACATAAAAGGAAAGCAGTCTCAAACTAGAAACTTCATATAATAGTCAGCCTTATGAAACAGCCCCTTTCCGGCATCAGTGCCCAGGCTGTTAAACTGCTGTTTAACAGCAGTATGGGAGAATTGCTTCAATCTGCTTTTGATGATGCTTTTCAAAGCGTTATTGCAGCAGTCGTGAAAGCTGCAACTATAGCCTTCCTGCCACAGGTAATTCTGAAACTCATTGATGAAATTAAGAGACAATCTATCCTGTAAACTTACAAACAATTAAATTTAACAGACAAAGAAATGACAGTCACAGAAAGTAATTTTGCTCCATTTTATTTTCTTATGGCATTCTGGCTCTTAGGGATAGATGCAAATCTTGGCACCAGTTTGGAAAAAAATGATGCAAAGCAGCAGTTCCCAGAAATCCTTTATTATTTCAGTGGGTTCAAACAACTCAAGACAAAAGGAAAGCTGGATTTGCCATGCATTGTGAACTATCAATAATTTCTTAAAGGGACAGAGAGGAGGAAAAATTCTTCAGTTTGAAGAACGACTTCCACCTATAGACTGCACTGGTAATTGCCATTCAGGAGCTTAAGCCTCCTTATTGAAGTGTTAGAAACAACTTACGCACTCTGCACTAGGGAACTAGCACAGCTTGCTCGTTTGGGCCAGCTCCTTCTGTTTTCCACCTTCCATTCACTTTGAAATTTCTCACCCCTCTGCTGCATCACATTCCACACGTCTATCCCAAGACACTAGCCAAAACCAGAGGAGAGAGCGCCAATACTCTAAAAGCCCAGATAAAACTGCTGTGCTCCACTTGCTTCTTCTATAGATGGGGCTCCTGCCTCTCCGAACTTTCACGACTGGATTCCTCCCCTTTCGATCCACTGAGCAGTCACAGTTCCTTTTGTTGCTTTGTTGACTCCCAACGTCATATTGCTTTTTCACAGCACTTGTCGTGCACAGAACAGCATCCCAAACATGGCACATATTCTGAGGACCTAAATGCTATTTAAATCCCTAGGCTACTTGGCTCCTAGAGCCAGGGCACCTCTGATGGTAGAAAGCCAGATGATGGGAAAAACTAGGCAAAGGGACATGGATGAAATGAGGCTGCTTGACTTCAATGTTCTCCCCTTCCCTTGTTCAAAAAATGCTGTATTTCCTATTTATTCCAGGAAACATTTACAATGGAGAACTGAACCACTCTGTTTACTGCACTGCTCTTGTGCTGTTAGACTGCAAATTGTTTGGGGAAACCAACAGTGGAAAAGTTTACTACAATATCCTGCAGACATCCCACAATTTCTCAGCTAACATTATGATTGCTTACTTGCCACATTTGCTATTGCAGACTGCTACTGAAGGACAGTAATTTTCTTTGTTTTAAAATAAAGAGACATTTCATTCAGCAATTTCCATTCTTTTTGGCATAGGGTATCAAAGGAGACTCCAGAGGGGGTGGCATGGCTCCTCCCTTGCTCACAAGCACAGGGGCAGAATTATCAGGAACCAAAAATTATCACCTCAGTGATGTACTTGCTTTTTATTTATGTAGTTATTTACACCCCCCCCTTTTTTTTTTCTTCTGAGTACATATTCTGATGATTCTCTAAGGCCTTCTTTCTGAATACAAGGCATCACCTAGATGGCAAGAGTAAGCTGTGAACACTGTCACTCTCCATCAGAAACAGTTAGCTTATATTTTTGAAATGTTGTATCTGAACTAGTTCACGGATGGCCCACTGTACTGTCACAGAGCAGGAATTGGGTCTTTGTTTCCTCAACACTCCTAAACTCAGGTTTTTGATCAAAGCAGACAGGACAGGTGCTGTCACAAAATCTTTCTGAAACAGGGTAGCAAGATGACATTAAATTGCTTGCTATGCAGTAAGGAAAAAAAGAATAATAATAATAATAAACCCCACACACTTATCAAAATGGATATATTAATTTCTGTATTAAATCCTTAAAGAAACACTATCCAAATTTCTCAATGTTTTCTGTTTCCTTGGTCTATGTTCTGTGGTCAGTGTTTGAATTTGGTAGTTCCACTCCCACTCTTGACATCAGATTGTCTGTTTCTGCTCGATATTTTTGTGATTAAAATTAAAATGAAGTTCTAACGCAGCTTCAGTTTAAATCACCCTGATGACGTTAAAGCATCTCTCTTTGAATCAGAATTACTGCTAATACCAACAGAATTCTCAGAATAGGTTAGTGAACACAGTGCTACAGGGCCTTGAACAGAAGTATACAATTTCCCCCCCCATCTATTTTAAGGAAGTGACTATTATTCTCGTAGGTGCTTTGTGACAGGTAAGGACATCTCCTGAATAATCCAAATGCTAACCAGCCATGCACCATGACACCTGTCTCTTTGGCCCAAGGAAGCCTATAATGGACAAAAAGTGACAAAACCACAGACACACTAACCAGAATGGGTGGTCCCAAATCTTCTTGTGCCCAAGTGTGCTCTGCCAGGGATTTTTTGGCTTGCTTATTTATGTCCAGACTAACAGAACAGAGATACTGGAAAATACACAATTTTTCCAAAATTAATTTGCCTGGGTTCCAGCAGCAGTTGTATCAATTGCAGCTGCTCCTTGTCTTGTCTACGAATTGGATGAGGCACTCTGTTATTTGTAAATGGTCATATAATACCTTGAAATAGCTTTCTAATCACTATCAATACACTAAATACAGTTTATGAACTTGCTTTGAACCACGACAAAGAATAGAGGTCAACCTTATTCAGCAAACACACACAGAACAGCCTGCATTGTACATTTTAATTATTCATCCACAGCCTGCTGCTCTAATGGAATAGTTCTGCAAAGCAACAACACAGGATAAATGTCTGCACATGTTCCCTCTCATTTTTACCAGTAAAAGATATGAATTGGAATTCATTTCAGAAAAGACGTCTTGACTCTGTGAGGTATTACTGGATCTTTTATGTTGTCTGTCTCTGAGAGACTGACTGATGAACATGCACAGAGCTCTATACTACCATAACTAGACCGTCTTGTTTCTTAAGAGTTCATTGACAGCTCATTCAGAAATCTTTCAGAGATATAAGGAGGGTTGGGAGTATTATGGTGAGATGAATTATTTATCCCAAGAAGCAAATATCCATTACAAGTACCGCTCCTCCTTATCTTCCCACAGCTCGTGCCCACAGAAACTCAACCTCCTCTTCCAGTCTTTCTCTCTGTTCTATGCTCTACAGTTAAGAGCCACATTATGCTCATGCACAGAGGTATTTCTGTCTAGAACTCTTTATAATTCTAAAACTCTTTAAAATCAATGTTAGTATTCCTTACTTATCTGTATTTTAAGAGAGTTTATTGGCTTAGGTTTCACAAGGACTCCCAGAAGAGCTATCACACCAACTTTCCCTGCTCACACCTGGCATGGAAACTGTGCTCACTTCAGGCAGATTCAGACTCAGCCGCGGGACACACCGGCAGCATCTCCAGGAGGACCTCGTGGTGCTCTGCACACCCATGTACCAAGCACACAGTCTGAGGAAGGTCCAAGATTCACCAAGGCTTTTACATGCTTACATCCTTTTGTTTTCAGTGGTCTTTGGGTTCCAGGATGCCCTCCGAGCCTAAATCAAAGCGGTTCAGGTGAGTGGCGGCTCTGGGTGTGACTGCAGGTGATCGCAGAGGCTGTGCAACGCTGTGCGAGCCAGAGTCAACATGAACCACAGTGCTCCCATGGTGACACACACAACCTACTGCGGCCACCCAGCCCTCCCACAGCAGCACCACAAACTAAGCAAACAAGAAAACTGCTATCTTCTATTCCAACAAAACAAAGTCCAATTCTTCCTTTAGGTAGGAAAGGAACTGTTTTGAGATGCTCTCTAGAATGTAGGGACAGAATTAAAGAAGAAAAATAAAAAGGAAGGATGGCTCAATGGTTATCAATGTAACTGGAAAAGAAGGATATACTAGAATAAGGATTTTCTTAACAATGTATAAGTATCTATATTTATCACTGTCACCATCTTCCAATTAAATTATTGATGATAATAATTTGCATTTGTGTAGCATTTACACTCTATGCAAGTAGTCAATAGGCTCTTTTTAGACCTAAGGCTAACCTCAGCTGGAAACATGGCCAGACAGTAAGAGAATCACACTCTCAGGCACAAGTCTTTAAAGTAGACTTCAGACCACTAATAGGCAACAGGGCTTGCCACTAAGCGATATTTAGTTTATTTGTTCTGGATTTTACAGAAAGAAGAATAGCTGCTAGTCTACAGGATCTTACACATAAACATGTACTTCTTAGGTTTGCCTACAATGACTGCTTTTCATCTATTTTAAAGCTATGCTGTCACTGGCTATTTAATTTGCTACAAACTAAATTCTAAATAGCAAGCACAGTGACCACAGATGAGGCCAATACTGAAAAAAAACCTTTGCATTTATTTTCTCCTTAAAACCTAAGTCAGAGAGAACCTACGAGAGGGAAAGTTCTTGCAGAGCTTGCCACTGACGGCAGAGGAGGCAGCTGCCGACACTCAGATCTGCGTGGGACGTGTTTCCTACATGCAGCACTGGGATAGGGCAATAATCCATTCATCACTCCCTGAAACTGCCCAAATACTGAACTCTGCAATCTAGGCAAGATCACTTTAAAACAAGCTAATGTAAAAGTTTTAATTACCTATCAGATCTCTTGCCATATCCTGCACGTAATGAAGTAAAACCCTTGTTGCTGCAGACACAATCACTAAGGCTTTGGACAAATGCTTCTAAAGAATGTAGCTGTGAAAATGTCTGCACCAAGGCACATGTTTATGTGATGCCTCTACCACTTTGGAGTTAGCACAGAAATTAAGCTTTGTCTTAAAAAAAAAAAAAATTCCCTTAAATTGTATTACGTGTACAAAAAGACAAGTTCTTCATGTGTGGGCTGCTCTCTTTGAACAGCCTCCCACATAAACCACTGCACATTTCTCCTAAAACCAGACACTTCTCTCAAGAAAAACAGATCTGCATTTCTTTCACCAAATTACATGACTGTAAGCAAAACATTTTTTAAAAAAATGGTATTATTTGCTTAACTGCCAGAAGTATATTTTTTGTTATGATAATCATTCAGTACTCCACGTTCAAGCTCGCCAATTCATAGTTTACCAATATCTTGGATTTAACCAGCACCATCTACAGCATTATAGTGTCATTAATAATTCTATTAAAAGCACCAAAAACTAGTTCACATAAACTTCATTTACTAAACTTATTTATATTGCCAAGGCTGACAGAGGTCCAGGCAAATATAGCAGTGAAATGCTCTATGGCAGGCCATTAATTTTAAAATGCTGTCAAACCATCCTCAGTCTAGCTTTCATTACTAATTTGTAACTAACTGCTCAGTCGCTCAGCTGTAATCTTTCATGGAGGGCTGTTTTTTAAACAGAATACGAGGCACCAACACAAAACCGTAATGGGTACTTCCCCTAGGGAGCCACCTTTTTAAAATTTCCTCACATCCCACTCTCCGACAACTCATCCCTGTAACAGATGACTCTAAGCTTTTTCTCACCACTCGGCAGTACACGACCTTGCCGGTGAGAAAAGGGAAATCCACAGTTCACTACGAGTGCAGAGGAGGGGCAGGGGAGATCCTCTGCGCTCTCCTGCTTCCTTGCAAACTGCCGAGCCCCTTGCTTGTGATTTCCCTGGCAGACAGGAGCCAGGCAGGACAGGGAACTGGAACACCTGGCTTGTCGTCCCCCCTGCCTGCTGTGCCCCACACCAAAGGGTGCTGGTGGGCCGAGCCACGGAGGCTGCTGCTCCCCAGACACCCCCTAACAACGCCTGGTGCCTGCGGGGACCAGCCCAGTCACGCAAGCCAAGCCTCTGCCCTGCCCTGGGTTGCCCTGTACGGCACGAGCATCCAGATCTTTTCCTTCCCTTCCTTTCAGACTCAGAGGACCAGACAACTCTGTCAAGTACATATGAGAAGATCAGCAATACCTACATTTTGCTCTAAAGATGCCATATACCACAATGTGAGATTATTTATTATTTCCTATAAGACCTGTACGTTGGTACATACGTTACCCCCCTTCTCTTAAGGTTTTACAATCTCTACTACCAGTCTCCAGTTGCTGTGCTTACGGGCCCACAGTGTTGCAAAAGAGACTCTGGGTCCTCTATGTGCAACACACGTGTCAATACTTTATTAAAAAACCTTTAGGTAAATATTCTCTCTTGCATAGTCAATTTGACATAAACAGTAATTTTATTTTCACCAGCTTTTAAAGGTATTTTAAAAGGTATTCTAAAGGTATTACAAAAGGTATCACAAAATACCATTCACAAAACCAAATAGAAGACACCCACTTTTGGCGAAAGCGGAAATGTGAAAATGTCACCATTATCTTAAACCAAGAGCCCTGGTAAACTACTCAGTCAACTGCTCAGTCCCTCTGGAAAACAGGAAGTTTTGTCTTTTCTGGAAGAAAAATGTAAGAGAATTTTCAGGGTTAAATATTTACTCAACCAATATATTTAGTGCACAAATGTGACAAAATTGGATATAGACCTAGGGCTAACATTTGGATGTGTCACAGGCAATAAGGGTGGTGTGGGTGTGTATATATATACACACACAGACACATGCTGACACGCACAGCACTGGCAGGCTAGAACTGCATCTTCTTTTTTTCTCCTCTATCTTTATCTTTCCTCCTCCATTCCAAGCCTGCTAGAACAATATGAAGGAAGTCTTAGCATGGCTCTGCAAACGCAAAAAAACAAACAAAACTACGTAAGTCTAAACCAATTAACTGCACACTCATTGCATAATGATTACATTTAGCATATGCCATGCAAAAATTATGTCATCAAGATACTCACAAAATAACAGGACATTCTTGATATCAATGATTTTTCAGGGTAGAAAGTTGTCTCCACCATCTATAAGGATGGCACACCTAGCACACAAATTCCCCTATGTTTTATAATTATGCTGCCAATTAATGCCATTTAAAGAGCCAAGATCATAAGAAAAACATACAAAATAAGATCACCCACAGAGAAACAGTTATATTATTTGACAGTTCTTAATTCCACTCTTTTCTTCTTTTTCAGCAGAACATTAGAAAGTAAAAAAAAAAAAGGAA
>Ga0181612_168472_pt1 | contig 10479 bp, 6 predicted proteins | sample HoacroProtozoa21_FD_119630 | JGI IMG/M metagenome (GOLD analysis project Ga0181612, IMG submission 119630) | Hoatzin crop microbial communities from Cojedes, Venezuel. Combined Assembly of Gp0051906, Gp0051904, Gp0051908
AAACATTCAAGACCAGGCTGGACGGGGCTCTGAGCAACCTGATCTAGTTAGCAGTGTCCCTGCTCTCTGCAGGGGGGTTGGACTAGATGACCTCTAGGGGTCCCTTCCAACCCAAAACTTTCTATGATTCTATGAAGAGAGTAACAAGTTTTGTTACAGCAAAGTATTCTTTGTTCCACAAAGCAACAGTGTAAAATGCAGTTCTTAACTTCAGTGCTGTATAAGTAGGTGAATATTTGTTTAATATAGAGGTTCTCTCATCTTACCTTTCAGTAAGAGAAGACGTGAAGGGCACTGGCTTGATGAGAAATGAGTTTGAACAGAAGGCTTTTAATGAAAATGCAGTTTAGATTGTCTGCATTGAAAGTCATTCTTAGAATTGAACGCAGAAATGTAGAAGCCCAGGATATACTTGAGCACTGTTATCTCTGGAGTTCAGGACCTTTGATGGCAAGCTAACTAATACTCAACTTTTTTTTTTTTTTTTCCCCTACCTTTTTGGAGATGCTCCTGTTTTTTTCCTGCACTCGGGCTGATTTTTGGCTATTGAAGCAGAAAACCTGAATTGCTCCACAGATGTGGATATAGATTCTTCTGGAGGTCCTGGTCCATGTCTGGAGCTCCAAGGTGTTAAGGTAATACAGGGAGTTGTGGCAACTGCTGTATTCAGTAACTTTTTGTCCCATGATCTGCCTGACATACAGATGCAGCAGAAATTCTTAGTGAAACAGTGGCTTCACCTGTGCTAGGCTCTGTACAGACCTATGAAGACATCGTTCCTGCTCTGCAGTGTGTCATAGTGGAAGATGTATCGGAAGTTGAGGGAGGAAGAATACAATCAAATGCATAAATTATGCTCGCTTGCATTTTAATGTCAATTAGTTGAAGGAAAATAGTGTTTTGATTTATTATACCATTCTGTCAAAGGTAGATTGTACTTTATTTGTATCTGTACCATTGAGGGGCACTGTAGTAGTACTGGGGGGAGCGAGGGAGTGGGGTTGTCCTTTGTTCCTATGCTGCTGTTTTTGTTGTTGTGGTGGTGGTGGTTTTTCCTGACCTGATGAATTTAATTAGTGTAGTTGGGTGGGACTAATTATTCAGAATTTCTTTAGGGCAATTTTACTCCAACTTCTAAACATTGTTTTTTCTTTGAAAACTGGAATGCTATCTCATATGTAAAAATATCTAATCCTGTGAATGGTAAGGTTTTTGTAATGGTATATACACGTATTTAATGCAGTAGCTATTAAAGAAACAAGTATGTGATCTTGCTGTTCAGAGACTTTATTTGTAATGTGACAAAGCAGGGGATCTTTCAACAGTCTGTAGTTTTTGTTAAGTTTTCATTTGTATAAAGCCAAGATCCTGAAGTAATAAATTAAAACTGCACAGTTGAGTACCTTCTAGCAGCTGTGATGGTGTAAGTTAAGATCCCTGGTGATAAAAAAACTAAATGTTGGGTCCCTAAAATCCATTCAAAAGGTGATGAAACTGGTGCTATGTGTTACTTGATGACAAAGGAGGAAAGGGTTAAATTTTTTGGTTTGGTGTTCAAGTATTGCACAATTTTTTTTTAAAGCGGATTGGCTGTAACTTGCTTCAAGCTCATTTTAATTGTTAATTTCAGCAAATTTTATCTTGCTTTAACCGTAGTTCTGAAGTTGTGATGTTCTGAACTTGCTTACACTGAAAGCATCCAATAAAAATAAAGTAGCTTGCAGTAATGGAAAAAATGACTCGGGACAAGTTGAGAACAGAAATTAGCTAAAAGGCAAACAGTGAGCCTTAAAACAGAAGCTAAGTTTAAGCACCTTGTAAACTAGGTTGAAGACCAGTCTATTCTGCTGGTTTTCCAGTTACATGAATGCTTCAGTGATAGTGTTCATGTATAATTTTTACTAAAATTTCCCAATTTTGCCAAACGGATTTTACACTCTGGTATTCTAGGTTTGGTCAATTACCTTATTTCAAGAACCATAAACCAATGCAAGTGCAGTCATCTGAGATTAAGGTACAATTTAACTGAGGCAACTCGTGCTGCACACTTCAGAATGTCACCTGAAGAATTAGGATGGTGCCAGTTTGCTCATCTTCTGCTAGTTGTGCCAGTAAACACATACTATGTTGCAGTAATGAGGAGGCTGCTGGTGGCACGAGGGCCATCAACTGTTCAGCTTCTCCAGTTCTGTGTCTACATGGTGGAGTTCTGAGATGTAGATCAAATAAATCTCAAATGAAAGAAATGAGCCATTTCCCTGTGAGCAAGACAAATCATGTATTGCAGTTCCACGTTTAACCTTCATTTAGACCTCCTATCTTCAGTTCAAGGCCTTAAGTACAGGCTGATTTTAAATATTAAACATTACTAGGGAAGATTGCTGTAATTAGGGACTCATTACTTCATAGTTGTGAGTGAGGCTAGTTCATAGATGCCTCATAGAAAGAATGGTATTAATCAAATTAACAATAAGATGCGTCTTTCCTTGGACTCCTGTCTATTCAAGCTATTCTAACTGTATCTTTCCCCAAACTAGAACTAATCACTAGAATATTCTTAGACTACTTTGTTATGTTCTGCGGTGTTGTACTCTGCATTGCTAGACACACAGCAGGTACCTACCAAAACAATACCTGGAACTTGTGTTGTAATACATGTTGCAACTGAGTAGATGTTTATTTTATAGACACTTCTTTCATTACCTCAGTGCTCCCTAAAGATGCTTATAACATGGGAGGAACTAACTCCTGTTTTTACGACATCCAAATGAGCTCCAAATTACGGAAAACTGGCTTTGTCACCTGGTTTCCCAAGAGGAAGTGAAAATTAAACACAACTTATTCTTAAACTTCTTAATCCCCGTTTTCAAGTTGCTAATTCTCAGTTTTACACTCCCTTTACCTTCCCACATCCAGTCTCTGATAGTTGGCTCCTGCGTGAATGATGTCCCTATTAAGTGGTGGCTTAAAGGCAGAAGCATGCATAGACTTCTTCCCTAGATAGCATTAGCTTTCCAAATAAGAATGGGGAAGTTCTGAAGCACGGGCTTTGGCTTAGGTTTGTAGGCATTGGCCACATTTGAGTCCATCAACATTTGCTAGTCTTGTCATTAAACTCTACATTCACCTGAACACAGTGAGTTAAAACATGAGGAAAATAAATACAGTTCATCATTTTTTGTTGTCCTATTTGAGAACTTCTTAACCAAATATTGCTAGTCATTCTTCAAAGAGCACTATTAATCCATGAAAATCTCAATTATCAATGCTTGTCTAAGAACCAGTGATGAATTTATTTACAAGTCTTTACAGGGTTCCTCTGTAGACATTAGTGAACACAGACTGAAGAACTGGATCTTGCTCCCACACCTGGAAACACCTTAACTCCTGTAAATGCCACAGCTTTAGTAGAATTACCCATAAGGCTTGCCCAGCTGGGACCAGACTGTATGGCCCTTTCTTGGTGTGCTTGGAGCATCCATTTTCAATGCTCAAATTTAAAATCATATGTTAGATTCTCCAAATCTATAGCTATAACTTGAATGCGGCTTTCCAGTTTGCAAAGGCATTGTTTTCCCTATCTCTAGAACAATAAACAGCTCTTACCTAAGCACACAGTTTGCATCTGTTTTAACTAAATAAATTGCCTAGCAGAAGGAATGATCTATGGTAATACCTAAACCTGTTTTACTGCAGACAATATCAAAGTACTTTTTTCTGGTCTGCTGGATAATTATATACTCTGCTTTTGGAATAGTGTGGTTGAATGCAAGCCTCTGGAGCAGCAAGGTGGTGCGAGTGTCTTCTGTCTCACCACTGATTTTGCTTGCCATCTGCATGTGGGGGAACTTTGAGTTTGACAGAACTCAGCTGTTTCTTCTACTTGGGTGATAATCTCAGCCCTTCGTGAGCGTGCTGCTGCTGGTGTCCCTGATGATCTGTTGCTTTTCATCAGAGCTGAGAGAAACTATTCTCATAGCCATCTTAAAGCAAAGCCTTTTCTTCTGAAACTCAACATCTACATTGATTTTAATGCAAATATATACATGATATTTTATTGAATAAATATGTCAACAATATGGTATTGTATGAAGATACAAGAACAACTGCAAAGTTACTGGAAGCTGCTTAGCCAGAAAGTGACTGAGTTGAATTTGGATTCAGCTAGTCTGGATCTGAACTTTTCTTCACTTTCACCAAAGCAAAAGTTGTGTTCTGCAACATTGTCGTCTTTCACAACTGTCCTCCACAGCTGTGAGATGCACTTTGTGATAAGAATGAGGATGAGCACTGCCCCAGCATGTAATGAAGGTCAGCTGCTTGTAGGTTTTGAAAGAAGAGTGCTTGTTATTCTTTGTGACCTTACAAGGCTTAAGACTTCTAAATTGCAACTCATTAAATGAGGAAGGGTGTATGCTTTTATTCTGCCCTGCCCTGAATTTCCATTCTTTTCCCAAGTGATCTTAAAGACTGCAAGGTTGAAATTTGTTGATAATCCGTTACCCTCTTCTCTCACTGTTCCTAGGAGGCAGGGGGGGAATGAGGAAGGGGCGAGGTGTGAACCGATTCTAAAATTTTAAGCTAATGACTGCTGGTGACTGGATAAGAAGGTCCAGAGTGACTGTGCAGCATCAGCTGTTGTCTGTGTAGACCCCCACTCCTTGTACGCTGCAACTTAGGATATTTCAGTGCAAAGTACTCGGCTGTTTTAGCAACCTGTTCTGTCCAAGATGTTAGTTATTCCCATGGGAAGAAAGTAATCTATAGGCCAGACTAACTTGGAAAGGCAAAATCTCACCTGCCGTCTTATTTCCCTCTTGCCTTCTAGCACATTGCAGGGGACTTTGCTGGTGGTACGCGTATGTCTGCAGCGTGCTACAGTTGCGCTGCGTTTTTTGCCTAACATATTTTAGTATAGCAAGAGTAAGTCCTCAGCAGAGCAGTAGGTATTTTCTGTGCCATTCCTAAAGCTAGCAGTGTGTTAAGGCTATATTGCTTCAATGTTAACCTGGTGTTATATATTTAATGCAGGACTGCCAGACAATAACTCTGTTGGATTCTAGAAGGGACTCAGTACTGAATACAGTCCTTCCAAATGAAAGCTCACCATCCCAGCTGCCGCAAAGACAATCTCTGGGGTGCCCATAGGAGTTGAACGAGGGACACTTCCTTAGATATTTCTTTTAAGGAGAGCCCATATATGTGGCTTTTTGAGTCCAAGGCTGCATAAAATGTGCTTTTAGGTAATTGAAACCCTGCAGAGCAGAAATGTAGCTAATACAAAGTTATCTGAAGTAGGTTGACATAATGCTACCTTCTTCTGAACTGAGCATGCATTTTCTTTAGATAGTTAGGGATGTAGATACTCTGAGCAACAGTGCTGTCATTATTAGAGACTAAATACCTACTTAAGCACAGTACTTGCTCATTGACAGCTCCTGTACGTTCCTATGCTTGTTCACTCTTTTGTAGAGTAGTTCAGTTTGTCCACTTGGCAAGTCATGTGGTAGATGAGCTTGCACTTGGAGTGCAGTAATTTCTAAAATATTGGTATAAGAACTAATTGAGCAGTTCATTAAATTACTGCTTAGAACAACCCAATGATAAGATCTTGAGAACTGGAGTCTCAGCTCTCCTCTGTGGATAAAATCCACATAAATCCAAATGCTTTAGCGGTCCTTAAGGGATCTTTTTAATTGGGGGGAGTGCTGGCCAGGTGAATTCCAAACTTGAATAGAGGTGGCTCTGATTCCCAGTGTGGCACATAGGTTTCAAAGGTGACCAGTGTTGGGGACAAATTTAAGAACAGACTGAAATTTCATCTTACACACAAATGTATTTGTAATTTCTCCTCTGTGTATGTGTGTTTATACCATGGTCACATATGTACTTAATTTCTGTAATAAAACTGATCATGGGTCCTTTTTGGCTACACACTGCTGCTTTTTCTATTTTTTACATTTTTTTTTAAATTGGTTTAATTGCCTATACTATTCATCATATAAATCTCACTGACTGTGACCATGAGATTTAAGACTACCTTAAACATTGCACTTTTTTTTAATATATGTATGAGACAAAATTGAGACATAAAGTTCGTAGAGTCTGGCCCAGAAAATTTTCTCTAGGTATATTTTTCTGTCTTTATTGGTTTAGAATGATCTTTGTTTCTTTAATGTTGAACTTCTATACTAAACTTAGTGAGTGTGAAACCATATGAAACCATGCTGTATCGTTAAATCCTCTTTGATTATGAGCAAAATCTTGAAGTCCTTTGGGGTGTGTGGGAAAACTAAGTGAGAGATTATTCCTGAAACATTTGGACTTAATGATTTTTGAGACTTTTGCCAGTAACTCATACATCAGCTGGAATAGAAGAGGCATCTTCAGGAGATCTATGTGTATATATTTATACAGTTTAGCAGGAAAATTGTCTGTTAACAGAAAGTTCTGTTCTGACTTCAAATGGTAGCCATCATTTTATATTAAATGACTGTGAAAAGATCCCTGCCACTAGGGTGTATTAAATAAATATGAGAAAAGAAAGCAGTAGATTTGTTAATCCTTTCTAAAGCTTAATGCTTAGAAGACCATAGTGCCACCCATAAGTATTAAATCTATAGGTGAAATCTTACTCAGTCAAAGATGTGCATCCCACCTGCCTCACAGATTTAGAGCTGGAAGAGCTTGTTCTTTTGGATGCTCAAACCAGCTTCTCCTCAGAAAGAAGCCAAATTTCTGAATCTTCTTGCTTTTATGTTCTATCCCAAATCTTGAGGACTGTCTCTCTAAATAAACTTTTTATTGTGTTAGTCCATCCTGTTCTGAATCTGTTTATTTGCATTGAGGAAAAAAACCCCATGTGTTCTTTTAGTACTTGGAAGACTGTGCTTAAAGTTCTCAATGAGCAGAGAATTGTTTGCATTTATCAATTATGGCTGTTGTATTCTGGTTATGGATACAAATACAAATCAGTATGGTACTTAGAATAGAAGGTTCATCCTTCTGTAAACAATTTTGCTTTTGCAGATCAGAACCCTGTCTTTTGACTGCTGCCTCAATGAAAAATGTCAATGATTACATAAAATTAAACTTGGAAGTAAGTGGAACATAATCTTCCTCTTTTCCTCAGGAAATTAAAAAAAAAAACAGAGCAAACGTGGGGCATGTAATATTTAAGAAAAATCTTTGAAGCTGACTTCCATTTTCGGATACAGGAATTGTTGTATTTAGGGGTGCTGTAGTGGTGTGATGGCTGATTAGGCACTGGAGCGGGTCGTGTGTGCATTGATAGTTAACATAATTTGCCAGTGTGCTTGCAGGAAAAACTTCAGTGCTTTTGTAGACAATATAATGAAAATCGTTACATTAATCAGACACCCCTGTATTTTTATGGACGATATATGAAGTTGATCTCACTACCTGTCATTTTACAGATTCTTTGATGTAATTGGAATAGTGCTAGTAGATTGGTAATGTTGTCACTCAGTTTGTAAGCAGTTGGGTTGTGGCAGAGGGAATTCCGAACAGCTATTAACAATGAATAGCATAAGCCATATGCAGTGGAGAAGGCATTTAAATTTTGAGTATTTAATGCATAGAATTGTTGGTGACTGGTAAGTGATTACTATTTGTTATTACAGCACATAGTTTCACTGAACATATCTTACTCTCATGATAGATGGGATAGCAACAATCTAAAATTTCACTACTCTGTTAGGGGAAGAAAATTTTTAGGTGGAGAATTCTGAATTGACAATACCAACTTCCAGTGTCATACTACATCGATCTGTGTCATACTGGCAGTTGGTAACCATTGCATGTAGTAATGAGTAAGTAGGGATGCTTTCAGAAGTATTATATTTAATATTAGTACAGAGGTTAGCGCCTGTATTAGATGGAGTATATTCTCTGAGGTGCAAGAAGGCAGCTAGATCTGGCAGCAGCTGGAATTTCTTGGAAGGAATAGTTCTATTCAGATTGTATTAATCTACAGACACATTTTTTGTCCTTATGAATCAATAGACTGTGTGTTGATTGAATAATTATATTCTAGTCCCAGCTAAAGCAGGTGCAAACATCCTAGTTAATTTAACAGATCAGGTAGTCTGGTATACAGAATTCTGTGAGGTTTGGATGTCTGTTTGAAAAGGAAACCGAGTGTTGACCAAACTGTACAATGTATTGGCAAAATAGAGTCTCATAAAGCATTGTTCCATGTTGTGGAATTCATACCTAAAAAGGTTTTCACTTAATTAATCTTAGTAAATGCAAATAGTAAGTGAAGGTATGATATAGAAGGAATGGTGGAGTTCTCTAGTAAATTACTGTGTAAATTTACCGTAAATTACTGTCTGGTAATTAATACTGTGCTACAAGGGTTGCTTCCGTACATTTAAGTGCTTGATTCCTTCTGAAAAATAAATCCTAGAGCTAGGAAGATCCTGTCATCACGTTGGCATATACCTATAACCGACACTTTTTGTATTCCTGTATTTGTCTGTCTAACCCTAAAGTCCTCATATATTTCTTTCTTGCCCCTTCTTTGAAACTGACATTTTCCTTCTGTCCTCTCGAAAGCTCCCCTGCCCTTCTGAAGTGGAAGCCCTGCCGTCCTATTTCCCGCCTGTTCAAGAATGGTGCTTTCTCCAGTTCTCCCTTCCCTTTCTCTGCAGACTGTGTGTTCCCATTTCCTTATAAGCCCTTGCTCGTTAGAGTTATTCTTGTTGGAATCTAGGCTACAAATAATCTTTCCATGCAGCAAGTTGCTGCCTCTGATAAATGCAGGCTGCAGCCAGCGGCTGGCAGAGAGATTCATTTGCTGTCAGACCCCTGAATTGTGAAGTAGGCTTTTCTGGTAGTTTTCATTTGCACCAACATCCAGAACGTTGTGCTTATGAATGCTTCTTGCAGTTTTGAAATTGATCTTGTCGAATATTATGTAAAGAAATGTATTCAGTTAAATGTTAAGCTGTAGATTCTTCTGGAAGGCTACTTCCATGAACTCAGTTAAGGCAAAAGGCTGTATCTGTAAGATTTAATTCTGAAGTGTCTTTTGAAAATGTACTGCCAATGTTCGTATTGACTATAATATATAAACAAAAAAGAGTGCATGGATCTGATTTGTGTAAGCATTTTCCATGGGAATCCCAGTGCCTTATATGGTCAACTTGCTTTGTAGTGTTTCAGTGAAATGAAGGCAGCCATCCAACAACAAAAAAAAAAAACCAGCCCAGCTGGCTTTAGCTTTGTCTATAATACCCTTTCTTGGCCTCCTTCAGTAGCACAGTAGCTAATTATTAAAACTAAACATGTGGCAAGAGCCTATGTAGCTAATAGAAGAAATTCCTTTTGTGGCAGTGACTGTATCCTAAAGATTTAACGCTAGTTTAGTAAAGAATAGTAGCACATTGATAATACAGCTTTGTTGCATAATGAACTTTTGCCATCAGATAAGCTGTTGTGCCTTTACCCAAGCTTGTTGTAAACTGGTGATAATTCCTGTAGCTGTTATGAGCAAAGTTTAGTCGACAGAATCCAGTATGCTTTTTTTCTGTGCGTTTGACCTGTTTGTTAACTGCTTGAATAGATGCTAACAGTTTAAATAAGCACCTGTTGAGGCTTGCATATTAAGGAATTGCTTCAGAGAGATCTGATTCAGGTTCCTCTGGAAAAAGCATCTGAGTATAGTGGCACCAGTCATTGAAAATGGCTATGTTTGCAGTGAGGTAAACTACCCTGTATTTACTCTCAAGTATTAGGATGCACATAAGCTTTACCGTAATTTTCCTTGTGGTAACTTATATACCTATACTTTAAAAAAACCCTCTGGAATGAGAGGCTAGACTGTGCAACTTACTCATTTCTCTGTATTCAGATATGCAGAATCCTGTTTTACAAGAAGTATGATAAATTGAGAATGCAAGAACGTCAGTAGCTTTATTTGGAATACTAATAAAAAATGTATTTTCTATTGCAGAAAAGAAAAACCAGAGCACTTTGTCACTTACCTACTGTGATGAGAGTAGTATGCAGTAGAAATGCTATAATATTCATTTGACTTGTAGTGAAGAGGGTTTTTTTCAATATGCTGGCCGCCTAAGGCCTTTAGGACTCTTTCAATTAATCATAGATTTCCAGTGCCTGATTTGTGTGAAAAGGAAAGGCCAATCCACTGAGCTTAGTAATAAGTCATCTCTGCTTCTGCTGATACGGGGCATTCCAATTAGCTTTCAGAAAAGCGGCTTTTGTTTGTGTATGTCTTTTGGTTTCAGCTCTTACTAGCTTCATGTGATGAAAATTCAACTACTTGTACTAGCAGAAAGGATGAACAGCTGATTCCTATTTACTTTCTCCATATTATTCATGATTTTGTAGTCGTTTGTTATCACAGAATCACAGAATGGTAGGGGTTGGAAGGGACCTCTGTGGGTCATGTAGTCCAACCCTCCTGCCGAAGCAGGGTCACCTACAGCAGGC
>Ga0181612_181982_pt1 | contig 10479 bp, 16 predicted proteins | sample HoacroProtozoa21_FD_119630 | JGI IMG/M metagenome (GOLD analysis project Ga0181612, IMG submission 119630) | Hoatzin crop microbial communities from Cojedes, Venezuel. Combined Assembly of Gp0051906, Gp0051904, Gp0051908
CCGCCCAAGCTAGGGAGGCAGCTGGCCACACGCACTGTGGAAGGTCCGGAGGTGGATGGAGAGCCCGTTGGCCTGGCGAAAGCCTTTCCCACACTCCCGGCAGACGTACGGCTTGTCCCCCGTGTGAGTCCGGACATGGCGTGACAGCTCAATGGACTGGGCAAACACGGCGTCGCAGTACTGGCAGGCGTACATCTTCCCTGTAGAGACACCCAGGGTGAGAGCCTGCACCTGACGGGACAGGAGCTCTGCCTGGACTACGCCTGATTTCAGAGGGAGAGGGAAAAGACTGCACAGTGGACAGGCTTTCCTGGGGTAGCCAGAGCATCTCAGTGCAGGGTCCTAGAGGTGCTGAAGAAAACCACACCTGCACAGGGAGTATTAAATTACTAAAGATCTCAAGTGTCTGGAGGTACTACATGCTGGTGTGTCTCATGTGCAAAATCAATTGCCCAGCTGCAACATGCGCATGCCCTGGTAGTGGAACGGGCTGGGTGCAGGGGCAGGAGAAGCACTGGCATGAAAAACTACGTGAAGTTCAGCCAGAGGGAGGGATGGGAGAAAGCAGGTTAACCAGAGGGAGGAGGACACATGGCAGGAATCCAGATATGAGGGGACAGAGCTACTGAGGAGAAAAACAAGGGAGCCAGATGAAGACGCCCTTAATGCAGAGCAAACAGCTAACAGTGTGGCTAATCGGAGGACCTGGAGAAGGGGATGGGGGAAAGGCAGAGTGAGGAACTGCCCCCAAAGCCATGTGGGTGAAGGAAATCTGGGAGCAGCCAGCTGCCCAGGGCTCCCCTAAAGGATGGGGAAGCGGCCTGGAGGCAGATGAAGGGACAGGGCAGGGAGGGGTGGATGGAGCATGACAAGCCCATGGCCAGGCTCCCGCAGGGAAGACTCACCCTCAGCGTGCTTCTTCTTGGTGTGGTAGGCGAGGGCCGAGGCCTGCATGAAGGTCATCAGGCAATGCTTGCACATGAAGGGCCGGTCCCCCGTGTGCAGCCGCAGGTGGTTCTTCAGCGTGGAGTTGGCCGCAAACTTGGCCCCGCACTCCTCGCAGGAGAAGGGCTTCTCATCAAAGTGCTCCGTCAGCTTGTGGTACTGCATCCCTGGGGAGGCAGGCAGGACACCAGGGTGGCACTGGTGGGACCCAGTGCCAGACCCACCCAACCCTGCTGCAGAGGTACCACTCCGCCCAGCCTGGAGGTCCACCAGCCCACCCGCGACACCAGGGGTCCACCAGTGTCCTCCAGCCTGGATGTCCACCAGGATATCATGAGCTGCCCCGGGGAAGGCAAAGAGACTCATCTCCTCTTACTCGCCCTGATAAACCAGCCATAGAACTGGAACAGCTTGATTATTTTTGGAAGCTTTTAAATTTGCCAGTAGCCCCACTTTTCCTTGATGAGCCATGTGGAAAACCAATTAGGTGAGAACTAATCAGAAAGCGCTTGTGCTCAGTGGGGCAGGAGAAATGAGCTGAGCCACATCTCTCACACACAATGCTCACAGAGCTGCAGGGAGGAGGAGAAGATTTCAGAATATTGCTTTATTGCATCGTCCAAGCTTCTGTCCAAATACACCTGCTTCCACCAACCTTACCTGAGGCATGAGCAAACTCTCGGCCACAGATGTCACAGGCCACAGGGAGCCTCTTCTTCTTCTTCTTGGCTGTCCCCACAACCCCATGGACCTCAAGCTGATGCTTCTCCAGCTCCTTCTTCGTCGATTTGACCTCGCTGCACTCCTTACACTGGATTTGCTTTCCTCTGGCCACCCGACAACGTTTCATGTGCACCTTCAGGCGGCAGTAGAAGTGGAAGGTCTTCTCGCAGGCTTTGCAGACAAAACTTTTCTTGGATGTCGCTTTTTCTTGAGGCTCCTTCCGTTCCTTGGCACTGACACCTCCTGCTTTGTCGTCATCTTTGTCCAGAGCTTCAACTTGGGATTCACTATTCACCTTCCACTTCCTGATCCCAGGTTTCTCCCCGCTTCCCTCAGTCAAGAGACCTGCAGAAATACCAATTCCTGTTTCAGAACCCCCTGGTCTACCACCTCCCGAATGCTCCTACACAAACAGTTGTCCCTGCACAGCAAGAACAGAGACCCATCGGACAAGCTGTCCCATCACAACAGTGGCACATGACTGCCCAAAAGCGACTGCGGCCATGCATGGTACAATGAATGAAGAGCAGTCCTTGAGTTTCTCCGCCCACACATACCAGGGGCTGCATTAGACAGGAAGAGCCAGGGCCAAATTTTCCAAAGAGCTTCCTCCTCAAACAGGAACAACTGTTGCTTCCAAGCACCTGCCTCTTGCTCAGACACGTGAAGTTACGGCCGTGCTTAAATGTCTGAAGATCTGAGCCTCAGGTATGATACTAAGCCTGCCACTGAGAGTAGCTACCCAGCCATTAATTACAAGAAATCTCAGGAACACTTCCCAAACACAAACTCTTTGAAAGAGAAAAGATAATCTCACTGTGACTCTTTTGGTCTTCTAGTTAGGGCCCTGAGGTATTTTAAATCACTCGTTACATTCACTTCTTACAAAGTCTAATGCTTTTCTCAGTCCCTGTAACACCATCATCTCAAAAAGCACAAGCTGGAAAACTCACCTAGGATCTCAGTCTACAGAAAAGACCCACAGGGATGACATGTATGGAAGAAATCAAAATACAAACAGATATATTTTGCTTCTTTGCTATAATGAGAACCATGCAACTGCGCGGCCATGGAAACCAGTGCAGACTTCTTTTGCCAATGCACAGGCAATTCAGCCTGTGCTTGCAAAACTCCATTTCTGCCTTCCTCGCTATGGGAAATGCTCAGCAGAGCCTCCTCCCTGCACAGTGATACTGTCCTGGATTTCCAACCAGCTAGAAACCAGGCGACATATTCCAACACACTTGGAAATCTTAAGATGTCAAGTGGTAACCCACTGACTTCTAAACACATCAAGGGAGAAAAACAAACTGGAAGACTGGTTGCCAGTTTGTCCTGCTCTGTCAAGACAGCAATACAAGCCTTTCATCTTTCAGGTCTCTTCCCACATCCCTACAACCAACGCTGTCAGTGGCCCAAGTGAAGAAGTATCTTTAAATCTTCCAGAAACACTGAACATCAAAGAGAGTCACCTTGCTGGGCAGGATGAATGCGGACAAAGGTCTGAGCACTAAGGAAACCAGGACTGGAAATGTCTAGAAGACACCGCAAAAAGTGCCATGGCAGCAGGGGTGTAACTTGAGTCAGATGAAGTGGAGATTTGCTATGGACCCCAGCGCGCCAAGCCCTGGCTCACGGTCCTCCTGCTCTTGTGCCTGTGAAAATGTTCAGAATTATAAACCTTTAGCCTACACAACAGCATAAGACTGTAACGGTACAAATGCATGGGGAACTCTGAACCTTAGTCCAGCTTCATGGGGAAATGCACTAAGGGGCTCCAGGAACAGCTCTCCATCTTCAGGGGGATGCTACTATTCCCAGAGAACAGTTTTGAAAGAAAGCTGAAGCAGATCACACGAAATCAATGGCTACGTACCTGCACCCTGTTGTCCCATGCCAGAGTGATACACACATCCTGGATGGCAGAAGGAACCTCGCCTGATGGCGGAATACACCCTCAAAAGTCTTTCAAAGTCTGGCTACCATGAGACAGGAGAATGGGAGACACGCTCAACTGCATGGCGCAAAGCTGATGTGACTGTAAGGTCAAGGTGTCAGGTTGCTGGACTTGCAGGTTTCTTTAATGGCATCAAGTACCAGGGGCTGGCTGTTGCCCGAACAGAAGAGGGGACATGTGTCACTGCTATCTCAGGGCAGCAATTCCTTCCCACTTGGCACCCAGGATGTCTCCCAGAACCCCTCCTACAGATGAAGTCAACATTTCATACCTCGTTAGAGCAGCGCTGAACAACAGACACTACCCAGTCAGCTTCCATCCTTGGAGATGCAGGAAGCTTGGAGGTAAACCCGAGTGCTCTCGTGAGAAATAAGACCAGACTGAAGAAGTGATTGCACATCAAGTTTGAGGGGCAGGAACTCAGCATGCTTTGTCCATGCCCCTGGCTGAGTCTCCTGGGAGCAGACAGAGCCCGAGGGTAAAAGTACACCAGAAATGTCCCAGGCAGGAATTCCCGACTGTGGGGTCCTCCGGGACTCTGGACTTTGCATCACTTTCCATTCTCTGGTGGCAAAGACATTCAGCACTGAAAGAAAAATCCTGCTGTCCATTACAACGTATTTTATACTGAGTTCTCTTCCTCTTCTGTAAGCGCTCCGCTGAGTCTGTAATCCTGGTGGCTGCTCTGCCCTGCCTGTAGCTCATGACAGGTATTAGACTGCAGAAGCAGAAGATGTCTTGGTGTGCGACCATCCCGTCTCCCATTTCTTCAGCTGAAGCTGGAAGAAAATTCCACCTACCCCTTTGCATCTTGAAGGTCATTCCCATGCTTGCTGACACACATGGTGGCTTCTAACGCAGAATCTTTACAGCGGAGCATGGCATTTTGCTTGCAGACCCCACAGCTAACACTTCCAAGGGCTGGATCAGGCCAAAGTTCTATGTTGTCTTTTTTAAACACAAGACTATGCAGAGGAAAAGCGTTTTTGCCGGAGTTTTTGACACATTTCTGAAATCTGAAAGTGAGGCATATCTTGACAAACATGATCTCCCACAAAGTGACTGTACAGAGACCCGAGAAGCAGATGGCTAGAGAGGAGGTTACGGAGTTGGCTGGAAGAGCCAAGCCTCACCCTTGCAAGCACCAGCTGCCAACAGTGAAAGTGCTCCGACTACAGAAGGGATCCAAGGAGAAAGCAACAGATTTCATGTTGTACCTCCACCTAAGAATCCAACCCATCACTTTGATGATGATGAGCATGGCTGGGATGGACGCAGACAGTTTCCTCTACAGTGATGCCTGGTGCTTTCCAAGTGCTTCAGCTCACCTAAATTAAGTGTCAGATTTTTTTTTTTTTTTAATTGCGGTAGAGATGCAAAAGCTGTCGCTTTCAAGTGGAAATGCAAACTGTATGCATCTCCATGTGGCACATATGTTTTTCAGAAATGTAAAAACTCCTCTGTTTCAAGTAGAAGCTCACATCCCTCAGACATGAGGCCCACAGTTATAATTCATGCATCATGCCAAGAGCCACATGGCTATTGATCCATAAAGCCACCTGCAACATTGAGGGCTGACAAGCAGTGGTATTGGAGCTGAAGAGAAATTAAGCCTAGAAATTAAGGTATGGAAGTTCAGTGTAAAGATCTGTAGGATGCCAAGAAGGGGCTGGTAAGTGGCAACGCTCCTCTGGACGCTTCACACAGAATATACGTTTTTGCCAAGTAAATACTGTTTTTCCAGGGCTTTTGTTTTTGATGTCGCTTCTTGCTTGATTTTATCTCAACCTTGGCTTGAAGCCCTGCAAAGACATTTAGTAACAGCAGTCGCTCTCTTTGATATTGGTGCCAGAGAAGCAGGCATCTGCCAGAGCAATCTAGCTGACTCCCCAAGTCCCTCGCTGGTGAGCGCTGTACGGTGTCCAGGAGCTAAGGTGGGCTGCACCTTCACAGGCACGTGCAACTTTTGTTGGCTTACCTCCTCTAGAGCCATCAGGGCATGAGCCCTGGCACATCCCATGGTCAGACAGGATCTAGGGGAGTGCAGCAAGTGCCTGCAGCATCAGAAGGAGACAGAGAAGGAATGGAAGATAAGAATGAATTGCCTTTTCTCTGGAAATCATCAGCCGTGATGTGGTGAAAAAGTCAACTGGATCAGTGGCAATTCTTGGTGGAGTTGGAAGAGAGGACCCAGATCTGAACTGGGCATGAATACCGGATCTACAGTATAGTGGTCTCCCTGAGAGATGTCCTAAGGCCCCCGAGTCAAGAAAGGGGAGCGGAGCACATGCCTCACCCTCTGAGCCCTACAGCTAGAGCAGTAAGCCAGGTCCTCAGTTTCTTCTACATGCATACTGCTCCGAGTCACCCAGTCCCATCTACCACCCCAACAAAATGCCCCCGTTGCTCTGGAATGGGGGCAAACCCAGGGTGCAGAGACTGACCTAGGGACAGGTCACTCTGCTGCTTCCAGCGCACGGGGAACACTGGCTTCGCCTGTCACTGTCAAACACGAAACAACGGCGAGTGTCAGAGCCAGGAGGCTTCTGTTCGTTCACAAAGACCGGTCGTGGTCCTGACCCAAATTTTCCAGCAAACTTTCTACCCCTAAAAAAGGACGAGACATTAATAACAAGTTGCTTACTCTACCTAGAAATTTGCTAGTATTTCTACACTGCAGCTCTGGCACCACGAGTAAACAGGGACGGACTAGGCTGAACCAGTACCTGTGCCTGGATAAAAATCACACTGTGTACATCCCAGTGGACTCCACAGCCCAAAGAATCTGCACTTGGATGCGCTGGGAAGCACAATGCCATAAAAATGTATGCAAGCAAACAGAATGAGCAAGTCACATTTGCATCCTTTTCAAGAGAATGCAAACCTGTAATTAGCTTCCCGGCCCTCATTACCTTTTTCATTAAAGCACCAAGTTCAGTTAAGCATTATTCCTTCAGATGAGGGATGCAGAGATACAATTCAGCTGGAAAGCACCCCACAGCTCAGGGCAGGGTCTCACACATGGTTATTGCTATGCTTTTGTTTCTGGAGTTCACCACAGTGCTATCGGCATAAATTTCATTCACACCTTTGCCAAACTAGTAAAGTACCTAACGTTCCCCTACTGCTGTGGGACCCTCCCAGGGGATCATGTGCTTTGTGAAGTGTATGCATAGCAAGCCCAAACTAAAGCACAATGAGAAAACAGACTCAAAAACTAGTCTGGGACCACAAAATGCACCATTGTGGTCATCTTCGCACCAGACAAGTGCGCTCCGATGTGACCTTTTCACAATCAGCCTGTGAAGTATCCACACGCACACAGAGAAAGTCAAAGGATTGCAATGCAAGGTCAAATTCACACGGATCCAACAGTACAGGAAGAGCCAAAGAAACCCCACAGGTTAAGGAAAAAAATTGTGAAAAATAATCCAATATAGATACAAATTACATAACTAAGTTGCTTAAATGCTACCGAGCAATGGCTGGGGTGGAAAAATGCAAACACAGTTAAGGAATACCAGTAAGGGGGCAGCTACAACCTCTACAACCCTTGTAACATTCCAAACTTTAATCTGGTGTATTTTACTGGCAGGAGAAATGCATACTCCTGCGCTTAGATCCAGAGGTCACCCCTGTGAACCCTCCTGCAAGCCCAACCCCAGCATCTGGACACAGGTAGTTCTGTGAAATAACCTCAGGCCACCAGGACGCCAAGGTCCACTACCAAACTGCCCACGACTCCCACAACCGTGTGTAAGAGATCACACAAGGATGAAAGCCTGTGCTTTCCTCACCCACGTGCCCCAGCTCCTGCATCACCGGCTGCAGGTCTGGGAAGGACTCGTGGACACTGCACAGCAGCTGACAGATCTTGATGGCTGGGACAGACTTCTCCTGGGCTGTGCTCAGAGCTGCTTTCAAGGAGGCCTCTGAACTTTCCTTCTGAGCAGAAATGCTCAGCAGCTGAAGAAGTAAGCAGAAGAAAAAACATCACAAGACCGAAATTTTGGGCTGTGAAAGGTCGAGATGGTCTGGGAGTGAGGGCACGTCCACTTTGTTTCATCTCTACTGCTGGGAACCTGCTTTGAGAAAGCAGAAAAGAAATCCCTTTCCATACAGGTCTTTGCCCCTCCACTGATGTATTTGCACGAGCTGACAGAATTTCAGGATTAAAAAAAAAAGTTAAAGCAAATTAAACTCTCAGACTTTCTGTTTTGGTATTAGCTCACTTAAAACCACCTTTCCACGGAAAGAGCCGTCCCTCAATGCCTTACAGCAGTCCAGGCTTACCTAACTCACAAACCTGTCCGTCACACACAACTCTCTCTGGGCTTTTCTCTCCCTTCCAAATCCAAACCCAATTTAGACAGCCACCGCAGTGAGAACCCAGGTGAGGATCTGTGCATACCCATATGTATCTCACCCTTCCAGATCTCCAACAGCAGCTAACAAGAAGAGGAATGAGCAACTGCAGACTACGTGGTTGAAAGGGCCAGCTCGTTACTAACACAGCCCATTTTCCCACCCAAGGGAAGACAGGCAAGGCACTCTGGGACGCTACATGATCATGGCATCTTCAGTGCATCTTCTAGCAGTGTTTCATTCTCATCTGTCCTGGAATAACCAACTCAAATGGAAACCCACCCCCTGGCAGCTCTGTTATTCATCTCTTGTTGGATTTGATTATCTTAGAGGTCTTATCCAACCTCAACAATTCTATTATTCTCTAGGAATCCTCCAACTTGGATGGCTTCCTCAACCTAAGTAATGTCCCTTCATTTCAGTGCACTCCACGGCCTGTCCACCCTTTGAGCCCCAAACCATGCTGGCTCTGAGAACATCCCCTCGCACCTCTTTCACTGCTTCTGTGAGTCCTGCCTCCCCCGGAGCCAAGCTCTCCAGGTCTGCTCTCTGCTGAATGGCCTCCGAGATCAGCTTGCTGTGCCGCAGGATGATCTCAATGGCTGTGCTCTCACTGGTGGCCACTGAAGAGGAAAATGAAAAGTGAAGGTATTTAAAAACACAAAACCCAAGGAGAACCTGAAGGCCTTAGTTTCGCTTAGCTTTGTCCAGCCCACTCCTGCAGGTGAGCTGTTAACAGCAAGAGTGACTTCTTTAGGGCATAGGAAACAGCGAACAAGAACAGGCAAGCTTTGGTTATGCAGCACCGACATCCAGCATAAAGCCCCAACAGATCTCACTTCTCACTGCTTGTCCAACTTTGGGTGAGAAGATCAGGTTTTCCAAAACACGTGGCTGAAAGAGACAATGACAACCTCAAAAGGCAGGCATGGCTCTCCCAAGACTGAGGATTTCTTCTCTCCTCCGATTTCCCTTTCTGACTTCTGCACAGAAACAGGCATTTCTAGGCACAATTTGCCTCATCCGAGGACAGCCACATAAAAAGCAGCCAGATGCACCAAGCACCAGAAGAGCTCGGTTTCTCTGGGCTGAGCATGGAGGGGATGGAGGAGAGCAGTTCGGATGGAGGCAGCTACACCACAGGCACCTGACTGCAGGCAGGTAGACCCCAGCTTTGCACCCACAGGGCCAGCACACAGAGCCGGGCTCTGCACAGCCTCCCTCCCCTGCCCCCTGAGACCACCAGCTTGAGCACTCCTCACACTCGCATGAGATTTTGGCAACAGTTTTGGGGGAAAAGCACAGTTTAGGTTTTAAAGTAGGCAAACTCCAAGCCAGAGGCCAAGGCTCTAGGAGGACAGGGTGGTTGCTGTACACAGACCTCCAACGAAACCCGTGCTTTCAGTCTGATGGGCCTCCAGCTGGTTATCAGCACAGGATGGTGGCCAACTCTCAAAAGGTTTGCTCATTACAAAACCTGAAGGCAGAGAGTCAGAAGCAAAGCAGCCACGCTTGTGGACACAAGCGCTTTCCCAACCAATCCACTGTTTCACCAAGGACATGGGTGTTGGGACCCCTTGGAAGCAGAGGTTCCTTGCTGAGGAGAGGTTGAGGAGTTAGCAAGCAGCTCCTGCCAGCAGCAGGAGTTCAGGGAGAGCACGGAGGAACACCAAGGCCGTTACCTGCTTGGAAGAAGAACTCTGCGCCGGGTTGTTTCCGGATCTCCTCCATGAGCAGGTTCAGCGGTGCAGGCTCCCGCACAGCCAGCAGCAGCTGCCAAACAGCAGAGACCGACAGAGACCGCTCCTCCAGGGCCGCCGACACGAGGGAGGCGAAACCGCCAGCCTCACGCTTCACAGCCTGCTCCATCGCCTTGGGAAGACCCACAGTGAGGCACCAACAAGGGACCCCAACCATCCACCCTGCGTCATGCCCAGCCACGACCATGGCTTGCCCCACACCCAGCCTTCCCTTGCTCCCACCCTGCTGAAGACCTGGCTCACGGTGCCACTCAAGCAGTGACCACTTCGAATCCCAGCTCTTCACATGAACACATCAGCCATTTGCTCAACTCGCTCCAAAGCTGAGCATCTCTCCTCAGTGCCCAAATCAGCCACTCTTACTTGCCAACCTTCAGCTTCATATACTTCACCTGCTTCACTCACACTATGGGATACTCAGGAATCATTAAACCGAGTCCTGCTGGAGGACTGCCCCAAACCAAGCCATGACCTGGCCAACTAGGATTGTTTAGACTGGAGAAGAGGAGGCTGAGGGGAGACCTTCTCGCTCTCTACAACTACCTGAAAGGAGGCTGGAGAGAGGTGGCTATCGGCCTCTTCTCCCAAGTAACAAGCAATCAGACAAGAGCAAATGGCCTCAAGTTACGTCAGGGTAGGTTTAGATTGGATATTATGAAAAATCTCTTTATTGAAAGAGTGGTCAGACATTGGACCAGGCTGCCCAGGGAGGTGGTTGAGTCCCCATCC
>Ga0181612_109751_pt1 | contig 10478 bp, 5 predicted proteins | sample HoacroProtozoa21_FD_119630 | JGI IMG/M metagenome (GOLD analysis project Ga0181612, IMG submission 119630) | Hoatzin crop microbial communities from Cojedes, Venezuel. Combined Assembly of Gp0051906, Gp0051904, Gp0051908
ACACTCTAACTCTTCATCCAGGTCATTGATGAGGAAGTTGAACTAGACTGGGCCCAGTACTGACCCCTGGGGAACACCACTAGTTACAGGCCTCCAACTAGACTTTGCATGAGATATGACAACCCTCTGAGTTCTGCCATTCAGCCAGTTCTCAATCCACCTCACTGTCCACTCGTCTAGCCTACACTTCCTGAGCTTCCCTAGGAGGATGTTATGGGAGACAGTGCCGAAAGCCTTGCTGAAGTCGAGGTAGACAACAGGACACAGAGATAAATGACACTCAGTCCACAAGTGAAGGTTTCTGTATGTGGAAGTTATAACTGGTGGTTATTGAAAGCTCTAATAAATATAATGAATGCTTTAATTAATGTACTATACTTAGCGTAAAGTACACATATTTATCACCACGAACAAGAGGAACACCATTTGAGGAGAAGTCTATGAGAACATGTGTTTGTGTGTGTGCATGCACGCACGTGCGTGTGAGAGAGGGCGAGAAGTGTTAATAATGGTTTCGTTCATACCGATGTTGATCTATTGGAATTACATCATTTTTACAGTATTTGATCCCTGATTTCACAATAAAGTCTACCAGGAAAACATATTGAAAACACGGGAATTTGAAGTCAGATGGAAGAATAATTTTCTTTGTTATGTTTCATAAGGTCATCATGAAACTATACTGTTTATTTGAATTTTTCAGCTCTGACTTCACTAATATGGGATTACAAATGTATTAATTCCCTGTAAATCATAAAATTTCTGCCTTTATTATAAAAAAAAAATTATGTAAGGCAAAGGAGAAAAGTGAGAGACAGTCTTACAAATGTGGATTTATGGGTCTGCACACTACAGTCTCTTCTTCAAAGTTTATGTAGTCTTTTTTTGTAAATGAATTTCATAGCTGTCATTCTGATATATTGATTTGTGCAAAGTACTTCTCAGGGCTCTATGGCACTCTTCCTCACCAAAAATAACAACACAGTGGGAGGAAAAAATTGCAGCAAATTGACATTAAGGATAGCAAAAATGTGTCAGTAGAATGACAAATTTAGTTTGATTGGGTTTCTCATGCAGTCTGTATAAGAAATTATGCATCTAATTATTTTTCAAAATGGCTTATATTATACCATGCAGTATTCAATGTAGCTTGAAATGATGTCCTTACCACTGCATCTTAGGTGGATGATTTGCTAGCTGATGTTGCTTAGAGCTAGTGTCTGTATTTGGTAATTTTTATTCCACACTTCTCTATCTGCAGATATTCATATTGCATGATTTGTAATTTCACAGGAGATTTTTTTTTTGAGAAAAGGAGCACCTTTCTCCATAAATCTTTAATTTTTTGTATACATTAAGAAGAGAAAAGGTTGCACCTATACGGCTGTGTATGCATGAATGGCAGATACAGATATATTTTGCTCTGTACCCTGACGTGTGAGTATCTAATGCTTATCAGCGTATCAGCAAACACTAACACATCCACTGTTCTGAACCAAATTCATTATAAAAGCAGCGACATTATCATTCATGCTCTCTTTCTCCCTTTCACTCTTTCTAGCTTTGTAATTTATGTCTTCTCAACTTTCTGTGAGTTTAATGATGTAAAGTTCTCATATCATTATAGTTCACATACAGATGCATAGAAAATTAAAAATGACAGTGTAATATTAAGAATCTCTATTCTTCATGTAAAAATGACTTCATATAGCTACACTACAAGCTGTTCTGAACTTGTTCTATCATACACATGTAATGGCTGACCTGTTAGAAGAGGTGGTGATTTATACTGTGTATTAAGACTAGGATGTTCTTACTAACCTCTTACATTGAAGCACACTGTGGTAGGTAGTATTTGGAATGCTCATCAGAGGTGCAAACTGGCAAGGGGCTTACGTGGAAGACTTCAAATGTCTTTAGGCATGAGAAAACCTTTAAGCTTGGTCTTAAAATTGCTCCACCTTGAGTATTCTGTTAGTGTTCAAACCAGCCTTTTGCTTTTATTATAATTGAATTCCTTTGTTACTTAAAATTCATGGTGTCACTGGGAGACAGGTGCCAAGTATTGTGCATATAAGGAACCAGCTCAACGCTTAAATTCCGTAAGTAGCTCAGTGCAAGACTCAGCCAGAACAGGAGTACATCAGACCCGAAATGTGATTCCAAAGCCTTTTGCCTACAGATTGCATAGCCTGAGAAATAACGCGAAGATTGCTTTTCTAGCCCTATGGTTAGATCACTCACATCAGAGAAGTCCTCTTCCATAGATGCAAAAGATGCAAAGATGCCTCCTGCAAAGATGTTTATCTTGTCAAAACCATTAGGGAGTTCTAGCTCTAATGAATTTTTTAACCATTAGGCTAAAGTGCCGTACATTTTTGTCTCTATCTCCACACTTTCTTTGCCAATTTTATGTACCTTTTCTTCAATGAAGAAACTAAAAAGTGAAGGTTGCATCCTTTGAAAAGATATCTGATGACCTTGAGGCTAGAACGCTCTCCTGGTAATAGAAGATGTCAGTGCAAATAATTTCAAGATCGGAAGCTCTCTGAATCTATTTTTTTCATGTCTTTGGTTACGATTCGAGTCATAAAGGTATAAAGTAAAAGGAACACTCTGATAAAGAGGAACAAGGGTGACCCCAGCACAGACAGTGCTCTACAAATAGAGGCTGAACATTGTGTTGTGGGTAGAGCAAGGGGCTGGTAGCAGGGGACAACCCAGACACAGTGAGAAATGCACCAGGTCCCGGGTCCATGGAGAAATTCCAGCCAGGAGCAGAAGGAAAAGGGGCCCGAGACAAGACTGGAGACAAGGCTGCAAGGTGGATCTGAAGGGTCCATCTACCTATAGGGTAGAGCTGAAGTTCATCCAGGAGACAGGACAAAGGACAGAGCTGGAGGCTAACCCTCCTACAGATCTGCTGTAACAGGGATTGGGATGAAATGGGGTTCCTGGGCTCATGGGAAGGGGACAGAGAATGCAGCAGAGAGGCTAGGCAGGGCCACAGAGGCCTATTGGTGCCCTCAGGGCCCTGACGTTAGCCTGTCAATCTCTGGTGTCTCATGACTTAAAACCCTGAAAGAAGATGAGTAGAGGTATTGATTCTCTGTAAAGGATTCCAGGTTTTACTCTTGAAGGGGAGGGAGGCAGACAGCTAGAGGTGAAATGGATTCAAGGCATGGTCATCTGGGGATATTTCTTATCAGCCATCTCCAGGTGACTCCCCATTCAGCATATGATTTTTGTCATTTCCATAGTACCAGTATTACCTCAAAGCCTGGTATGGGAATCACAGTATTTCACTTCAGAAGTTTAATGTCATGGTCATCTATTGGACTTTGTGACAGATGACTTTCCAAAGATCTGCAGTTCTAGGAGGAAAGCATGAACATTCTGAAGATAAGCACAAATTGTCACACTGTATCAAGAACAGAGTGAAGATAGTCAACAACATCCTGCATTATCTCTGTTTCACAGTTGCCTTTAATTACAGCACAGAACATGACTTTTAAAAGCCAGAGATTCAAGAATAAAATTTTCCAATTTTATTTGAGAAGAAATATGCTAATCTTTTGTTTTGGTTTGACTTTTTAACTTCCAATAAGCCAGTGCTGTCTCCAGATATTAGTAAAGCTCTTTTGTATTGAGGTATTGAAGTTCGTCAGTTCAATGGGAGTTCAGTATCTTGCAAATTTAAAATCACTCCATATGTCCTCCCATAACATATAGTCAGCTGTATCATATGAAAAGTATTTTTCTAGTTTTAAATAAATGTGGTAAAAAGAAAAAAGTAAGACAAAGACCTCCATTCACTTAAACAAAACACTTTTACTTTAGTTGATAAAACAAATGTGCAGTATTAGTGACAGCAGCAAATGTTTCACTGAGTTCTGCATAGTTTTTGATTAGTTTGAATTTCATATATTGGAGAGGTTTTGTAAAGTTATGTACATAAAACATATATTAGAAATGCATTCATAGCAACCTACAAAAGGTAAAAAGTTGCCTTTCTGCCAGTATTCAGAGGTATTTGCTTTTTAATTAGTAAGCTCATCTGCTTGCATATGGATTGTGGAAGACTGGAGTTATGAGTTGAAACAACAGATCATAAAAGGCTTTTAATTACCACTGCCTCAAAATTAGGAAGTTAGATGATTTTTTTCATATACTGTGCCAAACAGATTTATTAAATGGGTATTGCATTTAGCTCTGTTTCATACCTGCACAGTCAAGAAAAGATGCCTAGTAAAGAAAAGGCTATGGTCAGATAAAATGTCATAGTATTGTGTGCAAAAAGACCAAAGTTTGCTTGAGATGCAAGACTATCAAGTTTTCATTAATGCCAAATGTTCTTTTCAATATAATCTCTGTTTGTAACCCTGCTTTGTCTGTTTTGCTCTCTCTGCTCAGTAGACTTTTTTTTATTGATGAAGGCAATATGTGGTTGTCATTATTCATCTTAGTTATGAGTTACTTCCACAATTCATCTTTTTTGGTTTGACAGAATGGTTCATATGGTAAAACATTTTTTTTAGTAGGAGTAAAGGGTTATTCATAACATCCCTTGGGATTTTTGCCTATAAGGGTAATTTTTATTAACAAAATTGTTAATTCTTTTTGCTGGCATGACCACACTGCATCTTTATATATTAAGATCTAGGTGTTTCAGAACAAGGTAAAACATCTCAGGTTAGAAGTGATAAAATTACCATGATTATGTCAAACATCAGTAAATACCAAAAGGGCTATATCAACCTTTTATAGAAATGAGGGAGGTTCTTCCAAGGTTTGTAAGGACTGCATTATCTATCTCTAAACATTTTGTAGTGCCAAATCTATATGCCAGAATTAGTTTTGCTATCTAATTTCCTAGAAAATTCCTTAAGCCTCTAAACCTCTGTTCAATCATGCCAGGGAGCAGAAATTTAGTACAATGGCCTCTATTATTTTGATAGTTACTAAATTAAATGGAATTTGACTTGCCTTCCTTTTGTTCTAATGCAAGGGTTATGTTTTCAGAGATGTTTAGATCAAGTTATATTTCATTCAAGAAAAGTAAATGTTTGAAGAAAAGAAAATCCTACTGTACACCAAACAATGAGAAAGAAGAATAGGAAATTAAACTATGTTTTGTTCCTTATTCTAATCATATGATCATTAACAAAAAACTTCTTTTAGTAAAAAGGGGATTATCCAAAGTCAACAGTAAATTAGTCTGAACTCCTAGCCCTCAGTAGAATTGGACCTCTTAAATGTAGTGCAAAGATTCACTACTTTCAATATATATGATATTTGTAATTGAAAATAGAGAAAGAATACATCTGCAGTGTACTGACATATAAGGCTGACCTCCCTGTCACAACAGCCTTTTCCTCTATTCTTTCCTGCAGTGTCAAAACTCATTTAAAAGCAAGTTGACCTGAGATGATTTGTTGTTTGTTTGTTTGTGTTTTTTATTCTAGATGCAATGTAGCTTTCTCCTTACACAGTTTAACAATGTTGCCCTAGAAAGAACAATAAGAAGAAAGGGAACAAAGAGCATTTTGGAAGGACCTTGATCACATCCATTGGTGATCTCACAACCTGTAGAGGTGATGGTTAGAGCTGAAAGACTGGGTTTTTCTGTGAGAACACATAACCAATTAAAAATATCTATGAAAGACACATTATAAACTATTTGAAGTATTTCTGGTAGCTAGTAGGCAGGATAATTCAAAGTATAGAAAGCTATACATTTACATTTCCAATATCATAGTTTTATTTTATGAATATAGTTTATTTTATGGATGTAATTTCCTTGAGAAGTATTGCTTAATTGTTCTGTCAGAAACTAAACTGTAGAGATCTAAAATGTCTGGATTATCGCCATTTTGGGGCCTCAGGAGGGGCAGTTTCTCTTCTTTCTATTTCTGTTATTACACGTGCCTTTGGGGAGTTCCCCAGTCCTTAAAATCTTCAAGCTGTTTTTTAATGGAAAGGATCAAAAATAATTATTTCATCACATTACAAATAAGATAGTCTAGTTTGAGTCAGAAGAGGATACATCTAGAATTTCTTATGTGAATACACAGTAATAGAGTGATTCGTGTATGGTCCCCTATCAGTGACACTTTTAAAAATAAAATTATTAAAAATAAAACCATTAGATATTAGATACCTGAAAGAAAACTGAAGTTTTGCTGTCTGCCAAATGTTCCTATTCTTTACCTGCACAAACAAGTTTTGGCCTATATGTGTGGCAAATTGCAAGAAAAAGAAGTTCATGTTAAAGGGAGAAAGGACAAGAATATTATATAATTTAAGTGACCATTTTAAATGTTGACACTTGAAATTAATTTCATTACATTTCAGGAGACTTTTTAGTTTATAAGGTCTCAATTCTAATTTTATATTCATTTCACTATCCTGTATTTCCTTTTGTTATTTGTATTCATTTACTCTTAGTACTTTGGGAAGAATCATTAGCATTAAAACTTGACACATGTTAAAAGCAATACTGGGAAAAAAAAACACAATATAAACCCAAGGTATCCATTTTCTCTTGTAGGTGCTTCAAAATACTTCAGAATTAATAAGATTTCTTATTTCACTCTTCCTATATGGATTATTTGGAAATAAGTTTTTCCCCATACTTTTTTAGGGAGGGGACAGTGGTATTTGTGGAATTATGGCCTAGACACTCTTGGGGTAACAACAATTCTAATACAGAAATATATCCTCTTACCGGCACACTTTTCTTTACCATGAATACTTTATAAACAGATCAATCCCTAGATGTTTAAAAAGACAATTTTTGAAAGTACTGAAGTAATTTAGAATACCAGGTCTCAAATCCAGGTAAATATATTTTTGAAATTTAACTTTAGGATATATTTTTTTATGTGTGATCCAATGCTCTATTTTGTCTCATTTTTTTAAAAGAAACTAGATCTCATGTTCTTGTAAAAAATGTTGGTCTCTGCTTCAAAACTTCAAGTTTAGAACAATGATAACTTCTTTCCATTATTTATTCTCTATAAAGGAAGGGGACAGGCTAAAACTATAGTGTCGTATCAAAACTTACATAACACCAATAGCCAACACTAAAGATGGATTTAGCACAAAAGAAGTTATTGTCATTGTGTCTACATTACATAGCCATATTGTAATGAAGTTCTCCAGTCTACTATGAATATGTCTATTAGCCTAGACAAGATAGGTAAGCTAATGCCTGTTTATTATCGACATTTAGTTTCCCTCACCCTTCAGACACGGACAGGATAGCACACTCTCTGCTCATTTTAAAAAGTCTGATGGAAAATTGGAGTGGACAATGCTGAATATCTAAAATTGATTAAACAGCTTACAGTGAAATATGTAAGAGTTCAGTTTAGCATCAATAAATAATGAAGGGTTGTGTAATAACTCATAAGAAAATTTCCATGATGTAGAAAACAGGCAGCAATTGTTTCTTTAATAGTAAAGATACAAAGAAGTCCTCAACAAACCTGTGTATCCTTTAGCTCTGTAGCTGTAAATCAGGCTACATGTCCTTCTAGAAGGACCAAGTGAACTGTAATGCCCTTTTGCCTACAGAAAGTCAGACCAGGTTGAAGTCCTTTCTGTGTTCAAACTCTACACATGACATGCTTTACTCCTCACTATCCTTGCAAATGTTCTAAACAAACAGTAATCAAACAGTTCACTGTACATATTTAGTTTTGCATCAGTAGTACGCAGAAATAATTTCTCAGTGTTGCTGAGTGGACAATGAATGTTTCAATAACAGAAAATGACACAATCAGGAGGGATAATTATTCTCATTCTTCTACTCCTCTGATTGTTAAGGAAGAAAAAAGGAAAATTAAAATTGTGCCAGGTACTTAGTGATTTTCTCTGTCAGGCATAGCATCTGAGAGTTGTCATTACTTTTTAAGAAAATTTCAGAAGTTAATAGGCATTTTTATTTGGAATAAAGACTCCACACTCTAAAAGTTGTACATATAACATTTTTAAGGAAACTACTATAGATTTAAAAAGCAGTTAAATGGAAGATCTAACGAAAATATTTGCGCTTTTACACCAAACAAAAAGCTAAGAAAAAATTCTAAGCCTAAGCTTAATGTTTTAAATTATAAGACGTTTTCTAACTGATATAGTTAGGAAAAATCATTAAATTACCTGACTGAAGAATAATGGACTGAGTTACCAAAACTCAGCTAAAACAGGAAGAACACAGTTCAGCAGACGTGTAAATAAGAGTTTATATTTTGTATGTCTGTGGTTTTCTGGTTGTGTGTTTACTTCATTTTATAACAACATCTGTTAACTTTGCAAATAAAGGAACAGCATATTTCTTAATGGATTTCAAAAAAAATCTGGGATTTATTCTCTCTTTGTATTATGATAGTTTATTTCTTAAATATTGTTTAATTCGCAAATGTCCATGATGGAGGATTTTTATCAAAAATTGTTATGTAATTGAGAATTCAATAACTGAAGTGTAATACTGATTATAAAAAAAATCACAGAAAGATTTGATCTGGAAGGACTTTCTGGCCTCATCTTGCCTAACTTTGGCTCAAAACAGAGCTAAATTCAAGTTGTTCAGAATTTTGTGCAGTACATTTTTTAAAATCTCTAAAACTACAACTTTCCTAACCTTTTCTCTGTCTCTGTCATGTTAAACGGTCCTTCCAAAGTGCTATTTTAAGCTATTCAACTCAAATCAGTGCTTTAAATGAAGGTCTGTCCTCTTTTTAGAAGAATAACTTTAATCACTTTTTTATTGGTTTCTGCTCTCCTTTAGCAGGCCAAATCATAGGATTTGCTTTTTAACTGCTGTGGCAATATGGACTGATATTGCTACTGAGCTTCCGTGTATTTTTCTAATTGAATGCCTCAGTTTACTCATCTGTAACATATCTACAATAAAGCACTATCCTCGCTCACAGGGGTGCTGTAAGGTTTAATGAGATAATAATGTGCAGTACTCAAGATCTTCAGAAAATAGATCATGTTTAAGTGCAAAGAAGTAATTATTATTATTCCTGTCCCTCAGAGTGTATTTTAAATGCAAAATCTAGCAGCATGAGGATGTTTAGATTATTTTTTACCAACTTTGGTTTGCTACGACATTTGTTCAGCGGTGTACTATGGCTCTTACATGTTTCTCACCAAGATTTATTTGTTTTCTAGAGTTCATACTTCCCAAATCCACAGTTTATAATAAATAAGGAAAAAAGTGACAAAATACTCATTATAAATTTACCACATATACTGCGTATAGTATTCCATTTAGGAGATAGGAGAATTTCTCTTTAACAAAAATTGAAAAATCATTTATTTCTACCTTAAATGTTTAGGTATTGATTCAGAAAAAAAGCCTATGAAAACAAGCCTGTGTTCAATAATTTGGTGTTCTACTAGCATAAAAATGTACAGACCTATTTCCTAAGCTTATATGCAGGCATCTCCAAAATTTTCAGCAAAGACTACTTTCTTGTAATGTGCAAAATTCTAATTATACAGATAAAATGAATGAAATTTCACCTGTCAGTGCCAGGACACAGTTTGTAGCCCAATAAACACGATTTCTGCCCTCAGCAGAGGGAGGCCCCAGCTATACACTGACCTGGCAGTGCAGGGGCTCAGCCTCACCATGGCCTGAGCTGGGTGTCGCTGGTTTAACCCCTGCATTGGGGCCAGGGACTGCTGCCTCCCTGCTCCAGCTTCAGCTCTGCAGCTCTTATACATACCATGGATTGGGTTGTAACCACTCTGAGTGAGCCTAGATCCATGTAAAACAGAGTGGCTACTTTAACAGCACTTGGTAATGTTTTCTTGAACTACATATGTGGGAGCTATTTTTCAGCCCAGTGTCTAAAAGGGGCAAAAGCTAAATTGTAACTCAACAAAATATTGTAGCCTAAATGCAGCACAATAGCGTGAAATCAGTAATATATGTTACGTACATTAGAATACAACATGAGGGCATGTGGCAACATTTAAGAGTGCAGTCTTCTGGTATAGTCACAGAGGACTATACAGGGCTGAAAGAGCCAAAACTGGTTCAGTCTTATCCCCAGAATAAACTACCTCAAGAATCAGTCCAGAGCCTTGCTTTAGAGAGACCCAGATGAACACAATCAGCAGCAAACCAAGGACCTGCAGGTGCTGAACTCTAGACATCCTGTAAACCTCTCCGTCTCTCCCAAGGACATGTCCTAGACAGCAGAGGGGTTGGGGTGGGAACCTCCTCAGCCTCAGCTGTCACTGGTAAGAAGTGTTCAAGGAAAGGGACAAAAATGAGATTGGTGGAACTATGACTGTGTTTTGGTTTGGTCTGGATAAATGCCAGCTGCCCACCAAAACCGCTCTGTCACTCCCCCTCCTCGACCAGACAGGGGACAGGAAATATGATGAAAGGCTCGTGGGTCGAGATAAGGACAAGGAGAGATCACTCACCAATTACTGTCACAGACAAACCAGATTGA
>Ga0181612_120500_pt1 | contig 10478 bp, 3 predicted proteins | sample HoacroProtozoa21_FD_119630 | JGI IMG/M metagenome (GOLD analysis project Ga0181612, IMG submission 119630) | Hoatzin crop microbial communities from Cojedes, Venezuel. Combined Assembly of Gp0051906, Gp0051904, Gp0051908
GTAGAGTGCTGTTTTCCAAAAACTCAAGATTCTGTTACATAAGGGTGAGGAGGCCATTCTAGGGCCTGAAATAAATGTTGAAATACAGATTATAAGATTCAAAGCAAGGACCATAAAGATATGGCATTAATCTGGAGTTGTGATACGAAATTTACAGACTCAAAGACATGCTGAACAATAGCTTGTGCTACAAGGAAGTAAATAACGGCACTGAAACAGGAAAATTTTCTTTATTTGTGATTACCCATGACTACTTTGATTTTAGATCTGTATTGTGTCACTTTGCTACATTGCTTTCTAATGTGTGTGTTTCTTCATATCTGCTCTTACACATAACAACCAAAATACCAATGTTCATCCGAGACACTTCACCTGCATTTTAATGGTCATTTTCACAATTGTAACAGTGGTATCATATGCTGCTTAAACTGGTGTTATGGTACCCTCTAACGGAGAACATTGTGATCTGCAGCAGTGTAGCTAAGAAATTGCCAGAGTACAAATTCTTCAGGCAGAATTTCTCAGCACACAAGCTAATGGAAGAAGATCATGAAGAGCTGAATTTTTAAAAAATATTTCAGTAGGTTTTCAAAACAACAATAAATTTAGTACTGTGTGTGGTGGTGTCTTATAAATCTTCTACTTTGATAAACGAAATCTGGAAAATACTTTTGGAAGCAGCCTAAGCACCTACAGCTAACCACTGTCTGACTCTCATTTTCCTGTTAGCAAGTTCACACAACTTTTAGCAGGAATAAACACCTCAAGTTGAATGCAAGTGCTTAATAACTAGATGACAAAAAATCCCCTTCCTAGGTCTTGCCATAATGAGACCTGTTTAAAGATAAGATGATGGTGCCAAATTCCTATCTGGCGTCAAGCTTCCCTTAAGCCTGGGGACCAATAGGATGTATTGTGTGCCTCAGCTTATTGGATGTCTCAGCATTTTGGAATAGTGCTGTAAATGGGTTTAAGAGGACTAGCATGAGCATGTGTTGAGATGCTAAGAAGTGACTGATGTGTTCTTTTCACAATTCTTGAAAAAAAAAATCAGTTCTTTTTTCAATATGTGTAGAAAATTATTGTAACAGAGTATGTGACTTGGATCACATTCCTGCTTTTAGAAAAGAATAACTTCAAACTTTCTTAAAATGTATTCTTCATTGAGTGGCTTCCAGATCCTACCAAAACGTATTTTTTTGCTAATAGGTCCCATCATGGAAATTACAATAGATTGAAAGATACTGGAGTTGTCAAAAAGTTGGCAGTGGTATCTGATGGGTAGGGAAGACATGAAATACTGCCTTTTTGTGCCTGAATGTTTTTACAGTCTCACATAATCACTACTGTTAGAGAGCACGCATTATCTGCAGCAATTTTTTCCTCATATCTCCTGGAAATTTTTTCTTCAGAAATTGTTGCCTTTTATAGTTGAAGGACAATACAGGGCTTTCTCCAGGTTGCAGAATATATACATTTGGATGATAAACCTGAAGCAAAAATTAAGCTTCACTCTAATTCTACATTTATAAGCCCTTCAATAACAAAAAAAAAATCAAGCAGCATATATCTTCTACAAGTTCTCCTTCTCCTTCCCTTCTTCTCCTATTAGGTCTTTACTACTCTAGGTGCTTTTTGACAAAAACCTTCTGAACTTTCTGAAATTAATGATTTGAGTAATATTGTCTAGCACAATGAATCTTCACCAAGACAGGTGAAGAATGAAAATGTGCAGAATTTGTCATTTCTCTGAGACTGCCAGAGAGGTCATGGTAAATAAACTTTCATGACCAGTTAGCCAGTGCTTCTCAGTAGCATATTAGGGATTTTTTTACTAAAAGAAGATGGTGCTTTGTCCTTCAGTAATAATGTGGCACAGAGTATGGTTTTTCATTTCCCAGCTGACAGTATGTAGGTTGGTACTTCGTCTGCTACGTTACCAATCCATCTAGAGAAGAGTCTTGTTTAATTGATCAAAATCAATTTCCAAAGAGAAGTGAACTATGGAAAGTGGGAAGTGGAGAAATAAGAGATAGAATGTGGAATTTGTCTGATGATTTTCAGTCACAAACTGAGAAAGTCATGTAATCCAAACTAAAAAAAAAAAAAGAAAAAAGGGGAAAAAGAAAAAAACCAAACCTATTCTAAAATCAATATAGATAAGGAAAGTCAAGCAAAAAGAGTGAAATTCAATACTTAAGTTCTCTGTTTAAACAAGGTGTGGAATAATTTTTCTACTTCTTGGTTGCTCAGCTTCAAGATTTCATTTCTTAAACTTTCCTTCTGTGCTTGTATTTCTTCTCCCAGAGATATTGATCCTACAGAGAGCTACAGCACACCTCTAGTTTGCATTTCTGCTTGCACAAAGACAATGAGAACAAGAAATTTAATGATTCTGTCAACTTTCAAGTAGCTCTTTAAAAGAGGGCAAAAAAAGAAAGTCCATCATGCAGTTTACATGAATACTCCCTATATTTGAATATTCCTGAAGATTAGCTAGCCTTTCATCTGGAGGATGACAACTAAAATCTAGTCCAGCAAGGCAGTGATCAAAATTATTTCCTCATCAGAATTTCCAGTGCGTAATATCAAAAGGATTTATTCACGTTGCTGTGGTCTTCCTGTCCTTTGTGAAAAGAGGATAAGGCCTTTGCAGAATTTATGCCTGTATGAAGTTCGGCAGGTCTCCTAACTATGTTTCACCTGTGAGTTTCCTCTACTCAGCTGCTTATTTCTTTTCAGAAAGCAAAGAGAACTAGATATGAGGAATAGCATTCCACAGCTGTCACACATTTTACTTAGCCAGTAAGAAGACACTACCACAGGGGATATTATCACCCCACATGCATGCCCCGTATAATAAATGATCATAAACGAAGTGTCCACCTGCCCTCACCTCCTGGAGGGGGGCTCAGTTCAGGGCTGAGGGGCACTGGCAGGCAGATGTGAAGACACTTCCCTTACTGCTGTTCATATTGTTTTGGTTTCAAGGATAATAAGACTACTTCACCTTTTGTGTTTGTTAATCTGACACAAATATTAAGCTTATTTAAAACTACACACCAACATAAATCATGCTGATCCTTACCAATATGTTGCTACCATCATGACTGCAGTCTATTACAAGCTTTCCAACATCTTTTAATTCCTGAGCTTTTAGGCTATATGCAAATTTTCACAAGGGTAAAATAGTAGAAAAAAAGAACACAGCTACAACAACAATAACAATTAAAATATTGTTTATGGTGCTTAAGCAGACAAATAATTGAAGCTGGAAGTAACGAAAAGTCCACTTTTATGTGGACTAGTTACGTAAACCTGTCAGAGGTAAGTGAATTATGGATGCAAATCGCACATCTGAAAAGCAATTTAGGAGCTATAGCTCCCAATCCCATTTTGGCCTTTAGCCCCAGTAGTGAATCATTCTCTCTAAAGTGTCTGTACTAATTTTTAAATAAGAATTAGATTCCCAGGTTATTTAGAGCCTTCTGATTAGTTCTAGCTTCTATGTTTCAAGCTAGATTTCTGTACAACTAGCTGGATTTTCAAAAGTGACGACTGGCTTTGAGTGTCCAACCTTAAATGCAATGGAAAAAGACCTGACTGATAAAGATATTTGATCTTCCTCTGAAACCTGCACTTTTGAAAATTGTTATTCTAAACGTGTAAATATCCTTATTCACTTTCTTTAATCATGATTTTAGATTCTGAAAGTTCTAAGCTTGACAGTATTGGAAGAACTGACAGGGAAATAGTTTTCATCAGTGGAGAATCCAGGAAATTTTGAAGAGGGAAATGTGTTGGCCACCATTTCAGATGACAAATTGCGCATTCTTCACCTGCCCCTGAGATGGTTCTGAAATATAATGTTGAGCTGAATTGAGTTTATATTCACCTTTGAAAGGGGCAGAAGGTAGAGTGTAAGTGGCAAAAGAATATACTATTTGCTCTCCAACCTTTTCCAAAAATTAACGAAAAGATATATGCAGTGATGTCACTTGCTGTTACATCATGCTCATTGCAGGGGTTTCGACTAGATGACCTTTAATGGGCCCCTTCCAACCCAAACCATTCTATGATTCTATGTTGTTCAAGTACAGTAACACCAATTTTGTCACAGACAAGTCACATGCATCCTTCAGCCAACATCAGAATAAATGCACAAAACCCTGAAATCCAGATAAGGCATGTTAGCTGCCACAGCCCTGCCAGTGAAGTAGTTTAGCACAAGACATGGCCCAAATGACTGTTTTATTGCACAGCACTCCTATAATGAAGGCTGTGTTATTTTGGTATACTCTTCCCATTCCCCTGCCCTATTTTTTGCATAACACATATTCCTTGGCACACAAGGAGCATCGGCTCATTTACCTAACATGACCTATCCAAAAATAAACTGCAGGCAACTGATCTTTCTAGTATTTTCAGCAGATGGCAAAAGAGGTTCATACTGAAAGGCACGAACTTCCTAAAACTAAGCACAGCAGAGACTCCCAAGTACACTAAAGGGAATCACAGAATCATAGAATCAGAGGTTGGAAAAGACCTCTAAGATCATCAAGTCCAGCTGTCATCCCAACACCACCATGCCTACTAAACCATATCCTGAAGTACCACAAATATCCCTTCTTTCGTTAACAGTAATAAAATTGTCCCGAGCTGGTATGTGGCAATATTAGAAGAAGTGTACTCTTCCAAAAATTTTACACTGAAACAAGAGCCTTAAACTAAAAACATTGTAAATGACACAAAAATCTTTCTTTCTGCTTTTCCCTGACAGGCCCTCTTCTCTCTCATGTATTTTTTGCCAGTCTTTTCTGATTTCATTCTGTCTGTGAATTAAGAGAAATAATACAAGTGACGCTGGCTCTGCAATGACTGCATGGATCATCTGCATAACTGTCTGTGTGATTTCTATGTTATCTGAATCTCTGACCCGTGTAGTTTTATTTCTGTGTGCTACTCTTTTCCTCAAGACAGTGATATAATTGATAACAAATTACAACACAAAAAAGAAAAAAATAGGCAGTAAAAATTGCTGACATTGATGCCAGTGCTTTGTACTAATCTCTGTGCTCACATTGTCTTCTCCTGCTTTCCATTACACAAGCACTCCCACTCATCACTAGGTGCTCTATTTAAAAAACAAAACAAAACAAAACAACCACCACCTGAATTATATACTTCCTCTGTCACAAATTCTGACAAATGTGTGGTACGAGCTGACTTAGCTTCCATACCCCTAAGAACAGCAATAGTTGCAAAAGGTGAGAAATGTACAAGAAGAGTCATAGGTCAGACTTCTTGGAGCAAGAATTCTTGATATCTTTGTTTCTTAAAATCTATAAGTCAGAAAAAAATTTTGACTTTGTCTAACCACAAAAACATGAATTAGCTGTTTTCTATGCTATTCACTGTTGTGAAGAATTAATCTTTTTTTGTAACAGATTCTTGATTTTGTACAGCATCAGTACGTTTTCAGGAGTTGCAAGAAAAATGCACCAGATGGCTCTGTGGTGATATCTGTGTGGGGCAGAGTGCTGATCACATGTTTGGAGTATACATAATACTTCAATTCATGCAAACATAACTGGAATATTTATTTTAAAACTCTGGATAAATTACCTTTTAATGTTCTAGGTTTGATACTGTGAGCAGGACAGGGAGAGTGGCTGAGAAAAAGGCAGATACTAATATCTAAATTAAGAACTTTGACTATGAAGCAAAATAAAAATAAATCATCTGAGACTTGCTTAAAGACCCTCTAAGCATCAATCACACATAATTTCCAATGGTGGGCAGTAACAAATTTCTGTAACTACCCTCTTCCCTGCAGTCTGAGAGCCACTGTTTTCAGGATGGTGCTGTCAGCCAGTCACAGATGGCACAGGGGAAATTTTCTATATAATACCTGTTTATTTATTTCTAACTTACTGCCCTGCTCTAATCACAACATATTCTGTTCCAACAAATCTGTCCCCCATCAGGAGTACTTTTTCTCTTTCCGACAGTAGAAAAGCAGGGGGAAGTAGTGGTGAAACAAGGAGAGAAAGGAGGTCAGTATAATACACCCCTACTGAAAGCAAACCTTTCATTAAACTCATTGAAGGACTTGTCTGAGTGGAACTGAAGGGAAGACACAGAAAAAGGGCTGTTTAGCTCACCATCAAATAGTTGGGCTATGCTTCTCTGAGTCAATAAGAGTACATTTAAATTTGTATGCTTCCCTTCGTTCAGCGCAGCACTTGAGAAATACAGAGGAGAGAGCAAGGGAATATAATGAGTTTAGGGAATATAATGAGTTTATGTTTTTGTTTCCCTCTGTCATTAATTTTAAGTCTTCTGAGATACACTTTGAAAGTCTTCAACGAGACAATAGATCTCCTATTTGCTTGCTGTAATTAAGCGTTTATTTTGAAATTAAATATAAGAATAATGTTCAGATTGCTTATTATATTTGTTAATTCAGATACTATATTTGATTTTTGAAACTGTTATGATTGAGTCATCCTGCCTAATACTGTTACTAGATACACACACTAATATATGTGTCCCATTAATTTTACTCTCTTGGTGGAGGATGTATATCATTAAAATGCCAGTATTACACAAGAGAGATGACAAACAGCAGTCTCTGAATCGGAAAAAGATCTCTGTGGAAGTGTTGTTATTTTCCCACAGTCCTAGAAAACACCACATTCAGTTCATGCTACCATTACAAATAACAGAACCCCTCACGTTGACAAGACTTCACCAATTCAGTTATACTATGTGAAGCTGCCCAATTAGTCTACTTTCTTTCTCACAAGGGAAAAATGAAGTTGCTAATGGCCTACTGCGTCAGACAAACGCTGGTGTATGTCTGAATCCAACCACAATTTCATTTTTTTTCATAATTACAGTGATAGCAACCTACTCTATGAAGTCATTGAGGGGAGTCAACTGACAGTGGCAAGCTGGATTTTATGTCAAGAAAACTCTGTTCCCATCTTTTTCACAGAAGAAAGCAGAGAAGAAGGCAAGACTAGGTATGAAGATTAAAAAAAGGATCTGGGGAGCAGAACAGGACTCCTGAAGGGAGAGTATTCTGTGCAGTATTTTGTAACTTTTCCACAGATCTTTCCTTCATATTTTGTCTGCCAGCATAGAACAGCTGTTGAAGAAGTTCCTTTAAAGATCTTTTTCTGACTCCTTGTTTCACTGCTACTTGAGAAGAAAAGACTGCATTACTGTGCTAGGTCACACATGAAAATACGAAATGGCTTTGTAATGCCTGTGCCATTTGGGTAACACAAAAAAACTGTGAGTGCCATATGAAGAGACAGGACTCACCTGAGCAAAACCATGGGAACTAGTCACTCTTTCAACAAGGTTGTAGGCAGGTGGACCATGGAGGCCTGTTTCATATTACAGGCTGCTTGGCAGGTGACCTACACCGGTCTCAGGGAGATCTGGTCTATCCAATCCTGTCTAGACCAACTGCAAACATGATCTACAAATGTGATAGTGAGGTCAGGCTCCTATACCAGAAAGGCAATCCAGATCATCCCACTTCCTCCATCAGGGAACTCAGAGGGGATTTTGGGAAGATTCCTGCAGTATTTGTCAAGTGCTGAATTCACCCCTTGTTGTTCAAGACTTTCTAAAAATATCAGAGAGGTAAGGAAGTAAAGGTCTTGTCTTATCTCTGTTACTGCTACCATAAGCTGTAGAGTTTTCCAGATGACCAGCTGTTACTGAGTATCCTGACAGGAATTGTAATAATCCAGTAAAAGGCAATCAAAACAAACAAGAAACAAATTCGCAAGCAGCTGTTTAGACGGAGAGTGGTAAAAGCTGTGTGCTAGCAGAATGGAAAAGTAAGCAATAAGGTGTCAATTCTTTCTTGTTTGTGAGACTGCGTATTGAAAATGTCTGAAAGACCATGCAGACAGTCTGTTAATCACGTGCGGGAGGTGCCAAGGTAGGAGGAGAGTCATGCTGTTACAACACGATATTCTGCGAACTGCCTAACAGCAGTACAAGAAGTATTCTGTTCTACATCCTTTTCATTACCTAATTAAATCTAGAGTTATTAAGATGACAAGTGAAAATTTACACAAGATCCATGGTGCATTTTGAGACCAGTTCTGCTCTTAGCAGGAAGTCAAAAGCCTACTGACCCGCTGATCAGAAGACAACTGTACCCATGGCAATACACATTTCTCATTGAAACACTACATAGAACAAGAACAGTGAATAAATGTAGCCAAAAAAATCTTCTCCTCCCTCTTTAATCTTCGGCAAAGATAGCAGCATATGATGTAAATGTTATGAAAGGAGTGGAAATATCAAGGTAGGCAAGTGTTAACAGGGATACTGAGAGAGAACTGGAACTAAAATCTGGTGGATGCCCTCAGATCTCCATGGATTTAACAGAATGCACACACTGAAGATGGGAGTCAGGTCTCATGCTCAGTACACTTCAGTCCTCATCACTTATGATAGGAAATTGCTGTAGGTGACCCTGCTTCGGCAGGAGGGTTGGACTAGATGACCCACACTGGTCCCTTCCAACCCCTACCATTCTGTGATTCTGTGAAATAAAATTATTTTTAGCATCCAGCAATCATAGTGTATGTTGTAGCACTGAAATAAAATCATCATGATCTGTGCAAATCTTATTTCTTGGGGTAACCGTAATCTATGCTATTCTCAGCAGAAAATGAAAGATCTAGCAGAAAAGTACAAAACCAAATGGCAACCTCGAGCTGGGAGTCCTGATTAACAATGAGGGAATATTCAGATGAACGCCTGTAGCATTGAGTGCAACTTAGTAATAAAGCAGGATGCAACACCATATGAATTATATTCCCCATTGCAGCATATCATCACTGTGACACATGATGTCTAAACTTCCAATGCTTTCAGCTCTGCTTAAAATGGTGATGCAGCCACAAATCAAGGGAACTGTTGATAGATGGGGAATGCAACTGAGGCATTTCTCACGCGCACATGTACAATCTCAGTCATGAGAAAAATCTGTCTATTAGAAAATCAAAATCTCACTCCTGGATATGACAGGGGACAGATCTAATGGGAGAAGAGGGAGGGAAAAATGTTTTGGAAGTTGTTCAACATTTACTCAGTGTCTGAAGACAGAAAAGGAGGGGAGAAAAGGAGAAAGAAAAGAGGACAACACGTGCTTTTAGAGAAGGAACTACCTAATAGCATGCTATACTGTCAAAGCAAGATGAAGCCAGGCTGCTGCTGCTGTACACCTGGATTAATTATATAACCTGCAACTGCAGAAAGTGAAAGATTTCTTTTCTGTAGCTCTAGGGCCTCACTTTTCAGAAGCATATGTTGATGTTGCTAATGCTCAAAAAATTATGTATATTAGCTGCAGACATATTTGTGTCAAATCCCTTTACATTTCATGCTCTTTTTATTTTGTCCTGAAGAAATCATTGCAAATGTAAGACAATTACACTTCACTAAATATAGTAGATTAATTGCAGTAAGTAGGTGAAGCTTCTGTTCTTCACTGTTCAAAGAACATACAAGAAATTCTCTTGCTACTAACTACTGACATTATCCCAATTTATACTGATTTAGTCTCCAGGAGACAAAAAGTGGCCTATAGGCTAGCACAGACTATAAAAATGTGGAGCATTTCTTTGAGGGAGGATTCAACTAAGACACACCAGACATTGACAGAAACATTAGACTAGCAAGTTGAAAATGATGCTGATTGTTTTTTTCCCAAATTTGCCATGGCTCACCATGTGATGCAGGGTAAGTCACTTCACGATGCAACTCAACCAGTGTGGAAGTGCTCTGAGGTGTATAGATAAAAGGCTGTGTGCTAATGATTATTATTCATCACTTCCATCCAGCAGACATATTTGAAGAGGTTGCTTCCCACCCTCTGGTGACAAAGGGAACTTTCCAATCCCATCAAAAAACAAGGAAAGACAGGTGGCAATATCACCTGCTTTCCGGCAGGGTGAATTCCTCCAGTAAACTATACACTTGTTCCTCCAAAGCTCTTCTTATCTCTGAAGTGCTAAAACCTAACGAACTCAGCCAATAATCAGAACAGCTACCCCCAAATTCTTCAACTGAACAATCAAATTCATTTAACAGGGGCTTTGGAAAAAGTCCATTGTGACATGAACACTAATAAAAGCATACCCATAAGAAGGGAGTTTAAAAGTGCTGTTTGTTTAAATTTATTTTTTTAATTCTATCAAACTTTTGATTTTTGTTGTAGGTTGACAATAGGCATTCAAGGTTGTATTTTATTGAGTGAGAGAATGGTTAAAGTCAGTCCTGTGACTCAGAGGCACATCTCAGCCTCACTCTTCTCGCTCATGGAGGCTGCTACTAATACCATGAATCACAGAATCATAGAATCACAGAATGGTAGGGGCTGGAAGGGACCTCTGTGGATCATCTAGTCCAATCCCCCTGTCGAAGCAGGGTCACCTACAGCA
>Ga0181612_134541_pt1 | contig 10478 bp, 11 predicted proteins | sample HoacroProtozoa21_FD_119630 | JGI IMG/M metagenome (GOLD analysis project Ga0181612, IMG submission 119630) | Hoatzin crop microbial communities from Cojedes, Venezuel. Combined Assembly of Gp0051906, Gp0051904, Gp0051908
GGCGAATTGTCTGTCTCGGCCAGGCTCCTTCCCTATCGCTCTCGTCTAAAGTTTTGTATATCATTGACGGTCGGAAATCTCGTTTGCGCTCCAAAGACTTAATCGTCCCCTTCGCACCAAACTGATTCCCTCTATCTTTTTCTTGATGCTGTCTGCAGTATTTCAAAGATCTAACGCAATTTCGTTGTGTGTGCGCTAACATTTTAGCGGTTTTCCCGAAACGCGAGTGCAAAAGTAACCCTTTTTCTTAAACCAACAAAGAAAAACATGGTTTTTTTTCAAAAAAATCGATTTTTTTCTCGATTTTGACGCTTTTCCCCTGTTTTTGCCTCGTCGAAAGCCTAAAATAGGGCTTTTTTACTCCGACAAGACATAATCGCCTGCTTTTTGGCTTACGGTATCCTGAAGTGATTCCAATGAAGGAATATCGCCATCCGACTTCAATTTGGCAACACCTGGCTCCAGTGATACCTCTGCCTCCAAACCTTCTATGCTGTTCAAAGCATCTTCCACTCTCTTGCGGCAATGCTGGCACATCATGCCGCTAATCTTAATCTCTTTTTCCATTTTGAATGTTTTATTTTGATTCGACAATATTTTATCATCCTGTATCTTGGTTTTTGTCTCATCCATGCCATTGGCATCACCCGTAACTGATTCCCCATCTTTTTCATCAACCGCACTAATTGAATCCGAAGAATCCTTTTCTGAATAATTCATGACTGCCGCATCTGCTTCACCCTTCTCTGCCACAGCATCCGACACTTCCGAATCGCCAAGGCTTTTGTTTCTTAACCTAAGGCTATTGAGAACAACGCTCAAACTGCTCAATGCCATCGCCATGCTTCCTATCATAGGATTTATCAGGAGTCCATTGACTGGATAAAGCACTCCTGCAGCTATTGGTATTCCTATTACATTATATATAAAGGCCCAAAACAGATTCTCACGAACAATACGCACTGTCTGGCGGGACAAGCGAATCGACTGTGCCACCTTAAGCAAATCGGGACGGAGCAATGTTATCATCGAGACATCCATCGCTATGTCACTGCCGCTGCCCATGGCGATGCTCACATCAGATTTAGCCAATGCCGCGCTGTCGTTGATTCCATCGCCTATCATTGCGACACAATGACCGGACGATTGCAAACGCGACACATAATCTGACTTGTCCGAAGGGAGCATCTCTGCCTTCACGTCTTTTATTCCCAATGACGATGCAACTGCTTGGGCTGATTGCTTGTTGTCGCCTGTCAACATGCAAACCGTTACGCCCATGTCCGACAATTCCTTGATTGCTGTCTTTGATGTAGGACGCAAGGTGTCGGAAACAGCAAACACTGACAACAACTCGCTTCCACATGAAAACCATACCACGGTCTTCGCTTCTTGCTCCCAAGAATTAGCGGCGATACTGGTCTGATTGTCAATCCTCACGCCTGCCGAAGACATCAAACGCGAATTGCCAACAAGGTATTTGTTGCCTTCGTATGTGCATGAAACGCCAAGGCCGTCCAATATCTCAAAGTCTGATATGGGGAGATTGTCCTCACTCGACACGTCATTTATTATTGCCTCGCCTATAGGATGACCCGAACGGCGTTCCATTGTGCACAGCACTCTGCGATTAACCTCAGTATCATGCAACCAACTGGATTCTGTAACCGACGGCATGCCTACTGTGAGTGTTCCGGTCTTGTCAACTACCACTACATCTACATCCTTTGCACGTTCCAGCGATGTGGCGTCACGAACAAGGATACCATGACGGGCTCCGTTGCCCAAAGCCACCATTAATGCGGTAGGAGTGGCAAGGCCTAATGCGCAAGGACAAGCAATCGACAGCACTGTCGCAAATGACATCAAGCCGTAAGTGAAACCGTTGTCTTCCTTCAATATAATCCAGCAAATGAATGAAATCACTGCTATCGCAAAAACTGCGGGAACGAATATCGAAGCCACCTTGTCAACTGTCTTCTGCACTGGCGCCTTGCTGCCCTGAGCGTCACGAACCACTCGTATAATGCCCGACAACACTGTGTCGCTCCCTACTTTGTCTGCTTTGAAACGGAATGTGCCCTTCTGGTTTATCGTACCTGCATATACTCGCTCACCTGCTGTCTTGTGAACCGCAAGAGGTTCTCCGCTCAACATGCTCTCATCTACAAAGGAATCGCCCGACATGACAACGCCATCAACAGCAACCTTCTCTCCTGAACGTACTACAAGCACATCTCCTACTTTCACTCCTGAAACGAAACTCTTGCGCACATTGCCCGATGCATCCTCTACATATACGTCATCTGGCTGCAACGACATGAGGTCGCGGATGGCTGACGCTGTATGCAACTTGGCGCGCGACTCCAGCATACGGCCCAAGAGGATGAATGTGATGACACCGCAAGATGAGTCAAAATACAAATGAGGCTCTATGCCGCGGTTCAACCAATATTGACGGAAAAACAGATTGAATACACTGAAACCGAAAGAAACAAGACTGCTGACCGAAACCAGCGTGTCCATGTTTGCGCTTGAATAGCGAAGCTGGCGAAATGCATTTGAATGAAAAGTCCTGCCGCAATAAAACACAACAGGAATCGACAGTATCATCGTGGCATAACGTGCCAAGGCATTGTCCTGGAAAAACATGCTAAGGACAAAAACAGGAACAAAGAAAATCAGAGACCATACGAAGTTGGCTTTCATATTTGAATATTCCTGCTTGTGCAAATCGTCAGCAACTTTGTTTGAGACGGATGCAGCATCTGTCAGCATGTCATAACCCGCTGATTGCAACGATTCGCGCATTTCGTCGGGAGTGCATTTCGTCGGGTCATATTCCACGCTCGCATCCGATGTCGCCAAATTGACGGAAACTGAATGCACGCCATCTATTGCCGACAATGTCTTCTCAACACGTGACACGCAAGAGGCGCAATGCATTCCCGTAACCGGAAACTGACGTTTTATATTTGATTTTGATCCCATCTGATTCTTCCTTTTATTTTCTTCTTTAGTCATAATAATGCTCTCAAATCTAAGCGAAGCGTTATATCTTTCCACTCTCAATAACTTCACTCTCCACACTGGAGCATAGCGACATATTCTAATTCCTAATTCCTATTTCCTAAGAACTAATTCCTAATTCCTATCAACTAAAAGCAAAATTACAACCATTTTCACCTTTTCGTTCCCCATCCGTTAAGTCACCAACACTTTTTCATACTTCCTAACTGAACACTAAACTCTAAGTTCTAAACACTAAGCGAAGCGTCATAGTTTTCCTCTTTGTGGCTCAAATTCTGTGCCAAAGACAAATTTGTGACAAAATTTACAATATCACATGGCAAAATTACACTGATATGTTTGATTTTTGAAATATTTTTTTGAAATTTGTTGTTGGCTTTAGTCTTAAGCCAATTCAACAAGTATTAACCATGTAACTACAACTATTATGAGGGCAGGTTTGAAGATTGTCTTTTTGCTGATGGCTATGATGATAAGTGCTGATTCCCATGCACAGAAAATCACCATAACAAATGGGGTGCTATGGACTGACAATAACGGGAAAACCGTTCAAGCACATGGAGGAAATTTCCTGAAAAAAGGCAAATGGTGGTATCTCATCGGGGAAGACAGAAACAATGAATTCAGACCCGACGTCAATATGTATAAATCCAAGGATTTCGTCAATTGGAAATTCGTTGGGAAAATCATAGGAAACGGAATATCTCATCCCGAACTAGGGAAAACAAGAATGATTGAAAGGCCTAAACTGCTCAAATGCGAAAAAACTGGCAAATATGTCATCTGGTGTCACTGGGAATCAAGCAACTACTCTGCTAGCGAGGTCGGCGTCTTCATAAGCGACAAAATAGAAGGACCATACAAATATGCATGGAGCGGAAGACCGCTGGGAATAAAAAGCAGGGACTGCAATGTCTTCACGGATAATGACGGTAAAGCGTATTTCATCTCCACAACAAATGAAAATCAAGATCTTGGACTCTTTGAATTGTCGGACGACTACACCAAACCTGTTTCTCACACAAAACTCCTTGAAGGGCAAAGAAGAGAAGCTCCAGCAATAGTCAAAGTGGACAACCTCTATTATATGGTTAGTTCGGCTTGCACAGGATGGGCTCCTAATCAGGCGAAACTCACTACATCCACGTCGTTGAAAGACTTTTGGTCACCTCTTTCTGATGTCGGAGATGAAGTCGCATTCGACACACAAGCGTCATCAATCCTTACAGTCAAGGGTAAAGAAGGAACAGTGTATATCTATGTCGGCGACAGATGGATGGACCCCAAACTGCCTGATTCCAAAATCATAATGTTGCCCGTAACATTCGAAAACGGCAAAATGACCTTTGAATACCGAGACAAATGGATTCTCGATATGGACAAGGGAAAATGGTATGAGTGTGAATAAACCCATATCACAAAAGCAATTATCGTTTTCTTCACCATAGCAGCATCACCGTCATATTCGGCAAACTGCGCAATCATATCAATTACCGGAATCCAATAACGGTTTCACACTGCCGAATCTTGCGGAATATGGAATTTCCATGCAGTAAGAAATGCGGATATGGAATACGAAACGTTATGCAGATATGAACAAACGGACATCAGCGGAATTGTTTCCGCAGATGCCCGTTTTATGATTTTTGCAGACTAATCTGTTACTGCTTCTTCTGCAATGGTTCAACCTCTTTCAAATATCCGTTGATTTCATCATCCGACGGGGTATAGTCTATAAGGTCGTGCGAGAAATAACGGTCGTATGCCATCATATCTATCAAACCATGACCGGAAAGATTGAACAGCAACACTTTAGATTTGCCTTCTTCCTTGCATTTCAATGCTTCATTAATAGTGGCAGCTATCGCATGACATGACTCCGGAGCTGGGATGATTCCTTCTGTACGGGCAAACAGAACTCCTGCCTTGAACGACTCTGTCTGCTGGATGTCAACTGCTTTGACATAACCATCCTTGAGCAACTGGGAGATTATGGTTCCAGCGCCATGATAACGGAGACCGCCAGCATGAATATCGGCTGGATGGAAATTATGGCCCAATGTGAACATCGGCAGCAATGGGGTCAATCCTATTTCATCGCCAAAGTCATATTCAAACTTTCCTCTTGTAAGTTTCGGGCAACTCATAGGCTCTGCGGCTATAAACTCGGTCTTAGCGCCATCAAGGATGTTGTGACGAATGAACGGGAACGAAATGCCGCCGAAATTTGAACCGCCGCCAAAGCATGCTATCACCTTGTCTGGATATTCTCCTGCCATCTCCATCTGCTTCTCGGCTTCCAAACCTATTATAGTCTGATGAAGTGACACGTGGTTAAGCACTGATCCTAATGCATAACGGCAATTCGGAGTCTTCATCGCCAATTCTATCGCCTCGGATATAGCGCATCCCAACGAACCGCTGTCCGAAGGATTAAGAGCCAGCAACTTGCGCCCTGATTCAGTAGTGTCGGAAGGACTGGCGTTCACTTTGGCGCCGAATGTCTCCATCATCGAACGACGATAAGGCTTTTGCTGATAACTTATCTTCACCATATACACATGCAATGCCAAACCGAAGGCCTTGCAAGAATATGACAATGCTGTGCCCCACTGGCCAGCGCCTGTCTCTGTGGTGACGTTGGTGATGCCCTGCTCTTTGCAATAATATGCTTGCGCCAAGGCTGAATTCAATTTGTGGGAACCAACTGGACTTACGCTCTCGTTCTTGAAATATATATGTGCTGGGGTGTCCAATGCTTTCTCCAATTCGTATGCGCGAACCAATGGTGTGCTGCGGTAGAACCTGTACTGTTCCAACACAGCGTCTGGTATGTCTATCCATGCATGTTCCTGGTCTAACTCCTGACGGGAGCATTCTTCGCAAAATATAGGGTACAAGTCCTCGGGAGACATGGCCTCATGGGTCTGAGGATTTAATATCGGCAAAGGCTTGTTCAACATGTCTGCCTGGATATTATACCATTGGCTAGGTATCTCTTTCTCTGAGAGAATAAATCTTTTCTGTTTTGCCATAATTGTGTGATATGTTAATGATTTGTTACTTTATTTACTAATCAGGTTGCAAATTTACAGATTTTTGACGGGGATACAAACAATATGTAACAAAAAAGGTCATCAACTTTACATTGACGACCTTTTTAACTTTTATAGTCTGTTGTTTATTCCGACTTGGGAGCTTCTTCTGCAGCTGCTTCTTCTGCAACTTCTGCTGCAGGTGCCTCTGCCTTTGCATCTTCTGCCTTCTTTGTAGAACGACGTGAACGACGGGTACGGCTCTTCTTTGCTGTATCCTTTGCCATGTTCTCATCAAAGTCAACCAACTCTATGAATGCCATAGGAGTAGCATCTGATGGACGAATACCAAGCTTGATTATACGGGTGTAACCGCCAGGACGATTTGCTATCTTTGTTGCTACCTCACCGAACAACTCTGTAACAGCATACTTGTTCTGAAGATAACTGAAAACTACACGTCTTGATTCTGTGGTATCTGTCTTTGCGCGATTGATTATTGGCTCTGCATATACACGCAATGCCTTCGCCTTTGGAAGGGTCGTCGTTATCCTTTTGTGCAGAATAAGAGAAGTGGTCATGTTAGCTAGCATCGCATTCCTGTGCGAAGCTTTTCTGCTAAGATGATTGAATTTTTTATTATGTCTCATCTCGTTTAATCTTTATCTAATTTATACTTGGAAATATCCGTTCCGAATGACAAATTCAAACTCTCTAGCAAATCATCCAACTCTGCCAAAGACTTCTTACCGAAATTGCGGAACTTGAGCAGGTCTGTCTTGTTGAATTTAACCAGTTCACCGAGCGTCTCTACGTCTGCTGCCTTCAAACAGTTCAAAGCGCGGACCGAGAGATTCATGTCGGTGAGTTTAGTCTTGAGCAACTGGCGCATACGCAAACTGTCAGCGTCAAATTCATTTGTCTCCGACAATTCGCTGTTCTCTAAGGTGAATTTCTCGTCCGAGAACAACATGAAATGATATATCAATATCTTTGCTGCTTCTGACAACGCTACCTTCGGATGTATAGATCCATCGGTGGTCACCTCTATTATCAACTTCTCATAGTCGGTCTTCTGACCAACACGATAATTCTCAACCGAGAACTTTACGTTGCGTATAGGAGTATATATCGAATCTATTGCTATCGTGTTTATGTCCTTGCAATACTGACGATTCTCTTCTGAAGGTACATAACCGCGACCCTTGTTTATCGATAACTCTATCTCTAATGTCGCTTTCTTGTCTAAATGGCAAATAACCAAGTCAGGATTTAACACTCCAAATACACTTGCATACTTGTCTATATCACCTGCAGTGAACTGGGTGGAGTTCTCTATAGTGATAAGGACTTTCTCTTCGTCCGAGTCTTCGCTCCTGCGCTTAAATCTCACTTGCTTGAGATTCAATATTATGCCGGCTACGTCTTCCTTTACACCTGGTATAGTGGAGAATTCATGATCTACACCGTTTATCCTAACGGTGTTGATCGCATAACCCTCCAAAGAAGACAATAGTATTCGACGAAGCGCATTACCGATTGTTATTCCGAACCCAGGTTCCAACGGACGAAATTCAAAACGACCGAATTTCTCTGTCGACTCAAGCATCAATACATTGTCTGGTTTTTGAAATGCTAATACTGCCATGATCTTTAATTATTTAGAGTACAACTCGACTATCATTTGCTCTTTAATATTCTCTGGAATGTCTGCACGCTCTGGATTGTGAAGCAACTTGCCGCCCTTGACATTCTCATCCCACTCCAACCATGGGTACTTGCTGTGATTGAAACCTGCCAATGATGCCTCTACTACTTCCAATGACTTTGACTTCTCGCGTACTGCAACTATCTGACCAGGCTTTACGGAATATGAAGGTATGCCTACTACATTGCCGTCAACTGTGATGTGACGGTGGTTTACCAACTGACGAGCAGCTGCACGAGTAGGAGCTATGCCCAGACGATATACTATATTGTCCAAACGTGCTTCCAACAACTGCAACAGCACTTCACCGGTAACGCCATCTGTGGAAGATGCCTTCTCAAACAAATTGCGGAATTGCTTCTCCAATACTCCGTAGGTGTATTTGGCCTTCTGCTTCTCTGCCAACATCAATCCGTATTCTGATGACTTCTTCCTACGGTTGTTGCCATGCTGGCCTGGAGCGAAATTTCTGCGAGACAATACCTTGTCGGGACCGAACAACGGCTCTCCGAAACGACGTGAAATGCGGGACTTTGGTCCTATATATCTTGCCATAATTATTTATTGATTTCTTTTTTTGTGACTCATCACGAAGTCCGTACAGCAGCGGCCGTAGAAAGGAAAGATACAGCCTATTTAGGACTTCGAAAATATCGTCAAAGATTTTTATTATACTCTTCTTCTCTTTGGTGGACGACAACCATTGTGTGGCAGTGGAGTGACGTCGATAATCTCCGTTACCTCTATGCCTGAACCATGGACGCCACGAATAGCGGCCTCACGACCGTTTCCTGGACCCTTTACGTATGCAACTACCTTGCGCAAACCCAAATCGTATGCAACTTTTGCACAATCCTGAGCTGCCATCTGTGCTGCGTATGGGGTGTTCTTCTTCGAACCGCGGAAGCCCATCTTGCCCGCTGAAGACCATGAGATAATCTGACCCTCACTGTTTGCCAAAGACACAATGACATTGTTGAAAGATGAATGAACATGCAATTGTCCCTGAGCGCCAACCTTAACGGTTCTCTTTCTTGCTGAAACTGTTTTCTTTGCCATAACTTATTATTTAGTAGCTTTTTTCTTGTTAGCAACTGTCTTCTTCTTGCCCTTGCGAGTACGAGCATTGTTCTTTGTGCTCTGACCACGTACCGGCAAACCCAAACGATGCCTGATGCCACGATAGCAACCGATGTCCATCAAACGCTTGATGTTCAACTGAATCTCTGAACGGAGGTCTCCCTCTACCTTGTAATCTGAAGATATAACCTCACGAATCTTACCGGTCTGCTCATCGTTCCAGTCCTTTACTTTGATATCCTTGTCCACGCCGGCCTTTTCCAGGATCTTGCCCGCGCTGCTGCGTCCTATACCATATATGTAGGTCAACGCAATTTCGCCTCTCTTGTTCTGAGGCAGGTCTACACCAACAATTCTTATTGCCATATATTCTTACCTGTTTTTTGTTCAATTAACAGAATCAACCCTGACGTGTCTTAAACTTAGGGTTCTTCTTATTGATTACAAAAAGACGACCCTTACGACGTACTATCACACAATCTGGGGTGCGCTTTTTAAGTGATGCTTTTGTTTTCATATTTCAATGTTATTTGTATCTGAATACTATCCTGCCCTTTGACAAATCGTATGGTGACATCTCTACACGTACCTTGTCTCCGGGAAGAATCTTTATGTAATGCATTCTCATCTTACCAGATATGTGGGCCGTTATCTCATGACCGTTCTCCAGTTCTACACGGAACATCGCATTCGACAACGATTCCACTATCGTACCGTCCTGCTCAATTGCTGCTTGTTTAGCCATAAATCTTTGCTATTTCTGATTCAACACTCTTTCTATTTCTTCAAATGATGAAAGTATATCGGCCTTGCCGTCACGAATAGCTATGCTGTGTTCATAATGGCACGACACCTTGCCGTCACGTGTGACTATACCCCATTTGTCCGGTTCAAGGTATATCTGACGGGTTCCCATCGTTATCATTGGCTCTATCGCTATGCACATGCCCGACTTCAACTCTATGCCTGTGCCGCGAACACCATAATTGGGAACATGGGGGTCTTCATGCATCTTCCTGCCTATGCCATGACCTGTGAACTCTCTCACTACACCATAGCCGTTGCTCTCGCAATGATGCTCTATGGCGTAACCGATGTCACCTAAGTGATGGCCTGCTACCGCTTCTTCTATGCCTAGATACAACGCTTCCTTTGTCACTTTCATCAGACGAGACACCTTTGACGATACCTCACCTACTGCAAATGTGTAACACGAATCGCCGTTGTAGCCGTTCAGAAGAGTTCCGCAGTCTATCGATATCACATCGCCGTCACGCAATGGCTCATCGTTGGGGATGCCATGTATCACACGTTCATTGACCGATGTACATATACTGGCGGGAAAGGGAGGACCCATAGGATTCGGAAATCCTTTGAATGTGGGTATCGCTCCGTGGTCCCTGATGAAGGTGTCTGCCAACTTGTCCAATTGACGAGTAGTAACACCTGGACGCAATTCCTTTGCCAGCTCTGCAAGGGTCAGACCAACCAAACGGTTGGCCGCCCTCAACAGTTCTATTTCCTCATCTGTCTTGAGATAGATCATTGCAGTGAGAATACATCTTAATGCATCTGGTGCTCACCACGGATACGGCCAGTTGACAACAAACCGTCGTAATGACGCA
>Ga0181612_170674_pt1 | contig 10478 bp, 5 predicted proteins | sample HoacroProtozoa21_FD_119630 | JGI IMG/M metagenome (GOLD analysis project Ga0181612, IMG submission 119630) | Hoatzin crop microbial communities from Cojedes, Venezuel. Combined Assembly of Gp0051906, Gp0051904, Gp0051908
AAACCCCACAAAATAAACCAAAAACCAAGCTAAAAACCCTGCTGCTACAAAAAACCTGGTGCTCCCCTGGTAGGGAGTTGTAGTAACCTTTCCAATTAAGTGTAGCTCTTCATTTTTTTTTTTTTTTGTCAGAAACAACAAGCCTAATCAACACTGATTTTCATCTTATAATGAAGTTTCCAGTAAGTCAAAAACACTACCTTTGTGTCATGTCCTCATTAATGTAGGCTGTTCTTTAGAAAGTTTACAAAGTTAAAACTCTGAAAATAAAAGATGTGTGTGTCAAAGTCATGTTTTTCTTCTACCAGATGGGTAATGTTTCATGATAAAAAAAAAATGTTTGCATTGAATGTATTAAGATTAATTATTAATAAGGAAGCAAGTATATTTTCATAGGGCTACAGCTTCAGGATTCAGGTGCAAAATTAACAGTTCAGTTTGCTCAGTGGATGAAGTTAAAATACGTTTAGTTTAAAACTAAGTTTAGGGCAGCTGTTAACAATGTGGATTACTCACGTCTTACTTGCAGCATTAGTTCAGTACTGTCTATATTGCTATGTAACTGTATAAACTACTCTGCGCTATGACACGACTTCCAATGAGCAAAGCTGTATGCAGCAACTATGGAAGGAGGAAAAGATATGACATTACAAAAGAAATCTTCTAAATACATACCTTTTCAAGAAACACAAATTGAAAACAGTTCTCTCTCTAATAGGGCTGGGCAAGTTGTCCATCTGCTTGATCAGCACATAGTTGTGGCACAGAGTTCAATAGGACATGAACTCCACTGACCAAGTTAGCTCCCCAAAGAGCCAACATGATAAAGCAGTCTTACGAAGTCTAGCACGCTATCTTTCAGAGGGTTGAAACAGAAGTTGCAACAAAAATCTTGTTTACAGACAAAAGGCAAAAATGAAGTGGCAGAGGCAAGTACTTTCCTTACTACCGTATTCTTAATTCACAAGTACATTTGGAACATAAAGTTCCCAACGGTGACTAAAGCAGAAGATCCAAAATTATGTTCAACATAAAAGTATTTCTAGATTCTAACAAAAAGATTAGTCAGAAGAACATCACCATGAAGGACAATTTGTAACTGGTGATGCACTTTGCACACCAGCTCTGCACAGCTGGGCATGACTTCAGTCTGAATGCCTACATACAGAGCTGCTGGGGACACGAAGATTTCTATCTCTTGGAGGGATTTCCAAGATACTTGGCAGAAGGCCACGACCCTGCTCTTCCCTTGCACTGGGCAACAACACTGGCAGGTGCAGAGAAGACAGCTGTCTGAGCCAGCCCTCCTGTTTCCACACAACAGAAGTCCAAGAGACAGCATGTGCTAAGGCTCCGCTCCTGCTGATGAGGTCAAGCACCAGAACCATAAAGGGGAACTGATTATCCTTGACTCACCTCAGAGAGTTTGTGCTGGGCATGTACCAAAGTTCCCCAGCATATCCAAATCTCCCATTCAGAAGGATATCCATAAGAAACACTAAAATGGAAAAGGACTGCAGCTGTGTGTGCTGCAATGGAATCCACAGTGTCACTTTCCTGGGTAACAGCACTACAGCAACACAGTGGGGGTTTTTGTACAAGGAGAAACAGCTTCTTTGAAATTGCTAAGGTTTCTTCTTCTATCTTCTCGCTTACAAATGATGAAGATATTTAATCAATTTTAAAAAGTTGGCACTGACTAATGCTCCAATTAACAACACTGCAAATCACTCAAAATGCTGTTCTATATATGTTTCCTCAGTAATACTGGAACATGCTGGGAGGAAGTAAAGTAATACTGATCTCCTCCACAATTTGTCAAATAAGCCAATTTGAGTTTGCTTAGAAAGTGCTGATAAGTAAGAACTGCTTAACAGAAAAACTATTTGAGTTCACACTCACTAAATGACAACCTAAAATTATTAAGGGAGAAAAAGTGAAGAATATACTTCTTAGTTTTTTAACGTATTAAGACAAACTTGCCTTTTCTCTATTTCACACAGTAACATAACTCTACAGATAGAGACCAAAAGTAGAGACAGTACTATGGCCACATTCAAACACTATTTTAAAAAGAAAGACTTTTGGATTTTTGGTCCTGCAAACTGTTTCAAAATGGGAAATAATTACATTTCTATCTTAGTGATAAATGATTTTTCTCAGCTGAAACCTGGAACCAATCTTCTATCATCAGACTTGCTAACTAAAAGATCATCCAGCTGACTTGTATGTAGTTTCTTAGGAAAAAGTCACTCTTCATGTCTGAGTCATATCCAACATGTATTTGTACATTAGATTTGTACATTTCAAACATTCAGACATTTTCAGAAAAGAACAGAGTAGCGGTATCTCAACCATGTGAATTCCTCTTAAAATAATTTAGAAATGCCAGTGTTGAGCAATAGATGTGCTCTCGTGTGCAAAGAAGTAAAAACGCGTACTTGAAGCCAAGATTCTCCAGCTCCCGAACTGTTATCTCCAAGAGAGTAAACCTCTAGAGTACATCTTCACATGACACATTTATCTAAAGTGGCTGCACACATATAATGATGGCTTTTGTTTAGTGATCATGGTCATTTTGAGTTTGTTTAAATACTGCAGCCGAATGCTTACAAACTAATCCCAGAACATTTTGAAATGCTTCAAAGCTTTTAGCGGAGGAACCTCTTGCATAGGCTTTGTAGATGAAGCTGACCACAGTTCACTGGAACCAGCCAGCTCAGATAAGCAAGATGAAAGCAGACATTTCCTGAAAGTATCTTGAAAGCTTTCCATTAGACTGTACCAGGGGTATACACTAAAAACAGCAAGTGCCCATGCTTGTATAGCAACCAGTCTTCCCACAGCTTTCTCCATTCTTTCTTGAATTACTGTATTTGTATTTATTTATCTGCTTAGTTTGATATCTTGCAAAGTTCTTTGGGGGAAAAAGATGCAAATTCTGTATTCTAGTTTACAGTACATTATAAAGCAGCTATTACTATAATGAAAAATTCTGCTTGACATACTAAACATTGCAACAGGAAAACACAGAAATCTACCACTGCCAAAACTATTGCAAATGACAAATAAATAAGAAATTTGATCTACAGATCATTTTAAAGAGTCACCCACTCTTTTATTTGAACATAATTCTCTGGCTGTCAAAGTGTACTCTAGGAAGGCCGATACAGCATTGCTGAATGTGGTGGTCATAAAGACAGGAGTGCCTCAGGCTAGATTTTCAATAAAGGCTGAGACTGGCTGTTCCTATTTTACACTATAATTTGATTGAATAAATCCAGCTGTTCGCTAGGAACAGGGAATGCTCCACTGTTGTGATCTCCAGTATTATATACTTCAAGAAAGACAGTCATAGCGTCTAGTTTTAGGTACCGTATTTCAGAGCAATGAATTAGAAGCCCAGGTTTCTTTAATAGCCAGTGGACTCCAGGGCACATAACTACTTTTAACAGCTTCTTGAGGACCAGCAGACTATAAAGGGAGCCTAGGTCTAATTCAAGCTCCAAAATTAGGCATTATGACTATCCAACATGCTGTATCCTACAAAGAGTTAATGCACACAGTCCAGTGAAGAGATGATAGCATTATCATAACACAATGCACAGCATTAAGGGGATGACACTTGAATTCAATACAGCAGTAATGGTAATAGTTATTCTGTCCAGCAGCATATCACAAAAAGGGCCAGGCCACTCTGAAAGTGCACTGTGAAGTTAAGTACACCGAGTCCTCAGCACATGCTAGCCATACACGAGAAGGAAGCAGTGAGCCACAGTATCGATGCACTAAATGGGGTGCAAGGAAAGTCCAACTGTTGCTACTTTAAACAAAACCACCCTGTCCCCTTCCAAACAAAACAAAAGTACTTGAGGTCTTAGTAGTTTCTTTTGAAGTATACCCTGAAATCCCATGCTCACTCTGCCTTCTGTAGTCTCTGTTCTTAAACCTCCTGCACCCCAGGGTACTTGTAATATGGCCTTTCATCCTACTGGAAAGAGGACATAGTATCCTCTTCCAGGGTGTTGCTTATGCTACTTCACCGTTTAGTGTTAGGAGTAAATGGCCATCCTGTGTCTGAGACCAGGTCAAGACCTGTGAATACAGGCAATCTAAATGATATCACGTGTGCCGCAACATGCATCATCTCTCAGTATAGATAAGGGGAAACCCAGAGAAGACTTCTAGAATGTTAGAATGTAATTCTTTCTATGAGCAGTATTAGTAATGTAATTAGTAATTACCAGATATGACAGATTCCCTGGCAGACTGCAGGAAGTGAGAAAGGCCCACAATCTGAGGACCTTTCTGCGAGGGGTTGTCCAGGTTCTCAGTAGCCTTTCCCTGGACACTTCTGGCTTCCACTAAATAGTCAAGTTCGATTAGGATTCCCAAATAATTAAATGCTCTGTAGTAATGTTTCTGCACATGATGCAACACTCATCATCTTCTCAGAGCAATCTTGACACTCATTCTACCCCATCCACATTCTTCCACATGCCCTCCTAAGATGGGGCTGGGAGAAGTTGTTCAAAATCTGAAGATCATGAGCTTGTAAGAACCTTACAATAAGCTGAAGTCAACAGGAGTTTTATTCATTATTTCAATAGAATATAAGAAATAAAATCTACTCTATTTTAGGATCAAATATAATTCATTTGTTTAGAGATGGACCCTTAGAAATGAGACTTGGTTCTCTGCTTCTACTGTTTGCTACCAAGACTGCCTGCTACTTGTATAACATTTTAAAGCAATTGTCTAACAATCATTAGGTATGTAAACACTTAGAGCTCATCATATGCGAAGAGACCAGCAACATATTTTAACTTCTGATCAAAAGAGTCACCATTTCCTTAAATGTACAGAAACTACTTGAAAAATTCATAAGATCTGTTTCACAAATTACCAATTCAACCATAAGAATATATAGTAAAAATGACAAAAGATTTGTTCTTATAGTTGATAAAAAATTTATGCCAAGGCATTCAAGTAAAGTTACTTTCTGTGTTCTGATTTAATGAATCATTTGAGCGGTATCTGGCTGGGTGACACAGATGTAAGGCTCGCTGAAGCCTACTCTAATGCCTGCTGGTATAGCCTTCCTTGGGACAGTAAAGCCAGAACAATGTGTCAGACTGAAGTAATATCAAGGTAAGTAAGTGCAGTACTGGGGATGCTACGAGGTTGGCCCACAACACTTCTTGACCTATGAATGTCTAAGTACTTCTCTGCCCTACAGGCTCCACTGACCCAGGAAGCCCAAAAGAAGCAGCATCAGTGCGGTAATAAACAGTCTCTGGAACAAGATTTTTGCAATCTTGTAATTCAAGCTGAAAGACATACAAAGATTGCTTGATGGTTTAACCTTACTGAAAGGCAGGTGTGAGACCACCAGTGATTTCTTAAAAAGGTGAACTGATGTTAAAAGTTTAATACGAATTTGTGAGAGAACTGTCTGTTTTACGCACTGCAAAGTTTATATCTTTAACTCCAGAAATGTTCATATATTTGGAAAATATAAATTAAGGAAGTTTATTGATGCACATGACTACAGCTTTTATAGATCATGCCTCTGTGTAGAAGTTTACTGAAAGATGCTATAATAAAATCAGGCTTCTTGTTAGGAAAACCCTTGGAAAGAATTTAATTCTACAGTAAGTAGAACAAAGCTAAGGAGGACTGTAGGCACTGTAGTATCATAATCTTAAGCAGCAAAACTAATCCTCATAAAAACAGAATACTGGGTCCCAGTATTCCTTTCAGAAATTAGGGAGTTGCTAAAAACGCTTCCCCCTCTCAAAAGAGTTTCATTCAAACAAACACATTTAGAAGCACACCATATTGTTATGGAAATAATTTTAATCGTGAAAGTGAAATCTTTTAAGAAATCAGAACTAAAATGAGAAACTAAAAGCATAACTGTCATGCCAAATCTAAGTAATACAATACAGGTCATTTTGTCCTAGTGTCAGAGAGAGGAAGAATGTCTGTCAGCAGCACGTGGAAAAGAGTGAAGTATAGTCTTCCTTCATCCCACCAGACTTCTTTAAAAATCCCTAAAGTTCTTTTTTAACCTAACATTGTGCCCATCGTTAACATGTTGTTTGCAAGTGGGACAATCCTGTTCCATCAAGAGAATTTAGTTCATTTGCATGAAAAAAATAATTCTGTTGATTCCCCAGCTAATTCAAAGAAATACTTCCCTCTTTTTATGTGAAAATTAAATCTTCTTTTGATAGGCTAGTTAAGACAGCTGTGTATGAGAATATTTGACATTAAAGGGTACTTACACAGATAATAAAACAATAGCAATTAGAGTCCATTCAGGCATTTTGTGGATAATATTTCTGTTTGTTAACCTGAAAAATAATAAAAAAAACCCATCAGAACATTTCAGAGCGAGATTTTAACTGCTGAATTTTAAGTCTACCATTAAAAGACTTGATACACTGAGTTACAATGTAGCAATTACAGCCCTATCTGAGTAATTCACCAACTTTCAGGCTTCTCTCTCATCTTATCTTGCAATGGAGGAATTGCAGAATTCCCTATATGTCTCTTTTTTTCTATAGACCGAACAGAAGCTAATTCTTTGAATTAGCTTGCAAATAGTCCTGGCTGCTGTGAGGGCTCAGCTCTCACTCATACCTGCTGGGAAATTCTCAGGAACTGCACAGGCGTTTCTGAAAAACGGTCCTTCCTATACTTAAGTTTTCCCTCTGTTGGCTTCAGATCCAGATTTGCTGTAAAAGCTAATGTTGCGGAAACAGGCTGGACTTCATAAGATACTGGACACAATCCTCTGATGATTCTAGTTTTTAAAATGGAAACCCAAAATTTTAACTTATGCAATGGGAGACAGTGAAGATGCAAGAGCAAGAAAATGAGGTGTGAATCAATAACCTCTTAGGTGCTCAACAGAAAGAGTTGCTGCATTTTACACCTGCTGATGCATTTGGCTGAACTTCATAATAAGACAGACCTGCTTTAAGGCAAATGTTAATCTGACTTAAATTCACATGTGAATTGCTATGGCTGAATTTAGGCATGAACCATGGTGTTCAAGACAAGCAATTTCATGGAAAAGTCACAGCTGAAAACTAAGCTGTGGCTACGCAGACAACCAGAAAGGCTAGCAGAATTAATTTTGTTCAGACAGATAGTGCCATCCAACAGAAACACTGCGGGTCGAGTGCCTCCCAGTGTTTGCTTCCTTCTTGCTCTCAGCTTCCCCTCCATGAAGGCTGGTATAAAATCAGACCCAGAATGAAGCTACCCTGTCATTCATAACCACTTCTACAGGCACTGGTGAAGATGGGAGGTTGCTTAAAATGAAATACTTGGTAACAAATTCAAATCCAGGGTTTTCTTACCCAGTAACATTTTTTTTTTAAATTTTAAATTTCTTTGGGCAAGCATATAGTTACCCCCAAAAAGTGTTAAAAAGTGGAAAAATAAAAGTGTTTGTACTTGCCATTGTTAAAATTCAAATTGTTAACTAATTCCCTAAAATTATATTCAACATGGTCATTACAAATGTAGCTATGACTAAGATGTTTTACAGGATCATTTTGCATTTCCCTACTTCAGAAAGATATTAAAAATTAACAAAATTCATTCCTGTTTAATGATAGTAATGATTAAACCAACATTAACCTATTTTTCTTCTCAAATCTCCAAGTTTTCCAACTGAAATAAGATTTTGAAGCAACGATTACTCAAATAGAGTCTCAACAGCCTGAGTTTTGTTAAGTGATGGAAGAAAAAGCCATGTTTTGTATTACAGGTACAAGAATTGTCACGTAAAACTAGAACCAATAGTACCGGCAAATACAGATTATTTTTGTTATTAAAAGATTCAGGTAGTAATTGGGAAACAGGAAATAGCTAATGCCATTAACTGGCAACAAAGATTGTTCCTGGTAAACTGTTACATTTTTCTGGCTACAGAACAAGAGACAAAACAAAGGCTGAACTCAACACTGATGACAGTGATAAACACTACCAAGAAATGCCTGATGGAATCATCTTGACAAGCAATTCATATGTAACATTCCAGTTAATCTGCTATGATGAGACACAATGGAAGAGACAGCTCCAAGCCACCTGGGAAAACTCTGTCAAGTACAGAAAGCAGCTTTATTTCAATGCTCTACAAGGAGTTATTATTGATTAGAGCACAGGAAGGTGTCATTCTTGTACACAAACTGAGAGATGCAGTTATTTGTGTCAATTAACTCTTATTCAATGTTAGTATTGATTGGCAAGGTCTGAACACTAGTCATTGCCATCAATATGCTATTTATGAAGGAGGTAGTCAAAAGACACAGATAACCATCAGGATACAGCAATATGGATCTGCTGATGTACTAGTGTCGCTGGACTGGATGACCAGTCAAGTCAGGCTTCCACAGTGAGTAACCTTTCAGTACAACACCTGTCTTCAAGCACTTGTGCAGCTGAAAAAAAAAAACAAAAGAAAAAAAACCATTTCAGGCAGATCAGACTAAAGCTAGCAACCTACAGGTGTAAAGCCTTAAATAATAAGGAGCAGTGGAAGGGCAGTCACTTTCAAAAACAAGCTGTGTGTCAACACCAAGGCCTCTGAAGAGCAAAGCTTTCAGAAAACAGGGGAAGTGCAAGTCCTCTGTAAAAAAGGTTCATTAATTCTTTGTCTTGTCTCTAGCCAAAGCTGTTACTTCAGAACAATCCATCAAAGAGAGGTCACTAGATTTCTGCCATAAACATATAATGCGGAAATGTTAAAACTCTACAAAACTTTGTGTATATGATCCGAGTTATGCAGTGAAGTATTTTCTGTTAAAGAAATCTGCTAGATTCTCCCTCACCTACCCAAGAAAGAAAACAATATGCAACTTCTCAAAATAGGATGTCTCTACCTTCTTGGCTTCTGTAGGGCAGGACAGGTAAGCCCAGAAGGTTGGATGATCACAAATAGCTGTGTGGGTCGCTTAGTTGCTAGTTTGTGTGTGTTGTGGTTCACCCCAGCAAGATGCACTGCAGCTGGACTTGACTGCTTCCACCATCCAGCAGGCAGCAGGACCCATGCAGCGGTTTTAATACTCTATGAAGAAGCTCAGACTGAGCAGACAGATCCAAGTGGCAGAAGCTGACACGATAAATGCTTAAAGAGTAAGAGGCATAAAAATTCCATCCTAAATGACCTCCCAATAACCGACTAGTGCTCAGTCTGCAAAGAAAGTGAACTCTATTACAGAAGTTATAGGAATACAGGGGAGTCCAAAGCTAAAGTAACTAGTAAATAAAAAAAAGTAAACCCAAAAATGATAGAAAAAGAGCATACACAGTTGGTTCTACTTCTTTTCCTTTAGTTGTCTTCCCATTTAATCACCATCAGCTGCAAATTTTGCTAGCAGAACTCCATTAGCAAACGATGGCCTGATTTGTAAACAGTGCCTGGTGTGGTAGCAGATTTAAACACATCCCTCAGTGCTTTGTGCAAGAACTTGAACTAGGACCACGACCCACTTGAAATTATAGGAAAAACTCAGCAATGCAGTAGCTCACCACCCTTTCCTCAGCAGAATTACATTTCCTGGGATTTCTAGGAAACAATTTGAAAACAGGAACACTGTCCAATGGGGAATGGCAGATGGACACCAGAATTATTATGCTAAATAGTTATCCCCTAACAAGGTACCTAGAATCAGGTATTATGAACAAGACGTAAGAAAATGTAACTGGTTAATATAAAACAATCTTTTAAACATATATTTTTCTTTCTATCTATTTATAAATTATAGTCAAGTGTTATTTCCTTTATGAGAAGCTTGCTTATTGTTACAATGAGAATACACTGTCATCTGTGAGCTCAATTTTTAATATGTTACTATGAGTTTGACTAATAGCTAGTAGCAATGAGTTATTGGTACTAAATGTGCATTGGGTGAAAAAAAACATTCCTTTGAATGGGCCCATGCTTGCTCTCTTTCAGTTTTACTCAGTACATCCATGTTCTTACACTGAGAGAAAAAGAAAAAATGTGCCCCAAATGGAGAAGATTTTCTTTTGTTTGTTTTACAATTTATCTATGTTGCAAAGAGAGGTTATCAGCATCTTTGCAAATGAAGCAGGCTTTTTGTTCACATATCCAGATTCCCAGGTGTAGGCATATGTTAACTCCAGTTCAAGAATCTGACCTGTTTGGCTATTTGCCTATTCTGTAAGGCAGCAAGATGACTTCATGGGATTAGGACAAAGCTGTGACTTTGGGGACCTCAGCTATCTATAATTTTTCCAAAACTGAGATCAGCGAAGTTTAACTAATTCAGGTCAGCACAGGCAAATACCAAAGCACAGATTGTTTTACGTTAGGCTTCAACTACACCAATTTAGTCATCTCCTCCACCCCCTGAAAAAAGAGCAACATATTTATTTATCATAGAATCATACAATGGTTTGGATTGGAAGGGACCTTAAAGACCATCTAGTTCCAA
>Ga0181612_171842_pt1 | contig 10478 bp, 7 predicted proteins | sample HoacroProtozoa21_FD_119630 | JGI IMG/M metagenome (GOLD analysis project Ga0181612, IMG submission 119630) | Hoatzin crop microbial communities from Cojedes, Venezuel. Combined Assembly of Gp0051906, Gp0051904, Gp0051908
TAAGAAGGAAATGAGATCAAAGGTATTATAGTCCACTGAGGGGGGAAGGGAAGAGGGTTTCGAAGCTGCCAACAGCAGCAGGTATCTAAAGGTAGGTGAGGTCAGAGAGACTTGGGTGTTTTTCTTCCCGCTGTGTGATGATAAATCCCTTACACAGTACATTCCTAAAACAAAGACTAAGTATTGGAAAATGTCTCGGAATGATTTGGTCCTATCTGTCTTACATGCTTTTCTGTACATTCTTTCTACTAGATGCTCATAAAGTCTTTTATCAAATCTTTATTTAAATGGTTTTGCTTTGAGTTTATCTGTGACCTATTTTTTAATCCTTTGTGGAATAAAATAGTCCTTCTTCTAGGTTTTGTTAAAGACATGATGAAAAGGAGAGCAAGTTGAAGCAATGTTGCTCTACTTAAATTTTTTCACATTAAAACAATGCTCAAATTTTATTCACTGAAGTATAAGACTGCATATATGTACAGTGGCTAATCTTTCAGAAGATTTTTTTTGTAGGTAGAAAGGTGAATGCATGTCTAACTGGTAAATATGACTAAATCTTAGTTAGGAGCCAAGGGGACTGACATTCCCTTTAGTAATGCTTGTAAAACTTGGAGTCAATTATTCCCTGTTTCCCCATTTCCTTCCGCTTTTACTTCAATGCCCGATTTCCATTTAAATGGAAGAGGGCATGAAGTAGCTCAATGCAGAACCTGCTGAGGACAACCAGCAAGTTCACCAACTGGAGTCAACGTAATGTGATGGAAACTGTACTCATTTCCTTTCTCTCCCCAGACCTCTCCAGTTTGTTTTTGCATCTCTCGTGATATTTTTCAGTCTAATAGAAGCATCAAGCTGGCAAAAAGCATCAAAAGAACCAACTAGTGAATCAATCTAAATTTATTTTCTGAATAGTCTGTGGCATTGCTAGTTCAGCTGGAATGGGACTTGTCTTGCATTGCTTTAAATTAGGTATCTTGTCTAAGTGAACCTTTTATACACCAGTGGAGTCAGTGGAAAGGAACAGTCACCTCCAAAGAAAATGCCCATTTTTCAGAGTCACTGAAGGCAACCAGACTCCTGGGTATAGGATTTCATCAGGAGCAGTGTAGGAGAAGTGGGGCATCTGTGGAAGCGCCCATCTCTGTGTTCACGGTAAAGCAGGCTGGAGAACCAGCTTGGTCTAGAGCAGTGGTGGTGAGCCTTTAAACATTTGTTTTAATGTGTTTTGACAGTGTTTGTTAAACCAACCCAACTAGCTGTTGCTGGAGAAACCTTTCACTACACACCAATACCATAGGCATAGATAAGCGATGTATCAACATAGCTCTTTAACTAGGAAATTATTTATTTTTCCCTAATCGGAAGATTGCCCTATTAGAGTTGGAGAGTAGGATAGTGCATAATTTCCTTTATTGCAAGAGAAGAATGGGATATTATCTTCTAGAGCACTCCTGTCTCCTCTCTATATGACCTTTATAAAATTTTTAGCTGGTGAATGATTGGATTTGCATGAGGAATGCCTAAACGTTAAATGGTGTGGCATGTACCTAGGAATCTGATGGCAAACTGTGACATCAGATATAAACCTTGCCTTCAAGATGAAAATAAAGAGTTATAGCAGATTCATACATTCCTAGTAAAGAGCTCTACTATTAGGTTTGTATCTTACTGTTTTTTTACCACTCCCTGTAAGATATGTCAGATCTTTATGATTAAAAAGATTTTTTTCTTTTCTTGGTAATGTAGGTAGTAGTATACAATGTGAAATGCCATGAGATTCTCCTGTGGGATGAAAGACCTTGGGAAGAAGCATTATAAGCAGTAATTGATCTTAATATTGTGTGAGAAGAAATTAACATATGCACGGGGATACAAAGAACAGGTGTGATCATTGCCTTATACTGTACTTGTGTAACTGTGGATTCTGCGCTAGGTTTCAATGATGTGACTACAGGTAAAGTGGGAAAGAATCACTTGGGTAATGCTCATGTTGGAAGTTTTGGAAAAGGATTCTTGATGTTTATTTACATTGAATAAACAAGGAGAAAAACTAGATGACAAGTAGATGTGAGCAGTTTTTACTGTGTCCTCATTTCTTCTTTTGTATTTAATTTCACACTACGGCAACAGTGTCTCTGCAGAAACTAGATCAACCAAGACAGCTTTTGTGGCCACCCATTTTGAAGTCCAGTGAGGTGGCGAATCTGTATGTTTGAATGGCAGAATTGGGAAATCAAGCCAGGAATGCCCTTTAAGTTTCATGTATGAAAATAAGAATAGTCTTTTCAGGGCTTTGCTATATTACTCATGTGCTTGCCTTGATTGTAAAAGCTCAGTTTAGCTGGTATTTAATTTAGTCTTGCTGTCTTAATTTTTTAAAATAGTGATAATAAGATTTATTAGTGATTATATTAGTAATGGAAACATTGGTTCAAGCCTATTTGGTTCAAACGCCTCAATTTTCGTACATATGAATGATTATTTGGTCACATAATTATATGGTGTTCATACAGAAGGAATAGTTGAATTATTTGAGATATTGTTTGCTTAATTTCAATGTTACAGTTTGAATGCTCTGAACACAGTAACAAGTCCATATATGAAGCATTCGTATAACCATTTTTTCAAGAGAATTTTTCCTATGAAAAAAAGTTTCTTGGAACTAGCAAGGTAGTTGAGTACTTAACTACTGTACACTTTAATTACACCTAATGTTATTTTTCTGGCTTTTACACAATACAAAAGCTATGTATTGCATTTTCATTTGTTTGTCTTTGAGCTCAGCCATAGAAAGTTACTCTCATCTCTAGATAGTTGTATTATTTAAGCCTTTTTGTTTTGATGGAAATTACTTTTGCAGGAAGAAATTTACCGCTTTGACTGTGATCAGGGCCACAGCTCAGTCCGTAACATTCACTGCTGACATGCCTATTTCCTACCTGTCAGAATGAAATACTAATGGTAGGTCCTATCAATTTTGACATTGCTTTCTTATTTTTTGTAACCAAGGTCACTTTGCTTCAAGTTTACATTTGGCATGCAAATAAAAATGAAACTATAAAAAGGATTATTATTTTTTGCAGCAAATTTGTGCTGATCGGTTCTTATTTTCATGTTTTTCATTTCAAGGAATAAAACATTTGAAAAATTTAAGGTGATAGATAAGGCATTTACTTGTTGGAAAACAGTAAAAAGGTGCTTTTTCATCTTTATTATTAAATACATATGCAAAATCAGACTGGCTAATCAGCTGGTTCTTTTCTCAGCATCTATGTTACTGCATTCATGGTTAAATGAAACATTTCAAAGGTGTGTAAGGACTATTGTCTAACCCTTACAAAATATCTGTTCACAAGGAGTCGAAAGGAAGCTTTAGTCTCTGTAGGAAAGGGAAGCAATGGTCTTTTAGGGTAAAAGACATTGCATTTCTCTTGAACACACCAAAGGATGCTTGCATTTCAATTCCCAGGGCCTATTTTTTGCTGAATCTTTGTTCTTTAATCATAATTTTCATTATTGTCTGCTTAGTATCATGTCCTCTTTTTTATACTCAGAAGTGAGAAGCCTTGTTTATGCTTCTGAAGACTGGAAGAGTAGCACCATGGGAAACCAACGTCCTTGTTTTATCTGCATGCTCAGGTGTCATACAGGCAAAGCTGCTGACATTACACTGCCAGTGACCTCTGTCATGTTTTAATGGACTCTCTCTTTGGGTAGCCTGAGAGAAGTAATTTAGCTTCTTAAAGTTGGTATTTTTGGTGAGAGCTTTCTGGCTGTTAGTTGTTTCCAATTGCAGTTCTTATGATCTTATACAGAGATCAATCTGTTTTATTAAGATGATTTTGTGTGTGATTTTTTTTGGGTTTCTTTGTTTGTTTCTAATACAAAATAAAATTCTGAACCTTTAGCCAAGCAGAATAAGGCTATTTTAGCATTTTAATAATGAGTATTACTACCACTGCCGACTATATCTCTTGCTTGAGTAAAATGTGAAACAAGTCAGAATTTTTCACTGAATTCATGCAGAGCCATATCATCCTTGGTTTTGCCTGCATAGTGGATGAAACCAGATAAAACCTCCACTTTTAGGGCAATTTTTTTATAGTCAGGATGCTGATGTGTGGCATAATTTCTGCAACTTTATCCTAAATTGAGGATTAATTCTTTATTAATTCTTGTCTTGTGTTTTTTTTTTGTTAGTATCAAAGGAGTCTTCATGGGCTGGAGAAGGCATAACAAGAAGTACCGGTTATTATCATCACTTTCCTTTTGACAGTCAGTTGGACTTTGTGCTGCTTTATGTAATTGGCGTTGCAATACTGTAGAAGTCTGGTGACCAAAGTAGACAGGGTATTTCAGGAGACAGTTTGGTCTAGAAAATAGCTTGACTGCTTCAAAATCTGCAGAATCTTCTTTGGTACACTGAGGTTTCTCTGACCTCAGGAATAGCAGAAGGTATGCACTTATGGTGAAAGAGCACAATGTTGGGAGAATGCCGACTCTGAGGTCTGCCCTCAACTTTGCACCTGGTATTCGAACAGCCTTCAGCAAGATGCTTAGTGACTCCATCCTTCAGTTTCCCACCTCAGAAAGGTGTAGGTGTATTTCATAATGCTGGAAGACACTGAAGTCCTGCAATAGTACATATAAAATGGTAGTTGGCTTCTGGGAAAAACTGATACGGCCCATGGTCTTTTCTGTGCTATTTCTTCATGCACAACTAATTTTTTCCTGTTGTTTCAGTTTCTGTTTCCGTTACTTCAGAGCCTCTATCCAGCTAAATCTAAAAATAAGTAAGCAGATGAAAGTAAAGTAGAAGTAAGCTTTCTGGGCAGTACTTACCTTTGTTATCTAGCCAGAAGTGTATTTATTGCATTTGTTTTCATGTCTTGTGTGTGATGTGGTTAAGTCTATGTATTACAGATCTATAATTTTAAAATGCCACCTCTCCTAAAGGAAAGGAGTATCTTTTACTCAATGGCAGTAGCTTTGCAGGGTGAGAAAATCCATGGAAGGCATGTAAAGGACCGTTTTCCATTTTATTGTTAAAGAAAAGGTCTCAGATTATTCCCTTCTTGAGTAATAAGCCAAAAGATCCTATTGTAATGTGTGTACCCAGCATTGTATGTTTTCCCTTTCAGACAAAGAAATAGACTTCTTTATCTAATCTGTTAATCTAACCTATGCATTTCTGATGTACGCATTTACCAGTGGTCTGAGCACTGCTTGTGCTGCTCTGATTTATAGGGAGTTCTCACTGATATATGGCCTTGATGTTCCTCCTCTTCTGTATTTTAGCTGTCGATGGCTCTCTTTTGACTGTTATTTGTTAAGTCTTGTTACTACTAGGCTCTAATTATAGCTCCCATTATTTTTAGGAAAATGCTGAAATACAAGCTCAAAAGGGCCTTTAGAAGCGCACAAATGAGAATTAGAGATGTGATAAGCACTCATCAATAGGCTGCTGGGGCTTTTCACTTACCATCATTCAAATAATAATTAGAATATTTAGATGCTAAGTACAGATCTGAGAGGGAAAGTCAAATGGAAGAGTTTTTTTTTAATGTGTATATAAATAAAATATGATAAAGTTCTTTACTTGTGTGGATTCACACACAGTATGGAGTTATGAATGTTTTGCCTTTGTTTTGCAGAACTGTTCTTTGGAGGAAGTATTGCGTTCTTTTTATAGTAAATGAAACTGCTAAATATGGATTATGTAGGAGCTGAAATGGTAAAAGACCTGCAGAATGGCTGTGTATGTAAATGCAAAAAGGAAAGGGACAATCTAAATCCTCTTGGTACGGACAGTCTAAACTGTTATTTCAATCTGGTTTTGACCATAGACAAATGTCAGGGAGAACTTTTAGAAACAAAAAATGTAAAAGAATGGAAATTCAGTAATGAGAATAGAGAAGACTATAGTGGTGAATAAACGGTAAGCAAAAAAGTTAAATAAATACTTTCTAGAAATATCTGGAGCAGTCACCTTTATGGATGTCTCTCATAATCCATGTGTGAAAGCATTGCCAACCACCTGTGTTTCAGGATCAGGAAGGTTGCATGAAAGCTATGCAGTTCACTGTGGTTGATTGTAGCTCTGCAAGGATGAATCTAATTCCCTTGCCACTGGTTCACAAATATTGGAAGCAGCAGAAATGCCACTGCTGCACTGATGCTAAGACCAATGATTTACTATAAGATGTTTTAAATCCCCATCTTACAAAGCATTTAATTTTTATAACTGAAGCCTTGCTCTCCTGTGACTATTGACTCTCCATGAGGCTAATTCTGCAGTAAATATTTTTTCCTTTACCAGTCTAAACGTTTTTGAATTCTCATGTGTCTCACCCCCCTCTCTATAATCCTGGTGATCTCCCCTATAGATCCCTTCTGTTTGGATAACTGTGTGCATCAGATGGCAAATAGTTGACTGCTGGTTTACATGTTGCAGGGATCAATCCTTCACTGATAGGGCGATGGACTGGATGGCCTCAGATAAGTCTTTCATCTTTATTTTATCACTGCAAAATGCAAGTGGGCGTGCAAATCCTAGATCTTTGCCAAAGCCATCTGCTCAAAAATATTATACAAACAGACAAGGAAGGTTTAAACTAATTACAACTTTTGTCTGTTTATGAAAATTATTCTTTGCTTCTGCAATCATGTATTTAGGCTTCCCCTAGTTATGTCATCTCTTTAAATCAAAAAATCTCATCCAGGCACAATCTGAAGACTTTGAGTATTTTTCAAAGATTTTTGGATGTCCCCTAGTCCAGCAGGAATACAAGCAGATCCTCTGATGGCCATTCATTTCAATGCACTCGTCGCACAAAGATTGTATGTGTTTTTCCCTAGAAGATCATACATAGCAATATGGAATCCCTACGTTAGGCTTTTTGTTATACTGTTGCTCTTGCCTTGCATTTGCACTTTAAAAGGCTGGTCTCTAGGGAAGAACAGGGATTCTCATTGATGCACAGTTTTATCTTTGGCCTAGGAAACTCTTTACATGCACGAAATGGTGTATTTCACCTGTATTGAGAAGAGTTCACATGAGCTGGAGAAACTGGACCGAATATAACCTACTTCCAGGGGCTCTCAACACACCAGAGCAGAATGGTTCTTCTGAACTTCCATGATGCCCTCTTTCTCCCGATGCTCCCTCTGTCTTGTGGGCTGTCCGATCGGATCTTATCCAGAAATGCTTCTGGGCTGTAGTGCACGGTTTCCCTAAATGGGATGAGTTGTCCCCTCTTTTGGATTGCCGGGCTGTGCCCGACAGCCATTCTCCATCCTCAACTTCCTAGCAGCCAGGTAAGGACTGCTGCTCCCCCTGCCAGCAGGTCACTGCGCGCGGCACTGGGGCTGGACCCTGTTACTGCTGGCTTTTTGGGTGACAGATGGAAAGCCATAAGCTTTGTCACTAAGTGTTGCCTGAGCCAGTAACAGTTGCCAGTGCAGTTCAGGCTGTTGGTGTGTTCAAAGTTTTGTGTGTGAGGTTTTGTTATGTTTGTGTGATATTGTAGAAAAAAAAAAGAAAAAAAATCTCTTCACTGGTTAAAGAGAACTCCATTTAAAAATTGCATGGAGGAAAAAAGAAAGCTGTTTACATTGTATTTTTTGTTGACAGGAAGTTTCAGATAAACGTTTTTTTTATTTACAAGCATTTGACTAACTCATTATGGCTTTTGTCTCTGCAAGTGGTAACTGCAAAAATATTTTAAGCGATATATTGTTTTAGAGGTATCAGCTCCAGTGAAACTGTCTTCTGTATCTAAATAAAAGGCAAATTGTTTGCTCATTGTATATAAGCTGAGATTTTCATCACACTTTTAAGACTCTCTAAAGTAATTGCATTAGTTTTCTGTTCCATCAGTCTGTATTTCAGCATGTAGAAATGTTTTGCTTTCAAAAGTTTTTTTAGAATGGTTAAACTGCTTATTCTGATGATGTATATGCATGCTGCCATTTACTTAGTCTTACAGAGGCTAAACTGCCAAACAACGCTTAAGGCTTAGCTTAGTTCAGGATATGAGAGTATTTGCTTAGAATGTGTGAGGTTGGTTCATTATAGAAAACAACCACCGTATTAAACTAATTATTGATTTTTTTAGCATTGTATTACTATATAATAAATAATTTTACAACTAGCTTACTAAATAAATGACAATTAAAGCTCCACATATGGCCTACTTTACAAAGTTACCCCATCATGCATAACTAACAGGTTTGCTACCACATGCTAGGGAAAATACTGTTACAAGTTGAACGAATCTGGTGGTTTGTCTGTTGCAAGAATAACAGAGCATTCATATAGATATCAAACACACTACTGGCTACAGATTGTCCTGTATTGCCTTTTACTAGACTAAGAAAAGTAAGACACCTTGCATTGAGATTCGCAGAGAATTTGTGTCGGTGAGCACTTTTGTCTTATGGTTTAATGAGGAAAATTAACTGAATTTGGAGTCACTGCACTGCTTTAGCATCTTAGTAATAATAATGATATATTATCCTTATCTTCTACAGGTTTCATGTCAGTCAAACATTATTCAGCCTGGAAATTTGAAAGTTCTGGATAACAGCTTAGGTTTTCATGGCTGTAAACTGTTTAAAGAGCTCCAGACTAGTATGGCTGAAATGGTGCTATGGGCAGTGCTGCTTGTGTCCAGGTTACGAAGGAGTGAAGCCAGCTGGGCACAGTGAATGTTTTCTGCTCGCAGTAGTGCAGTTGTAATGGCTGGGTAGAAGAGGCTGATGAAGATGCAGAAGTTTCACTCACTGAAGCCATTGTAGGAAAAGACTAAATGCTGCACAAGTGTCTCATGAACTAATGATACCCAAGGAGTCCTGTCCCTAGGTGAGATGCGTTCTAAGGTGGGCCACACTGTTCTGTGAACCAGCAGCCCCTTGTACTCTGTGTGTTAATGCATTGCTTTCCAGAATTGCAGCTCTGTCTGGAATTTGCCGCTGCTGCGATTGCAAGCCAGGGACAGCACAGGAGGGGAAGAGGCCCAGGAGCCAACTGTGAGCCCACTGCAGAGCTGCATTTGTGTGCATTTCATTCTGATAACATGAAGGGCTGCTGCACTAAGAACCCTGAAATTAAGAAATTTCTCTGAATTTATTCTCTTTTTAATTATAACTAAATAAAATCAGAAGCTCGTGTAGATACTTGCACAGACTTTAATGCATTGGAAATGCATTTGATGGATGTTTCCTTAATAATCTGATGATAATTTTTTTTATCTGACATCAATGTTTTCTCACCTTTACTGTTCTTAAATAAGTTGAATTATTTTGAAAAGAGAAACTTGTCATGAAGGGAGATTTTCAACACAAATTGTCTATATTGTTTCATGTGCAAACTTCAGCTTTGCCTTTTCAACTTCCCTGGACTGTTTTATGCCTGATGACATTTGTGTCAGATCTATTTTTGTTTCACAGTGCGGGCTGTATTCTTGTACACTTCAAACAGTATGTCATCCTTCTACGCTGAAGAGAACTGGACAGAGGTTAGGATGTTATCTTTTTCAGGCTAATTAAGTTCCAGCATAATCATTATGCATAGCCTATATTTGCTTATTGAATAGAAAACTTGCTTTGAGCAGGAGCTTGGATGAGATAACCTCTCAAGGTTGCTTCTGACATGAATGATTGTGATTCTGCGAAAACAAAAGTCGAAGGTGTGTGTTTATTGTGGAATGAAACGTTTCATTATCTAAAATTCTGTTTCTGAGAAGTCAGAGTTCATTGTAGAACATTTTGACTCATGGTTACAGAAAATGAGATTTCCCGGAAGAAAACTGTAACTCTAACATGGGCACAGCTAAATACATACTTAATATTCCCATCCTCCAGCATCTAGGACCTCCATCCTGCAGAAAATACCTGTTCTTTTCAAGGCCCTGTAGTCCACAGAAGGTAAACTTTCTCAAAAGCAGTCCTATCCTTTTTAAAAAAAGATTGAAGTGGAGGACTGTAATTTAAAAACAAAAGTCCCCACAGTTGCAGGTTGTGGAGAACTCATGCTGTATAATTTTTTTAGAACACAAATATTTCAGTGGCTGAGTTGATGGATGAACTTGGCAGCCTGTCCTCAAACGATCTGGGATTTTTAGAAAAACAAAAAACAACACCCTTAATGCCAGGCTCTAAACTGTATTTAATAAAAAATAGAGCTGTGTGCAATGTGCTTATTTTGCTTTTTTTCACTACGAGACCCATTGCTGCATTCAGCCATTAGCTTCTACCTCATTCTGTCAATATCCAGGATAAGAGAGCCAATAAGCCACCCTGGCTGCCTTCAAGAAGATGCATACTAAGGAGAGAAAAACAGCTACCACTTAGCTATGACTGTCTTAACTCTTTTTCCTCTGGGTTGGCTGATCATGGTTATTCTCTCATTTGATCTAGAGAGCCTAAAAACTAAATCAAACATGATCAAAATGAGAGAGCAGCCTAGCACAGGGCTA
>Ga0181612_174533_pt1 | contig 10478 bp, 10 predicted proteins | sample HoacroProtozoa21_FD_119630 | JGI IMG/M metagenome (GOLD analysis project Ga0181612, IMG submission 119630) | Hoatzin crop microbial communities from Cojedes, Venezuel. Combined Assembly of Gp0051906, Gp0051904, Gp0051908
AGGATCTGAATATGAATCTGGCGGATATGAGCGTCAAGGATCTCGGTTCCGCAAAGAAGGTTGTGGTAGGCAAGGATAAGACAACAATCATCGACGGCAATGGTGACAAGGCTGCCGTGGAGGCACGTGTCAATGAGATCAAGAGTGCCATCGAAAACACAACTTCCGATTACGATAAGAAGAAGCTGCAGGAAAGACTTGGCAAGCTGACAAACGGTGTCGCACTGATCAAGGTCGGTGCCACAACGGAGACAGAGCTGAAGGATAAGAAGCTGAGAATCGAGGATGCCCTGAATGCCACAAAGGCGGCAGTCGCTGAGGGTGTTGTCACAGGCGGCGGACTGGCTCTGGTACAGGCGTATCTGGCTGTAAGAGACAATCTGAAGTCTGATGTGACAGATGTACAGAGAGGTATCAACGTGGTTCTGGATGCACTCAAGCAGCCGATCATGCAGATTGCGGAGAACGCAGGCTATGACGGAAACGAAGTGCTGGAGAAGCAGCTGGAAGCCAAGGAGAACATGGGCTTCAATGCTAAGACTGGCGAATGGGTGAACATGTTCGAAGCAGGCATCATCGACCCGACCAAGGTCACAAGAAGTGCTCTGCTCAATGCCGCAAGCATTTCCGGCCTGTTCATTACAACGGAAGCAGCTGTTGCGGAACTTCCTGCAAAAGAAGCTCCTGCAATGCCTTCCATGCCTCAGTATTGATCTGACATAGAACAAACAAGGTCCCGAACCATGATGGTTTGGAACCTTCTTTTTTATGAGAACCGGTTCTGAATAACATTAGCAAAAGTTCATCGGAATCAATACGATAAATCAGAAACCAGTCGGGGAGACTATAACATTCCCTGTATTCTTTCATGAGTCCTGTCAGACTGTGATCACGATATTTTTCCGGCAGCTTTTCTTCTTCAGCCAGCAGAGTAACAACTTCACTTAAGAGCGAAAGATTCATTCCACGTTTTTTTGCGGTTTTTAAATCTATCTTGAAATGGGAGGACGAGACGATTTTAAGCATCTTTCAGGGCATCCTCCAGCAGGGCATCAAAAGAATCATAGCGCTTGTATTTTTCGGGGTCTTTCGTCATTTCATCATATTCTGCCAATGCTGCGGCGGTTGAGGCATTGGGGACATCCCGAACAACTGTAAAAGGAAGCCCCTGAACTCTCAATGACTGTTTCAGGAAAAGTGTAATTGCAGTGGACAGATCCATCCCCAAATCAGAAAACAGTTCCTGACAGTCTTTTTTTAAAACAGGATCTAAACTGATCGTTGTATTAACTTTTGCCATCGTGCATCTCCTATATAATTGTAAACCAAGTGTAGTCAGATGAAAGCTGCATGGTTTGTATATTTTTAGCTGAACTGATTTTTGGATTTTATATCATAGTAAACGACCGTTTGGATGCAACACAAAAATTTCCGTTGCATTTGCGTTGCAGATTTACAACGAAAAAAAGCGTTTTCGTTGTATTTAATATGCAACGTAAAAATTTGCGTTGCATTTGCGCTGCAAATTTGCTACGATTTGGATGCTTAAGGTGAGGTGATCATATGGAAAGAGAGACAAAGGATCTTGAATATAAGCTGGATAAGACAAACTCTTTTCTGAAAACAGTATCTGCTTTTGCGAACTATTGTGACGGAAGGGTTATTTTCGGAATCAGGGATGATGGGGAAGTTGTTGGTGTTTCAAATCCTGTGGATTTCTGTCTTGATATAGAAAATCTGGTGAATGCCAATATTGATCCTGTGCCTGAATTCAGATTATCCATTGATGAAAAAAATAATACTGTGACATTGTATGTTTATGAAGGAATGGATAAACCATATTGCTATAAAAACAAGGCTTATAAGCGGAGCGACAGTTCGACGGTTGCTGTTACAAGGCTTGAGTATTCAAGACTGGTACTGGAGGGGCAGAACAGGTCTTATGAGCAGCTGGAATCTTCCAGAACGGATCTTACTTTTCATAAGCTGGAGGAAGAACTCAAAAGTACAATTCATATCAGCAGATTTGATGAGGACACGTTAAAAACGATGGAGCTGTACGGTAATGGGCATAAATTTAACAAAGCCGCTGAACTGCTCTCCGATGAAAATGATTATAAGATTCTGGATATTGTCCGCTTCGGAAATGATATTGATGAAATTACGGAAAGGGTCATTGTGGATCACGTTTCTATTCTTTCGGCATATGATGAGGCAATGAATGTTTTCTCAAGATATTACAAGGTGGAAAAGATTCAGGGAGACCGCCGAGAAAATGTAGAACTTGTGCCTGAAAAAGCGTTCCGTGAAGCTGTGGCAAATTCAATTGTTCACAGAACATGGGATGTTGATCAGAGTATTCAGATCGGAATGTTCAAAGATAAGATTGAAATCACTTCTCCCGGAGGCCTTCCCAGTGAGATTTCGGTGGAGGAATATAAGCGCGGCAGGGTGTCAGTGCTCCGTAATCCGATTCTCGCAGGAGTGTTTGCCCGTCTTGGGATCATTGAAAAATTCGGAACGGGAATCAGACGGATCAATTCCTGTTATGCCTCGGCTGCGAGAAAGCCGGAATATGAGGTGTTTGAAAATTCAATCACTGTGATTCTTCCGGTTTTAACTGCGTCGTATAATCTTGATTCCAGCGAGGAGGCAATTGTATCTGCTCTGAAGCCAAGCAAAATTATGACGAACAGAGAGATTCAGAACGCCACCGGATTTGAAAGAACAAAAGTCGTACGCTTACTCAATGGACTTGTTGAAAAAAAGGTTGTTGAAAAAATCGGATCCGGAAGGGGCACAAAGTATTCTCTGAAATTGTGACAGGAAAAGGCATGGCAGTTTGAAAGACTGTTATGTCTTTTTTTCACGCCTTAAATTGAGTAGAATAGTTATGCTATGCTGGAAAAGTTGAAAGAAAAGTTTTTGAACAGGCAGTTTATGACGTTCTTATGTATCGGAGTGGTGAATACGCTTCTTGCACAGGGGCTGTACATGCTGTTTGTGTATTTCGGAGTGAACCCCAGCCTTGCGAGCATTCTGGGGGATGTGCTTTCCATCGCCTGCTCCTATGTGCTGAATATGCGGTTCACCTACCATCAGCCTTTGTCTTTGATTTCTGCTGTGAAGTTTCCTTTGAGCTATATTCCGGGTACGGCGATCAATGCACTGGCGGTGTATGTGGTGGTGAATGTGCTGGGCTTCCCTAAAATGTTTGCGAAGCTCCTGTCTCTGCCTATTACGATTCCGCTGAATTATTTATGCATGACCTTCCTTGTGGGGAAAGGAGAGAAGAAATGAACGTTTACGATTGGGATGATACGATTTACCGGAATGATTCCACGGTGGGACTGGTGTTCTACTGCTACAGAAAACGGCCGAAGACGCTGCTGTCAGTTCCAAGAACTGCGGTATGCGGATTATTGTATGGGTTAAGGATTCTGCCAAAGCAGACGTTTAAGGAGAATCTCTTCCATATGTTTACGTTTGTGGATGATATGGAGAATCTTGTGGAAGAGTATACGGAAAGCCATATGGACCATGTGAAGGACTGGTATAAGAGCCAGCAGAAAGAAGATGATGTGGTCATCTCCGCTTCTCCGGAATTTCTCATCCGCTCCTTCTGCAGAAGGGTTGGCATTGAGAATGTGATGGCTTCTCCCGTGGACATGCATACCGGGAAGTACAGCGGCGAAAACTGCCATGGGAAAGAGAAAGTACGGCGGTTTTACGAAAGGTATCCGGAAGGAAAGATTGAAGAGTTTTATTCGGATTCGAAAAGCGATACGCCTTTAGCAGAGATTTCAGAGAAAGCGTATCTTGTGAAAGGGGACGAAAGGATTCCCTGGGAGTGTGGAAAATGAGAGAAAAGTATGATGTGGTGATCATCGGCGGAGGCATCGGAGGACTGATGTGTGCCTACCGTCTTCTGGAACAGAAGGAGGATCTGTCCGTTCTGATTCTGGAAAGAGGAAAGGATCTGGAACACCGTTCCTGTCCGATTCTTGCAGGGAAAGTGAAGAAGTGCGTGAAGTGCAATCCCTGTTCCATCATGGAAGGCATGGCGGGAGCCGGTGCGTTCTCTGACGGAAAGTACAACATTACGACGGAATACGGCGGATGGCTGCCTTCTGTCATGGATGAGAAGGAGGTCATGCGGTATATCCGCATGGCGGATGAGATTCTCATGAAACATGGTGCGGACAATGATGTGTATCATCCGGATAATGAGCTGAAGACGCTGTGCCTGCACTATGATTTACATATGCAGCAGGCGGAGGTGAAGCATTTAGGGACGGATGCCAACTACGGTACGATGCTGAATCTGATTCATTCTCTTGACGGCAAGTGTGATATTGAAACGGAAGCTCTGGTCACGGAGGTGGATAAGGACAGCCACGTGGTGACCTATACGAAGGACAAGAGCGAACATACTGTGACCGGAGACAAGGTTGTCTTTGCGGTGGGCAGAATCGGAAACAGAATGTTCCAGGACTGGTGTGATAAGAACGGCATTCCCTGCACGAATAATCAGGTGGATGTGGGCGTGAGAGTGGAGCTTCCCTATGAAATCTGGGAGCACTTCTCCAGCAAGATTTATGAGCCGAAGATTTACTACAAGGCAGGACGGTACGGGGATACCTGCCGTATGTTCTGCTTCAATGAAAGAGGCTATGTGGTAACGGAGAACAGCGACGGTGTCCTGACGGTGAACGGCCATTCTTACAAGGATGCGGCGAAGCAGTCGGATAATTCCAACTTTGCATTGCTTTCCAGTACGAATTTCACGGAGCCGTTTGATCAGCCTGTGGAATATGCAAGGTATGTGGCGTCTCTTGCCAATAAGATTTCCGGCGGCTATGTGCTGGTGCAGCGTCTCGGAGACCTGATGGAAGGCAGAAGAACCACTGCTTCCAGGCTTGCCAAGAGTTCTGTAAGACCGACACTGGATGCGGTGCCGGGTGATCTTTCCTTATGCATGCCCATGCGGCAGCTGTTCAATATTGTGGAAACCCTGCAGGCGCTGGACAAGGTGGCGCCGGGTACTGCCAACTATGATACACTGCTGTATGGCATTGAGTGCAAGTATTACAGTGCAAGACCTAAGGCTGTGGACTTTGAACTGGACGGGACGAGCGGTATTTATGCATTGGGAGATGGTGCGGGATTTACGAGAAGTCTTTCCCAGGCGGCTGCCAACGGTCTTGTGGTGGCGGATATTCTTGTGAAGAAATAGTCATAGTTTACAAGGACGAAAAATCGGATACAATAAAGGCGGCTGATAAGATAAAAGAAAGCAGAGGTAAAGTTAATGTACGGTTTTGGTGCAATGATTGCACAGCTCAAGAAAAATCCTAAATCCATCGTCTTCACTGAAGGTACTGACCCGAGAATTCTCGAGGCGGCTGCCCGTCTGACTGCAGGAACATTCCTGCATCCTGTTCTTCTTGGAAACAAGGAAGAAATCATGGCGGCTGCTGAGAAGGACGGCCACTACATCGAGCGTGCCACGATTATCGATCCTGATAATTTCGACCGTTTTGATGAGATGGTTGACATGTTTGTGGAGCTCCGCAAGAACAAGGGTATGACACCTGAGAAGGCAAGAGAGATCCTGAAGGCTCCGAACTATTTCGGAACAATGCTGGTTAAGATGGGTATCGTGGACTGCCTGTTAGGCGGTGCGACGTATTCCACAGCGGACACGGTTCGTCCTGCTCTGCAGATCATCAAGACGAAGCCTTCCAACACAATCGTGTCTTCCTGCTTCATTCTGGTAAGACCGGGTGCTACAGGTGAAAACGAAGTTCTGGCTATGGCTGACTGCGCAATCAATATTGATCCGACTGAGGATCAGCTGGTTGAAATCTGCGGTGAGGCTTCCAATTGCGCTAAGGTATTCGGCGTTGATCCGAAGGTAGCGTTCCTGAGCTATTCCACACTGGGCTCTGGCAAGGGCGAGAGTGTTGAGAAGATGCGCAACGCTGCTGCGAAGGCAAAGGAAGCGTATCCCGGACTGGATATCGAAGGTGAACTGCAGTTTGATGCGGCTGTATCTCCCCGTGTTGCGGCTACCAAGTGCCCGAACAACAAGGTGGCAGGTTATGCCAACACATTCATCTTCCCGGATATCAATGCCGGCAATATCGGTTATAAGATGGCTCAGCGTCTTGGTAACTTCGATGCATACGGACCGATTCTCCTTGGCCTGAATGCACAGATCAACGACCTGTCCCGCGGATGCAACGCTCTGGAGGTTTATTCCATGGCGATCATCACAGCGGCTCTGGCTTAATCCAAAGACTCAGACATGGATCCTGCAGTAAAGTGCGGGGTCCTTTTTTTGATGCGGGAACGGACAGTAAAATAGGCATATGAGATATACGCTGCTGAACAAAAACCACAGAATTATGGAATTTGAAAGGGACAGTTCTTTCTGCGCTGTGACAGGGATACCGCATATCTTTGACTTACGGTATGCGCCGTATTACTTCAAGGAAGCGTCTCTTCCGGATGATTGCAATATCTGGCTGAATGAGAGATTCGGTTTGATCTCAAACCATGCATGAATCTGATTGAGATGAGAAGGAAGGCGATGGAAGGATACGGACTGCCTCTTTCCGATCAGTACTGGTTCTGCAATTCTGAGAATCTTGAAAATTGGGAAGAAGTTAATTTCTTTGACAATGATCTTCCTGAAGATTATTTCCGGTCTCCTGATATCGCAGCTGCCGGTGCTGTGCCGAAGACATGGGAAAAGATGATTCAGTTTATGGAAAGTCTCTCTGACTGTCGGTCTATGGCAGAGGAGTACAGGGATGATCTGAACGATTCCGAAAAAGGACTGGATGCTGTTCTGACTGCTTTCCATAAACATGCGGAAGCTATTCTGCTTTTATAAAACGTTGTACTTGAATTTTATTTATCTTCAAATCAGACAATGGTTGAATCTGCTATAATTAAAACAGAAAAAGGAGCAGTGAATGAAGGAAATCAGCACATCAATCTATGTATTTGAAGATTTGATCAATGACGGATATCTGTATGTGGATAAGACAGAATATATTTACCGGCTTGTTTCAACCGGAAAAGGAATGTTTTTCTGTGCACGTCCAAGACGTTTCGGCAAAAGTCTGACAGTATCCACATTGGAAGCTGTATTCCGCGGGAAACGCAGCCTTTTTCAGGGGCTTTATATTGACAGTCAGCCATATGACTGGGAAGAGTATCCTGTGATTCATATTGACTTTGCGGATTTGATTGTTGATACGGAAGAACTTCTGACAGAATCGTTGACAACCGTTCTGCAGGAGACTGCTGAGGAATATCAGGTGCAGCTGGAACAGACACATCCCGGGTTAATGCTTCGAAAGCTGATCCGTCTGCTTTATGCGAAATTTCAGAAGGGAGTTGTTCTTCTGATTGATGAATATGATAAACCGATCCTGGATCATTTGGATTCCGCTGAGGAAGCTGAACGGTACAGAAGTTATCTGGATTCGTTCTACCAGATTATTAAGGGATCGCAGAAATTCCTCCGGTTTGTGTTCATTACCGGAATTACGAGATTCGGGAAGGTCTCCGTTTTTTCCAAACTGAATAATCTGCAGGATATTTCCATGAATGAATCTTTCTGCGAAATGTTCGGTTACACGGATTCCGAACTTCATGAATATTTTTCTGAATATCTTTCCGACGCTGCACTGAAAAATAAGATGAGTGAAGAAAAACTTTCGGAATCAATCAGAGAATGGTACGACGGTTATCGATTCTCTAAAAAAGAAAATAAAGTCTTTAATCCCGTATCAATCGGACAGTTTTTTGTGAACCATGCGGAATTCATGAATTACTGGTTTGAAACAGGTACGCCTTCGTTTCTGATTGGCATGATAAAGAAGAATCATCTTCTGCCGGAAGACTTTAATGAACCGATTATGGTGGCTCTTTCCTTCAGTTCTTTTGATGCGGCTGAACTTGCCTCACCTGATCTCAGTACTGACAAAATCGTTCAGATGCTGTATCAGGCCGGCTATCTGACTCTGAAGGATATTCTCGTGGAACAGCCGCTGACTTTTGAACTTGGTTTCCCGAATCAGGAAGTGAGGGAAGCGTTCTCCCGTTTCCTTACATCGGAATACGCGGGATCTGAAAAACTTTGTGGTGAATACCGGAAAAGGCAATACGGAAGGGATGATTGAAACCTTCAGAAGCTTTTTCTCAAACCTTCCCTATGATCTCCGCATCGAAAAAGAAAAGTATTGCCAGTCGATTGTTTATTCGATTTTTGTGATGTGCGGTATTGAGACAAAGGCGGAAGAGACGACAAATATCGGCAGAATCGACGGCGTCGCAAAAATGAAGAATCAGATCTACATCATTGAATTTAAGCTGAACGGCAGTGCGGAAGAGGCACTGAAACAGATCAATGAAAAAAAGTATGCAGAGAAATATACTCTGGATGCAAAATTACATGGAAAGACGATTCATAAACTTGGCATCAATTTCAGCAGCGAAAACGGTGTGTGCAATATCACGGACTGGAAAGAAGAAATTTTGGAACCATGAATGATCCTGCAGGAAAATGCGGGATCTTTTGGTATACACCACAGTTTCACCACAAATCAGATGTATGATGAAAGGGAAAAGAGGGGAAGTATGTCATATACACTGCTGATTACGGAAGACGATGATGCACTGCGGGAGATTATGGAAGATTACTTCACGGCCCGGCAGTACCGTGTTTTAAGTGCGCCGGATGGTGAAACGGCAGCCGCATATGCGGAAACGGAAAACATGGATGCGATCCTGCTGGATATTAATCTGCCGGATATCAGCGGCTTTGAGGTGTGTGAAAGAATCCGGAAGCTCAGGGATACGCCGATTCTGTTTATTACCGCAAGAGGTTCGGAGGCGGACAAGCTCAACGGATATTCGTTGGGAGCGGATGACTATATCACAAAGCCTTTCAGACTTACGGTGCTGCAGGCAAAGCTGGAGGCGATGCTTAAGAGAATCGGGAATCATGCGGGTGTAAGGACACTGGGCAGGTTTACGGTTTATGACGGAGACCATACCATTGAAATAGACGGAGAGAGAATCAGCCTTCCTTTGAAAGAATATGATCTGTTTGTTTTCCTTGCGGAAAATCCGGGACGGCTTTATACAAGAGAGCAGCTTCTGATCCGCTTCTGGGGCTATGACTATGAAGGGACGGACCGTGTGGTGGATGATCATATCCGCAAGCTGCGCAAGGCTTTGGGAAAATACAGGGACTGCATTAAAACTGTCCATCGGGCAGGCTACTCCTTCGGAGGTGTCCAATGACGCTGAGCAGTTTTTTCATTACGGATAAGAAAAAGCTTCTGATTATTTTCCTTGCGGGCCTGTTTCTGGTGACGATCGGCGTGCGGACAACGGAATTGAATCATACGGAGGACGTGACAGAGCTGATTAATGAGGCGGTGCGTGAATTTGAAGCTTCCACGGAAGAAGAATGGGAGAGAGCCGCTTCACAGCTTGTCAGTCAGTATTCCGATGAGAGCACCGTCTATACCCTGGCTTATTATGATGGAAATGATGACCGTGTCTATCTGCTTCAGAATCTGATGGAAGTGAATACAGGGAAAAATACAGAAGTCTGGAATGCGGATGAGGTGCTGAGTGAAAAGGCGGTACGTGCTGTGGCAAAGTATGGCGGTACTTCCACGAATCATTCAGGATATTTTTACTACGTCCGTGTGAATGAGAAAGAGGAAGTGACAGGCATCGGGATTCTCCGCATGATTTATGACGGTTCCGGTAGTTCCAATCCCTATACCGGGGCAGTGAGTTCCAGCTACAGCTATAAATCTCTCTATGAAGAAGAATGGGGAGACAAGGATGGAAAATGGCATTCCTTTGAACCGCAGTTTCCTTACAGTTCCTATGTCGACAGGATGTGGGAGACATGGTATGAAAGTTCATATTTCAGAAATGCGGAAGAGTCTTTCTCGTCTTCTTCGGACTATGACAAGGTTTACGGAAGCTTATACAATATGGAAGAGGTCTCCCAGGGAGAAAAGAACAGTGTGGTGGTTCAGAATGGGAAGAACCGGATCCTTTGTGCATATACCACAAACATCTTTGAAGGTCTGGGAAGATTGTATGTGCAGTGGGTGTTCCTGTTTGGACTGTATGTTCTCTTCAGCCTGTACTGGTCAAAGCTTTCCGAACAGCTTGTGCGTGAGAAGAATACGGTGAAGGAAGTACGCAGGGATTCCGTCAATGCGATTGCTCATCAGCTGAGGACACCACTGGCGGCCATTGCAGGATATGCGGAAAATCTGAAATACAATGTCAGCGAAGAGAAGAAGGAAAAATACATCGATCAGATTCTGGCTAAGTCAGAGGAAATGGACCGTATGATTGAAGAGATGATTTCCATATCACGTCTCGACGATGAGAGCGTGACGCTGGAAAGGGAAGAGATTTCCGTGAAC
>Ga0181612_182421_pt1 | contig 10478 bp, 5 predicted proteins | sample HoacroProtozoa21_FD_119630 | JGI IMG/M metagenome (GOLD analysis project Ga0181612, IMG submission 119630) | Hoatzin crop microbial communities from Cojedes, Venezuel. Combined Assembly of Gp0051906, Gp0051904, Gp0051908
AAGTCGAGTCTGTTTTGCCTGTGATGGTAACAGGTGAGTGATCTCTCCCTGTCCTTATCTTGACTCATGAGCCTTTCATTATATTTTCTCTCCCCTGTCCAGCTGAGGAGGGGGAGTATCAGCGCACCTTTGGTGGGCATTTGGTGTCCAGCCAGGGACAACCCACCATGACCAAATACAAAGAGGTCATTCACATACCCAGAGTTGTGTTCATTCTTTTTCTTGAAAGGATGATAGATATCAGGAATTTTTTGTTCTTATAAAGGGAGCCTATTTCTGGTTTACAGTGTTCCAGAAAGACATTAAGAACTTCATCAGCAAAACCAGCCATTTTGCCAAGAGGATAGCATATACATAAAGCTTTATTTAGAGTTTTAAATCCCACCATATGCCCACAAAAGAGGTGCCTTCACTATTCTGCCCACCCCTGGAGCATCTGCTAATACTTATAGTATTTAACTTCGCTTCCAGTCTCAAAAAAAAGCAGCAGCCAACATTTCCATGCTTAAGACAAACCAATATTCAACATTGTTGACTTCCCATTTAGTCAAGGGGAGCCCCCCTTAAAAAATAAAATCTCTATAATTATTCTTGATAGGTCGAATTTTGAGTGCCCATGTGGAATTGGGATCCTCTGTGCCTGATGCTGCACCAGCAGAGTAAGGAGTCCTACAGTACTCCTGCTTCCAAGGACCTAACATTTAAATCTGGATGCCAAGCCAATAGTGGGGAAATAAACAGAGCAGATGATGTGAATACTAACTTCATCGCTGAGAGGTCCCAGAGGTGTAAGCAGATGGAGAATAACTGCTCACAGGGGACAATTCATTCTGAACTACACTGTAAGATTTGAAAAGGTTGTTTCTGCCAAATGTTACAGTTTATGGCCTAAAAAAAAAATAGAAGGGTTAAAAATTAAAGAACTGCGGATGCTGCTGAGGCAAAAGCAGTAGGGTAACTGTGGACTGCAACGAGGAATTGTAAACATTACCCTGAAGGTCTCACTTATTGCCAAGCCATATTGGTACAGCCCTAGCTTCTTTTCAGGAAACACGATCATCCCTGGAAGCGGTAACAAAAGTTGTACTGTTTATAACTCCAGTTCCTCTCTTCTATTCAGTATCTAATTCCAAAACCAGATATTCTCTCCTACCCCCATAGGAACTGTAAGTTCTTCTCCAAACCACATCTTCGACGAGAAGGCACTTGAGCCAAATACTTCTGTCTAGAACCATAGAATTTCCCTCCATTTAATTAAATTCCAAATCAGGATATTCCAGTAGGATGTCTAGACAACCACTAGCAATTTAACTAAACAGCTTTCTCATTAGGTGCATGGCTTGCTTAGATGGCCTAATTATGTGTTAAAAGAGCTTTTAAATAAACTTTCCTAAAGGAAATATTTGGCACAATTTGGTTTCGCCTACCAGCCTGGTTGCACATTCTGTCATTTTGCCACAAGTACCACAACAGAATGCGCAGATCCCCACAGTAACTGCATTCAGGGTGCAGATTTTTGTCCAGATGGTTTATATATAGGGCATTGTAGCTTAAACAGACATAACAAGAAACAAGATGTTCAAGAAACTAAAGCAGCTGTGATTCATGAGGAAATCTAACACACCAGAGAAGTCACAAGTGTCAGGCAGCACCATGTACCAATAAGAACAATTTGTTAGAGTTACCTTCTTTGTACACAGCTACTTAAGACAGGCCAGGAAATTAGACTTTTTTTAGCAAATTAATTCATGTGAAACAAAAACATCTCCCTCAGTCCTTTATTAAGTCTTCCCTTATTCAAAATATTTTTGTGGAAAGACTGGAAGAAGTTCTTTTCAGCAACTGAAACCCAGAGTATTTTCCAGTCTATAGAAAAAATAGACCCTCCAGCTACCAACAACAAAGGAGAGGAACCAACCACTGGCTTCTGTTCAGAGCTCTCATGGAAGCTTCTGTGGAGTCAGAAAGTTCCTTTTCCATCCTCATAACCTCCCCTGTAATAAAGCCATGCTGGATAGTACATAGATAAAACACTTGCTTTCATGTACAAAGCAAGCGTACACAGCAAGTAATCACTGTTCATGTTTAAGCAAGGAACAAAAGTTTTCTCTGAATACTCCTGCATTTTGTACAAATTTCTTGTAATTGCTTCTGAATTCCCATACCACTATTTGCAACTTTATTTCCTGCTTCATCCTTCATAGAGCAGCAAGTTAGACTAGTTGAGCTCCCAAATCCTTTCCACACTGAATTATCCTAATACAGGAATATATTGTAAGTATCCCAACGCAGGAGCATTACCCTAATAAACGAATACTGCAACTACCTCTTAGATCTAGGACATTGTGCTTCGATTCCACTCAAAGACCCCACAGTTGCACTAAAATCAGCGATGAGCACATGCTCCTTCCAGCCCTATACCGATTTTAAAAAGTAGCTTGCTCTTCTAGAGAAATAGTTTTAAGCTTCTGTGGTCTGAACAACACTCAGTACACATATTCCACAATACCAGACAACTCCAGCAGATCAATGGAGTTCCTTACCATGCTATATTCCACAGACAGCAGAGGCAGAGACTCCAAGTGTCTAAAATTTTTTTTTAAACTCAAAAAAAATTAGAACACCTGTGAGGTAATATACTAATATCCACACTTTTCTGCCAAGATTTACCTTCCCCATCAGACAGAGCTTACGACTTGAACTATCCGACAGACTGAACACTGATTGTCATTTAGGCTTCCTTTATGCAGGTAGTTTGGCAAGTGGCAAAACTTTTCCATACTGATATATTGCCAGCAAATGAACAAACAATTGCCCTTAATATCCAGTAGCTATAAAGCTGAAATCGCTGGCTAAAGACAGTGTATTAGTGCACAAGTGGTATGGAGTACAGTAGTTAAGTGGTTATGCAGCACTCTAAAACAGAACAGAATTGTATTCATGCATTTACCATGTAAAGAGTTGCCATCTCTAGAGTCACTTCTGAGCTGGTAAGAGTCTACATTTACACAAATACCTCCAAATCCAAACTGAAGTAGCTGAGCTCTGAAGCAGATTCCTGCTGGATAACCTTAGTTTTCTGACTACCTATAACCATACCGAGAAAGCAAACACAGGCTTACTGTATTGCCTAGATTTTTGAATGAATTATGTTCAGCATGATCCATCATTACAATTCAGTGTCGTCTGAGTCAGGAGAGGATGGGGTTTTTTTGGTGAGTTTTTTTTCTTCTTTTTTTTTTTCTTCAAACACCACCATTGGAAAGCTACCAAGGGATTGACTAAATCTTTTCCTACACTGCAGCTCCAAATACCCAAACCATCAACTTTACTGAAGAAGGGTCAAGCAGTCTGTGCCTGTCAGGGTGAGAAGCAGAGACTCCCAGGACAGTGAAGGCTGGAAGCTTGTGACTTCTAGCACCAGGAGGAAGGTTACTGCTCCACCTCAAGATCTGCAGGACAGACTCAGTGCCCTCAGCCAACAAAGTTCTGGAAGCGCTGTTCAAGAAAGCACCCAAGTCAGGTAAACTAGGGCCATGCAGGAGCACCAGAAGAAAATGGCAAGTGATAGTAATGGGAAATTCTCTGCTATGGGAGACAGAGGTCCCCATCCGAGAACTTCATCCACCATGTAGTAAGGTTTACGCTGATCCAGAATGTTGCAGAAAGACTGCCAAGTCTTGTCACACCCTCAGGCTTCTGCCCTCTGCTGCTTTTTCATGTAGGCACCAAGGATACTTCCACAGGTGACTATGGGAGTTTCAAGCCTGACTACATGGCCCTGGCAGTGATGGTCAAGTGCCCATAGGGTCCAGGTGATGTTTTCCTTGATCCTGCTACTGCGGGAAAAGGGCATGAGGAGTAGCAGACACTTCAGGGTCAACAATTAGTTTCACATTAGTAACAGGGTTTTAGTTTTTATGACCATGGGGCCCTTTCTGAAGCTTCAAGATTTCTAGGAAGAGATTGGATGCACCCAGGCGGGGCAAAAGCATCTTTACCATGCTTTACCATGGGTTGGCTAACTTGATGAGGAGAGCTTTAAATTAGGAATGACTGGGGTGGGAAGATGACAATGACTAACAATCAGGTGAGGAATTGTCAATTACCTTGACAAAGTTTGTGGGCAGTAGGGTCCTTGTAAACAACAAAATAGGGTTGAAGGCAGTCAGCTCCAAGCATATCCAGATGAGTAAGTGCCCACCAGTCAGAATTAAAGGCAAAGTCCTTGCTCCTTTACTGGAATATCAGCACAGCTGGGTGCCTCATGAGCTGGACTCTTCTCAGTGGTATGCAGCGAGTGGAGAAGACAATGAGTACAAAATTAAATACCAGAAAATCCACTTAAATATTAAACAAACAAACCAAGAACTTCTTCACTATGGTGGTGGTCAAGCACTGATGTAGGTTGCCCAGAGAGATTGTAGAGCCTCCTTCCTCTGTGATGTTTAAAACCAAATTGGACAGTTTTCTGATCAACCTGATCTTATTGACCTGTTATGAATAGGGGGATTGGACTGGATGATCTCCAACCTTAACTGTTTCTTGATGCTCTGAAGTTATGGGCAATATTAATGTCTAAGACAGTAATTAACTTATAGTAGCTTGGTTTTTTAAAATATTTTCACATGGCCTAGGCAGAAAAAAATAAGGCTACAAGTGTAGAAAAAAAAATGCAAGTCTCCCCCAGGAACCATTCTTTTCATTAAACAGCTGACAACTAAAATTGGAATTCAAACCTGTATTTCCTATTTTGCACAATACTGCTTATAGTATCAGCAATCTTTCTCAGAAGAGTTTTATATTTACGTATATCTTAATGCCATAGGCTTCTCTTATTCCCAAATATCCTGAATATAGTTTTGTCTTCTTCAGGCACAGAAGTTTCTAGGCAAAAATTGCTTTCAATATTGCAAACATACACATTTATGAACATATGAAATAAATTCTCATCACATCTTTAAATTCTTAAAGCTACAGGGAATATTCACCTCCAAAAATCATCAGTGTATCGTATAAACTAGAAGGACATCAATTTGGCTGCAATTAGCCATTTAACTCTACATTCCTAAAATTAACTGTTCAGACAGTCAGCTAGCCCCAGTCAACTTAAACATCTAATCATGCACAGGAACGGCTCGTGCACTTCTTTTCTAAAGATCTGCTTTGTGCCAGGGAAATGAAATATCTACACGCATGGAAAGTTTCAGACATGGGGTCACAATATAGGCCAAGGTCATGAATTTCCATCCTTCATTTTGTAGAAATGAAGTATGATTCTGCTGCCCACATTCTTGTAAACCTTAGCCAAGAGATATTCCTGAGAAATGTACTTCATAACCTCATTGTTGCCAGTTTTAATAGACAATATGCCTGTCATTAATCAGAGGAAAAGATACTGTTGTCTAGCTACTCACTCCCATCACTTTTTCCATTGTCAGATCCTTACTGCTACTTATCTTGACATCAGAATTTTATTGTCATCAATTTATCTAACACTACAAGTTTCCTTAGGCTTTGTTTTCATACCACGTGCCACGTTTGGGAGGTTTCCAAAGCTTGGGCACATTCTTTAGAAAGGTTTGCCTTGTGACCTCTTCTTTTCATTTTCAATGAAGGCAAAATATTTTACTGAATCCACATCATATCAAAATACTACGAATATTTAACTCATTCTGTCACAGAGTCCGTAAATAGAAAAGGTAGTACAAAAGACCAAGGACATACCCATTTCTTTTGCAGATTTCATTTGGAGCAGCAATGATGAAGTCTGAAAGTCATTCATAGACTTAGTCATATTGTTCCCTGAGTTTACAAGATGCAGGACAAAGCCTGTTTTGTCCAAGGCAGATTAGGAACACTGTAAAGCTGGTTCTCAGAAACCCCAAGCGAGTCCTCAGAACAAACTGATGTATCTAGAATTTTATAGTAGGATCTGTGGAAACTCTAAACTCCAAAACAAACATTCCTGCAAACAAAATTTCAGACCTTAATTTTTCCTTGTACCTTACACATTGATAATGTGTTTAATTTTCCAACCCAGACCATTCCATGATTCCTGTAAGACATGGATGGGTAAATATTTCTTTCTTCCCCTGGAAGTATACAGGGTTTGTATTGAGAAAATGAAAACAAAAATTCAATCTTGCCTGTTTAGAAAGTCATTATTTGTGAAAGTCAACTTGCAGCTAGTCAGCTCCTTTCAGTACTCTTGTAAACCACAGTGGAAAGGGAGAGAGGGATTACAACAAACACTACAGGGCAATTGAGGAAGAAAAACAAAGTGACCAGTAGAAAGTTATAAGGTGGCAATAGGATTGGAGACAAGGTCAGAATTCCATTCTCTAAACTCTCCTATGGGCTGTAAACCAGAGAAAACCAAGAGGATGAATTTTACTGCTTCACTTAGCACACCAATGGACTCTTCTTTCCTTCCCTTCTTAAAAAGTACAGAACGAAGTCGAGCAAGGGCAAAACAAATGGTCCAGAGAACAGTATTCAACCAGCATTTTTATTTAACTCTTTGGATAATTTCATGAAATAATTTATCAAATGATTAATGAGCCTCTTCCAAGGCTGTGGAGTATCAGATTGTGCTTCAAGTATTTTTCTAACAATTACACAGACAAAGCCATGGGCAGAGTGCTATGCCAGTGACTTTGAAGAGCAAAGCCAGAACAGACCAGTAACCACAGCAGTAGAAAGTATACTAAGCACAGAAAACCGATGACTCACCACAATCAACCATGGTGAATAGCCAAGGGGATAAAAATACTTGACAACCCAGCTCTGTGATAGAAACAGTTGAAGGTTCCCACAGAAAATAAATTCCTGGGAATCATCTAGACTTCAGGTAACAACAAGATGAGTCCCAGTCACCTCTTGTGAGTGAATGTAGGGAAATCCTTTTAGCACAGCACACCACCGAGGCTTTCCGCAGTTGGTATCACAATGTCAATATTGTATTAATGTCCTCTTTCTTTGGAACTATGTATTCAGATGCAAAAAACATGCAGTCAGTCTGGATTCCCCTGGCTACCCACTGAAGTCAAACCCTGCGTCTATTCATGAAGCAGGATAATATGTAAGGCAGCATGAACTGCCAACTTATAGGACCCATCCAAAGTATTGCAAAACTTCTCAGGTCAGCAAATTCAAATGCACTACAGAATGGAAAGAAGAGAAAAAAAACAAAACAAAACAAGCTTTTTAACTCGATGCTGTCACATCATGACTAAATTCAGATCTTACTGGCTACCACAGGTTTGAGGCATCTTCCATGCAAAGTCAGACCTCTCATTATACAGTTTGTGACCAATACACTGGTATACACCAATTTCTAGTCTTGAGTTAGTTTCAAGACCAGAAAAAGCAAAAAAAAAAACCAAAAACACCCACAAAACTGTTTTGAGTGCACTAGGGGGGAGGGAAAAAAAAAAAAAAAAAAAAAAAATCAGCAAAAGCACAGTTTAAAGTGACAACCAAGCAAAAACACACTGGAAGACCAAATACAGAAGTTGTCCACAGTCTGATAGAAGTTCCTACACATTTCACACAGACCAGAGGCAACCTATAACTCCTCACAAGTAGTTACTCCCTCCCTGGAGACAGAAATGTTGTTCTTGGGAGGTTCCAATCTATAGAGTTTCTCTAGGGAAGAAGAGTTTGTGATTCACGAGTCACCACCACACTGGATACCCGCTTCTCATAACCAGTGACTAAGTGTCATTTGTGTTGAGTTTTTTGACTAGCCATCTGTTGCCACGTTCATCACAAAAAGCATTAGTTTCAGCTCTGGAACACCAAGGGCCGAGTCAGATGTTGCTCAGCCTTGTTAAAGATGCTTCTCTACTGCCAAGTAATTGTTCACAGCATCTGTCTCTGCAAGGGGAGTACTACCACTGCAAGTGAGTTAAACCCCGCCGCTACAATCACGTTTGAAGCTAGCAAAGTATATCCTGCTTCAGCCTCTTTCCAGCCTACTTCTGTATCTTAACTGTGAACCGATGCCTTGTGTCCTGAAGCAGGGTTATGAAATCCATACAGGAGTCCACAACAGCAGCAGGCTGCTCTCTCAGACCAGCAAGGTTTCCCAGCACTACTACCATGTAGTCCCAAACTCACATTTATAGTCTTTCTATTATGGTTAATTTTTTTAACCTTTGACATAGCTTCTCATACTAGCCAGGATAAGCATAGAGGTCCGTCAGTCAGCCAGCCAAGTGTTGCCTTGCTGGACTACTGCTTTATACAACAGCATCTTGCAGCATCGAAGCTCTTTAATTTTAAAATGGCATCAGGGCAGAGAAGACTTAAAAAAAAACAACTTACCAGCACAGAAAAATAGCCTGGGTGGCCATTTAGTTCTGTCCAGGATTACCACCATCACCTGCAGCATTACCTTATATTAGCCATGACAAGAAGAGGCAGCAGCCCACACCTCCCTTTCCAAACATCACTGGAATTTGCCACAGCTTAAATTGTTCTTAAGTAAATTAAAGAAAATGCCTCCCAAAAGTCAGCTCCCCCTTCCTTTCAGGTGCTGAGGGAAGGCTTCCTCCAGTGCATGTAGCAGCTCTGCTCAGCAGGAGTCCTTGGGTCTGCTCTAAATATCTGAGGACATCACCCACCCTTAGGGCTTCCATCTCTCTGAAGCTCACAGAAGGTAGGAGCGAACACCACTCAAAAAGCTCAGCCAAACATGGTCACTAGAGCAGTGTCGTGAAAGTCTCAAAATAATTGCAAGGTAAGTCATGATGATGTACACAGTCCCATAATAGCATCGAACTTATGACAGCTTTAACTTCTTAAGGGAAGCTACATTATGCTGTAGCCGATAAGATATATGGGTGGGAAAAAGTTGAGCTTTTTTGTTTCTTTAGGTTTTCCTGTGGAAATCAGTTTCACTCTCCCTCCTGCCAAAATTGTCAGCAATTTCCCTGTAAGCAGGACTGTAGGCAATCGGCAATTTCCCAGAAATCCTTCTGTAATTTCTGTACTTGAATAACAATTACCAATGTTATCTCAAGAATCCTACACAACTCAGGACAGCCCCACACCATGCTGATCACAAGCCACATTCTCTTGCTTGTAGCAAAGAAGGGTTTTCACTGCCCTCTGAAAACATGTTTCAGGTGTGGTTATTGTCAGACTGTTTATTTCTTTTGGAGAGGAAAAGCAGGGTAAGGAGCTTATTTAGCATGTCAAGAAGACTCAGTTTGGGGAGAAAATTACCAACAGCATTGATATTTCTGCATTCAATCATTTCTGTAGATTTGTCTCTAGAAAAGCTGCAGCACTGTGCAAAAGCAGCAATCCAAAAGTTGACTGACTAGCCTTTAATAAGAAAAAAGGAAAGGAAATATTTACATTAGAAAGGACCAGCTGCAGAGTGACATTCTCTCATAGAAACTGAGCAAATAAACTCTCCCTTGCTCTCCCTGGGTTCCTACATGGGTACCTCCACTGAAGAGCCGAGCCAAGAGGTAGAACTCAGCTGCCTGGGCAAGGCTGCTGCAGGAAACGCCAAACAGCAGGAATGCAGACAGCGGTTTTATTAACATTTAGGTGACACCTAGTGCATGAAAAAACCCCACATTTCTGCAAGAGATTATATTCCAAGTAATATCCCACAGAATGGCTTTTCCTGAATTCACAACCTGTTGAAAACAGGACTTGCTCTGTGAACCACAGTCCTAGTGGGTCTCATTCATGTCACTTCAGCCTCAGTTCAACAACTGCTCTAGCCCACAGCTGTGTGCGTGACAGTCCAGCCTTTCTTCTTTCATTCTCCCTAATGCAAGATGCCCAATTTCACAAGTCAGGCAATATAGCGAGAACTCCAGCTAAGCCCTTTCATTACATTACTTGCCCTGTGTTAGCCTCTGCATAACAAAGCAACTCATCCAGTTGCCAGGAACTAGACCCTAGGTACTTCAGTGCTTTTAAAATGGTGAAACAAGGCATACGTTCATAATTCTTACTATAAAAGTAGCAAGAAGTCACTACTTCTACTTAACATACCACTGGAGACAACGTCAGATGGAAGGGAGGGAAGTTATTGTTGTGTTCCTTGGAAAGCATCAGGCACTAGTGCTGAAATAAACATCTATGTCTTCTCTCATCTTTTTATCTGAAAAACATTCAGCCATCTCCTGTGGTCTTGGTTGTTATAATTACACTCACCTTAATAGCACAGCCATAAGTTTAAATGCTGTCAGCTGCATGACATCAGCACAGCTGCACAGCTAGTCTAATTGCTCAGAGTGATGTCATTCATCAGTTCCAAACCTGACCTACTAGACACCATTTTCCTCTATAAGGTAACTCGTCCAGGACTGAATATATCCACACTATAACGCGTTCCAGAGGAACTGTAAGTTTACTCCACGAAACCAATGGATCAGGCAGTTGTTAAAGACTGGGAAAGAAATAGGACATTTTAGCTTATTTGCACTGATAAGAGCTCTTATTTGTGC
>Ga0181612_105927_pt1 | contig 10477 bp, 9 predicted proteins | sample HoacroProtozoa21_FD_119630 | JGI IMG/M metagenome (GOLD analysis project Ga0181612, IMG submission 119630) | Hoatzin crop microbial communities from Cojedes, Venezuel. Combined Assembly of Gp0051906, Gp0051904, Gp0051908
GAACTTCCTGTGCTTCAGTTTGTGCCCATTGCCCCTTGTCCTGTCGCTGGGCACCACTGAAAAGAGTCTGGCCCCATCCTCCTGACACCCACCCTTGAGATATTTATAAGCATTTATTAGGTCCCCTCTCAGCCTTCTCCAGGCTAAACAAGCCCAGCTCCCTCAGCCTCTCCTCGTAGGAGAGATGCTCCAGTCCCCTCACCATCCTCGTAGCCCTCCGCTGGACTCTCTCCATTACCCCAGGGCAACCATGAGCATTTTGCCTTCTCAGGCACAGTTCTGATAAAACCACACCAGAAAATCCAGACGTATCTTGTGGAGAGGAAGCTCCCCCATCTGTCACCACTGAGGAGGCAGCGGGTGAGCAAAATGCACAAGCTAACGAAGTAATGATGACACAGCCAGAGCTGGGCTCCTTGGACACCATCTCATGAAGGTCTGTAGGAACACAGGAGATCATACATTTATAGAGGTCCACTGCACAATGCTTAACTGAGTGGGTTAGTAACTAATGTGTAATTACACAGCGTTGGTCACCAAGGCTTTGAGAGAGGTCTTCTGCCTTTTGCTGTGTCAGCTTAACTCTTGCAACCCGTGGGAAAACCAGCAGGAAGATGAGGTAGGCAACAAAGTCCATTCTATTAGGGTGATATAGCTGTGAAATAAGATGTGACTTTCATTCAGATGGATGATGGAATTAAAAGAAATCCTATGTCTCTTCAGCAATATTGCTGATATTGGGAATGAGGCATTTTATTTCAAAGCCATCTCTCCCCTCCCTCTTTCCATAAACCACACCATGCCTTTGAGAGACAGCCATGGACATGAACTTGACTTTGCTACTCCTTAGTTTTGAATGTGACTTTAACATTCTATTTCCTTATGAAAATTATTCTGTATTTAATTATTTTCCTCTTAATTGCCATAATCAGAATGCCCCAGACCCTCTCCCTGGAGTGCCTGGAGTCTGAAGACAATGCCTAGGCCATGGGAAGAGTAGAGTGCCCCAGTGGTGATGGCTCCAGGTGGAGAGGTACCAGCTCCTTGCAGTGCCGCAGACTGCGTGGTTGAGAGTAAGTCACCCCAGCTCTTCACGTTAGCTTCCCAGTTAAAAGTGGGGGTGACGGCATCTTCTACTGTGTCAGCAGTAATAAAAGCTAAGTAATCAACACAGTGAATCTGAAGCTTTAGAAGGACTGAAATGCGTTTCATGACTTAGACTGCCTGACCTTCGGATCACATTCAAACTGAAAATGTGGATTGCTGGTGCGTTTTGAAGGGGAAATGCTCTGGTAACATGAGGCTAAAGGTTTGGAGGCAGCTAGAGGCTGATGTGCATGCAAACAACTCTTTTTTTTTTCTATTCTGTTAACAAGAAGTTTTGGGTAAACTTTGACTGTAAGATAATGAGAGAGAGTTTGATTTGTTTTATAAAGTAAAGAGAAGCAAGCATTTTTTCCTGGGTTTTATTCTGCCCCAAATGAAATCGGAATGTTTCTTGCCTAACCAATGAAGTAGAATTGAGCTAATAATAATAATAATGAACAAAACCTGTATTTTAAATTAATCAATATAATGAAAAACCCTGAAGTACTAATTTTGTTTCTTCAGATACAAAACTGACAAAAGGCCAGTTTAAAATAAAATAAGGACTGGCACATTTTTATAACACAGCAGATTTTTATTGCAAATGTTTCCTTCAAGGTATGGGTCTGTAAAAATCTGGATTATTAATGAAACAGAGAAGCATATATTTCAGCTACCTCTTCAGTGTAGTAGGTATTGCCAAGCTAATAATGCAGTTACAGGGTGCCAAAAAAAGCAACATTCATAAATTAGAGCATATATTCATGTTGTCCAATTGTTTCACGTACAAAGTTGTACTATTATTTACAAAGTTTACTAAACTAGTATTTTCTTTAAGTGTAAAGAATAACCAAGGATATATTGTACAGACTGTTCTTCAAAACAAGGTTCCAAAAATAATAAGCACAGGAAAACAAGTTCATATCAGATAATTAAAAACTAAACTATTAGAATTTAAAGTAAGTTTGTGAAATTTATTATAATAGAACAACGGAAAAAGTTATCCTTCTTTTCCATGAGGATTTCCATGCTATGTTGCACTCATGTACAAGAACTGTATGAATGCTAAAGTTTCAGCAGCATAAATGAAATTATATATGATATACTAAAATTTTAATCACATGCATTTTATGAGTAAGGCTGTTTTAAGGAGAAGAAATCCTTTATTAAAAAACAAATCCAACTGCTGATGAAGGTGAGGTGCAGCCAGTGTGCCTGTGCCAACAGCATGACGTTTTTACAGCAACCCTTCCTTTGCAAGCATCATCGTTCTCTCTCTCTTTTTTTCTCTGAAGTTGTTATCTACAAGAAAATTCTTCTGAAAAAAATAACGTCTTCCCGGTTTATGACAAATAAATACGTCAGAGTGTTACTGAGCACTGGAGAGTTTCTGAGGCTGCGCTGTATCTAGTTCTCTCTCCTTCCAGATCTGCCCAGTTCCTTTGTTCAGTCCGTGCCTTATCTTTCCACACAGTCGTGCTGCTGGGATTTTTCTTAAGTGAACGGAGCTCCTAAAAATCATATTGCTAAATCTCAAGTTATTTTCTTCTTTAGCTTCTCATCTCTAGTAACATTTGTTTATATTTTAAATCATCTTCTTTAAACTTTGTGTGATTACTTTAGGAGTAAGTTTTGCCCACCCTTCCCATCACCTTGCTGTATTATTCTAGCCTGGAATAAATTGTCTTACTTGCTATCAAGGTCAATGACAAAACTATTCTGAAAATCAACTGAGAAGACGAATTATTCTCCATGGTTGTCATGTCCCTTCTGTGGCTGGTGTAGCAAACTGTAAGGCTTCCACAAAATCTGGGCTAGCAGCAACTGTTTGCTTAAAAAAGAGGGAGCAACCTTACAGTGAACTGTTTCTGTTTTCTTCCCATCTAGTCGTCTCAAATGGGAGGCACAAACTCTTAATCGATTGCTTTGCGGGTACTTTTAATGTATACATTTCTAATCATCAAACCAAATGCCGAGATTTGTTTTCTGTCCAATAATCCTCATTTTCTCTGAAATGGGAACTATTGATCCCTTATGTTTCACTTTAATCCAGACTCTTTATTGCTGAACAAGTATTCTGAAATGTGGCTGTTGGATCATTCTTTCTGAATTATAGTTTCTTTACTTGGTTTCTTTCCAGATACAAATAACTAGTCAGAACAGAAGTGTTCTTCAAATTGCAAATAAAGTTCTGATTTTTCCTTTTTTCTTTAATGTTCAAAAGCTTAGTTCTTGAGTTTAAGATGAATGCAGACAGTCTGTATACAACATGCCCTTAAATGCTTAACAGGCCGTGTGAACAGACTTTAAAAAACATGCTAAGCAGCAACCCAAGCATCCCAGAGGCCACATACAGCTGCCTGGATTATCCACCAGAAAGTTTATTTTGAAGAAAGGCTTTGATGCGTGGGCACAAGTGTTTGGAGTGAGACAGAAGACAGCTGTCTTATGGACATGATTATGTCCTAAAATTAACTCAAATGCTTTTGATGAATAGCTACAATATTAAATGTTCCGAATTTCCACCTATTCATCCCATATCGCTGTGTCCACTCCGGCAGAGCAGAAGCTGGTTCTATCAGCTGTATTTCCAAGTGCAAACTCTGAGCTCACACAGACCAGTGTTGCACAAAGGCACCAGTCCAGCTCTGAGCACACCAGCTTGGAGACGGGCAATACTAGAGGGACATCAGCACGGTGCTTTGCCTGAGCTTTATCCTTTGTAATACTCCGAGCAGGGTTAACTAGCAAGGCAGAACACAGTGACGACGATATAGTAATACTGGTACTGTAGCCTCACTCGGCAAACCCTTTTTCTGTCATATTAACTATTTACTGAAGCCATTTGCTACTTAAACTGTGAAAGCTGAAATCTATCTGTTTATCTTCCTTTTAATCTTTGGGTAACTATTTTGGAGTAGATAATCCAACAGAGAGTATATGATGCGTTTGTGATTTTTGTTACCAATTTTTTCTGTGAATGAACTTTGCTGCTTTTAAAATGCAGAACTCTTTACAACAATTTGCCAAAAAAGTAATTGCAAGCTGTTTTGAGGCCTGTACTTGTGTGCAGTCTCCTTTTACGTTATTGTTAGCTTTAAAGGAAATTAATCATAGGGCGACCCAGAGCTCCCATCCCAGAGCCTCGCCAGAATGCTGTAACGTGTTTGTGCTACTCAGCAAATGGATGCATATGTTCAGTTGAAATAATGCAGGTGGCCGGACTGTACCCTGAGTCACGTCGATTCCCAGGGCTTCCTCCAGCCCTGGGCAGCTGCGTGCTGCTCCCACACTGCAACGGGAATTAGTTCAGGGACTGGTGCCTTGATGACACACTGCGTGCAAAGGGAGTGTGCCTCTGGGGAGTCTCAGTCCTGCAGAGGAGCAGGTCTTTCTAACGTCCTTAGCGTGAGGGAGTCAACTAAGGAAGGACGCTCTGCAGGCTACATCCACTCGTCTGTTTATGTATTTCATCTCCAAGTTATTTCTCCTCTCGGTGGAATTTAATTCAGTCCTATAAACCTCTCGGTGACATGTGAAGGCTGAATGATAGTTAACATTGCATTCTGCGCCTAAAATCTTTTTGGAAAGACCAACTGTACTCCAGCACTGGCTGTACAAAGAATTATTTCCTAACCGGAGCACAAGTAAATGTCATCAGCAAACATTAATATAGCTCATCAAAACTTCCTTTGCTGTCCAGTGACAAATGCCACTTAAGATATGACTGACATCATCACAAGGAAAAGCAGATTTTTCAATGGAACAGAAACCAAAGTCTCTTGTATCATATAAACAAAGGAATGATTAAATGATAAGGCAATGTTATAATCCAAAATACAAATGTTTGCCCTTTCCTATAGAGCAGTTTCTAGAAACTAGTAGCAGCTAACGTGCTGTTCTGCCTTGCTGCTCCCTGCGCTGCCCACCTGACCCCTCCCCACCCTCCAGCGGGCTGGTGCAGCCCGGGGCGACCCTGGGGATGAACCTCGGCCGTGCCATCGCAGGGTGTCAGCCTCGGTCTCTAGCCAAGGCGTTGTAACGTGCACTTTTAAATATCGTCATAAATTTCACTCTATCCAAAAGCCAAAGCAAGCTAACTCCTACGGGATATTTACAGCTTTCTGCATGGCAGGAGAGTGAGCAGCTCTTGGTTTTAGAGCACACAGATCTTTTATTCATCATCCCTCATTTGGCAAGTATCAAACCTGCGGCTGCATAACAGCACAGCCAGCTTTTGCACGGAAAGCGTGTGACAGCAACCAGGCTCTTCCACTTCCACCCTGGTGTAGTGCGAAGGAGAGCTGCCCGTGCCTCACCTCCAGCCGGGCGTGCTGAGCTCTCCCAGTGTAACAGCACAAATTACTTCATTTAACCTGTGGAAACAGATTAAAGCTTCCTAAGTGGTTTAACGGAAAATGCTACAGGGATTCATGGGCTGATTTTTATGGCTACAGAGAAGTGGGACATACGGGGCTATAAGGAAGGCACAACCCCTGGGAACTTGGAGGTTGCACAAGTTCTCAGCAAGGTGTCATCTTTGTGCATCACTGAGATGTTGCAGCAAAATTTGGAACAAATTGCTTAAGAAATACATGAAAATATACTCTTAAACAAAACCTTGGGATTTTTTTTCTGGCAAAGGCTAACTCTGGAGAAAAAGGCATGTTTTAAAAATCTTGTTTTCTAACCAGCTCTACACAAGATGGCTGAATTCATGATGTAGATATAGGTTTGGCAAAAAAATCTCCTTGGTGTAGAATACTAACATTCTGGCTTGAAGCTCTGAAAGCAAGAATCCTTTGGCAGTACTTGCCTTCACATCCAGATGATGATAGATTTTCCTCTTGTAGCCTGTGTACCCATTGCTGATAGTGTAATGCAGTACAGTCTTTGGTGTCTTTTTTTTGCTTGGGCGTTCCAGCCAGACATAGTTTGGCTCTATCCAGGCAAAGAGTTAACGAAGTCTAACTCTGCGGATACCATTGGGAAGTTGAAAAATATAGTAGTTAGTGAGATAACAGCAAAATACATCTTGTGAGGAGGATGAGGAGCAACACTGTATTTTTCCAAGGTTTTGGGGTTTTTTTGTTGCATGAGAAGAGAAATGGTTGTAAATTACTGATCACTCCCCTTGCAACCTGAGCACCACAGCATTAGCTAGGAGAGGAGAACGCGCAGACACCTGGATTGATGAGACACCAGATGTGAGAAAGTGAGTAGTGGAGTAACAGCCGAAACGGTGAAAAAGGAATGAAGTGGTTTTGTTGTTTGCTTTTTTTTAAACTTTTAATGAGGCTGGTGTTAATACACCAGGGCCTCATTAGCAACTTAAAAAACGGCTTTAAAGCTGTCCATCCCGAAGGCAGCCTTTGTGCTTGGTGGCCACTTCAGGGGTGGGATGGTGAGGAGCAGCCACCCGCATGGCCGCTGCAGTGGTGACATCTAGAGGGCTCCGTGCGTTGGGAGGACACACTCCCATCCGTGGGCCGATGTCTGCTGCCAGCTAAACTGATTTCACAGACATGTAGCAGAGGAAAGCATCAAAAATACTCCGTGTGCACATGTAACTGCCCCCTGAGAAAACACCGTGCTATTCCTGTTCTGCAGCCCTCGCCATAGTTTCAGATTTCATTAACTCATGGTCTCATCTGCACTGCTGCAAGCGAATAGAAGAGCAAAATCCGTTACTTCACTGCTGTGACTGATTGACTTCTCAGCAGGCCTGTGGCGGGGGGAACTGTCTGACAGCGTTCCCAGAGCCGGGCTCAAGCGGCAGCGTGTGAGGCAGAGCAGAGGCAGCCGCTGTGCGCTGGGGAGTATTGCCACTGCTCCCCTCCCCATCGCCGGCGGTATCTTGCCCTGGAAGCGGTGCACAAATAATCAGAATTATGACTACAACTGCAGATACAGTGAATTGATGCCTCTGCTTGCTGCAGGCCTAAGGAGAGGCACGAGGCAGGTGTTGAGGCAATGTGAGTGTATAGCGAGAAGGCGTAAGCAGGAGCTTGAACTCCTCTGCAGGGCTGCCACTTCCCGTTCCTTTGAGGCATGTCACTGCAGTGCCTTCCTGAGAGCCCTGGGTTTGCTCCTTGGTCCTGGCAGCTCCAACTCTTTACCTTGGCTCGGGAGTCTCTTGGCACAGGACCGTTCAGCAGCAGACCTGCCAGGGTGCTCTGGGGCTTGCTGGCGGTGGAGGTACCAGCCTTCCCCACCTCCCCTGCCCTGTGCAGTCAGCAACGCTTTCATGTTGAGTGCTTTTTTCACCAAGAAAGTAGATCCCTTGTTTCTCTGCCATTTTCTCCTTTAAAACTGCATGGGAACAACAAAGTCTAGCAGGCACAGTCAGCCTGGCCCCGTGCTTCCATGGGAAATATTAAACTGCAGTGCTCAGAGAAATGATGAAATCTTTACTGGTAGAATTTAACAACCTACTTGCACTGGAGCCAACCAGGAGAGATTTATAAAGCTATAAAATCAGCTAATCCTGTTTTAAATTATTTCAAAACCTAAATAGCACAAACTGTCTTTAAAATCAAAGGGCAGATTTGACTTTTAAAAATGAGATTATACTTTGTAAGGCCAAAATTAAATGCTGTCGACCCAAGCATTTAACAAATATTTGTGAGGAACAGCAGGGAGAAGGATTTCTGGAATTGTTTCCACTCAGAAAGGAAATTGCTGGTAGTCTCCATCTCTCTCAAGTCTGCCCCTCCAGTCCATATTATCCTAAAAGTCCTCTTCCCTGTGACTTCCTCCTGTCCTCACAATACCTCCGTGCCACTCGGCTCCCTTCCTCTCGCTCACAAAGCGCTGCGGTCACGCCAGTGCCCCGCTCAGCTGGGCACCGTGTTCGCAGAGCGTTTCTCAGAAAACCCCTTGGGCTGCACAGTCAGACTTGGGACTTGCCACGCTTTGGGCATTAGTCACTTAAAAAAAAAAAGAGGCCTGTAATTGCTTCATCACCAAACCTGACAGAGAAGTGGGTAGCACTGTTACCCACCTCAGTTCAGTCTTGTGTTAATTCTGTGAATAAGAGCACTGACATATGAGCACAGCATTTGCAGGATGGAGCTTTTAACCAAAGCAGGATGCTGGCAAAACTCCAGGACATCCAGTTGTTCTTTGCTTATTCCACTGAACATACAGTTGTATTATCAAAACTGTACATCTGAGTAAGACTTCAAGTTCAAGTGAAACGCTTTGCTCAGTTCTTACTTGTTTTTTCCAAAAGGTTGTGTGATCTTTTCAGACACTGATTCAGAAATGAGTGTTCATGTCCTACTGGTTTAATTAGTCACATGGATGGAACAACATGCTTGCAGTGAAGCACACAGCTTCTTCAAGCTGGCTGGAGCCTCCTCCTTCAGCAAGGCAACTCCTGCTGCTTCAGGATACGAGGAGGGCCGCCGAACTGGAAGGACGATCGCTGGGAATTGCAGGTTTCACAGGGAACAAGGTACATCGCCAACTGAATAGGAGGCCCTGAGCTTTTAAACTTATTTGACCGTGCCCACTGGACAGTGCTGTCTATGAATCACTGATCACTTCTGGACGCAAGCTGGTGTTATTGCAGGATTGCTCGCCTGGTTATTTGTTTCTGCCCGCGAGCACTATCTCAGCGTATGAAACCAGCCGGGCTTGTTTTTTCCTACCTTGGTTGATAAGAGCCAACAGATGTCAGTGCAGCCTGAATAACAAGGGGCCGTGTGGCTGCTCAGGCTCTGCTTCCGCAGAAACATCCCTCGGTGGGAGTTCCACCATCAGACGGCTGCAATGTGCCCCGGAGAGGGGGAGAACGGCGCCGAGAACAGTATCGGTGTGTTAGGGGAGGCTGGAGAGGCTCACGCAGCTAAAAATACCCACCCAAGTATTTTTAAAAACACTTTTGAGGGTCCTTATAAACACACAGACTTTTGTTGACAGAACAAGACTGCTCATTTATGCTGTGTATTATCCTTGAAAACCTGCTCTGTTTATGCAGGGAGTCCCATGACAACCCTGGCTTGGTGAAGGTGCCACAATAATCTCAACAACAAACGTGTCACTTTATCTGCTGGAGAGGGGACGGAGGGGAAGCAGGAAGTATCTGCAGGCTGTAGGAAAAGCAGTTAAGAAATGGAAATAAGCTGCTTTATCAAAATACTGCTTTGTTGTTTTCACAAGTGCAATCCCAGTGGCTTTCTAGCCCAACTTGGGGCACCTCTTATGCAGCGGGTTAATGACAGATATGCGTATAAAACCCAGTAAAATCCATGGAATTGGGTAGGTCATCTGGTCAAGTGATTTCTGAATGGAAGGAATTTGTCAATGTGCTTTTTTCCCACCTGAAGCCATAAATATTTTTTCAGGTGACAGCTCTAGGACCCAGAAAGCCACTGCAGGGAACCTCACACATGGTCTTCAGTGGGTAAAAAGAAAAAAAAAGGGAAAATATTTTTATATTGCTGAAGGAAAACTGGGGTATGATACTGAAAACCAAGACAGTCAAGGGGAAAGGCAGCAAGCTTCATTGTCTTGGACAGAGTGAAAAGTTTGTACTTTGGAGTTTGGAGGATGACACTGCCTGGTTCTGTGCCCAGAGAAGCCTGCCTGCCAGGGAGCCGTTAGTCTCCCCAGAACACAGGCTGCCATTACTACTAAAAGACACCTACATGAGTGCCTTCAGAAGTATGGCAGAAGGAGTGGACCCAGGAGCAAAGTCACACTTAAATTTATACCCAAAATGTCGATCTGAACTCATAGGGCAGTGCTTTCTGATACAGATGTCCAAGTCCTACTGCCACCTCTGAATGACCTTCTTCTTGCCTTTTATCCTTCACTGCATTGTCAGGACCAGAGAAAAGACAGATGCTGGATGAGGTGATGAAGGATCTCATGGGAATTTCTTCAGGATAACTAACAACTGCATAAAATCAATCAGGATATCAGTAAGTCGGATGCTTATTTATACAACTAAACACAGCATGCCATTCCCTCCCGCAGCCATGTCTATATGCTTCAGTCTCCCCACTTTAAGACTTTGTCCTCTTCATGCATAGAACGGACTTGAATATCTTGCTAGATGAAGGTGGCTTTGCTCATCCTATGTCCTCCTGAGCCCAGGGTGGGCAGCTGAAAGCCTACTGTGCAGTAACAGTAATACTGCATTTGCTGACCATGTCTTCAGAACATTTTCCCATGACTCGAAGCACTAACACCTTTTGTCATTGAAGATCTGAAATACAATTCCAATGCAGTTAACTCTACCCATTGTGCCTTATCGGTGTATCATGATGTTTATTTCACAGCTGAACTGGCTTGTAAGCTAAGAGATGTGACAAGGCCACTGATGGTGGCTTTGTGGTTATAGGCATCAGGAACTCTTGGCTTTCACGCTTTCTGAAACAAC
>Ga0181612_118535_pt1 | contig 10477 bp, 5 predicted proteins | sample HoacroProtozoa21_FD_119630 | JGI IMG/M metagenome (GOLD analysis project Ga0181612, IMG submission 119630) | Hoatzin crop microbial communities from Cojedes, Venezuel. Combined Assembly of Gp0051906, Gp0051904, Gp0051908
ATACTGCAAATCAGTCTGAATTTTTATCGGAAGCAACGTTCTCGACAGTATCATAATCATACGCTAAAAACAGATTCTGGAACTACCATGGGGAAAACTTGAGATAGCCTGTACGACTGTGCATTGAAACAGCTTTTGCCTGATTCAAAATCATTTAAAGAAGGATTTTATTGATGGACTGTTTAATGTCCTTGGATACTACTGAAGAATTTTTATGGAAACACTCTGTATACTGGATTATTAGAACACATTTATCATCCACTGCCTCCACATACATCTCACAGCTGGCTGACTTTACAATAGCGGTATGAATCAGAGCTACAGGGCACACCAATATTTTCCTCACTAAAGGAAATCAAGTTCTTTTGGGAATTTACTCACTGTTCTTATATTAGCAACATAATAAAGCAATTACAATGATCTCCATAAATGAATCCCACTAGAGAAGCAAGTATCTTGAAAAAACAAGGCTAAATTCATATTATATAAAACTCTCTATACGTTGAAGTGTTTAGGACAACTATTCCCTAACCCAGGGAGAAAGACTCACCAATATTACAGTACAGAATGAAAACAGTTAATAGGATATTGGACTATATCGCAGAAGCTTTCCAAGAGACTGCTTCCCATCAAATATATTAATTGTAAAATATGCCTTTATTCTTATTACTTTTTTGTAAGCAAAATTTGTAAAAATATTCATGGGCTCAGTCAACATTGTGACAAATAGTATGGTAAACTAAACTCTTACTGAGCATCAACAGCCACTGTCAAGAAAGAAGAATCGTGAAGCTTTGATCAGACCCCTCCTGCCTCCCGCCTCTGCACGGACCACTGAGGAGCAAGAAATGGCAGCTGGGTCCCAGGGAGGAGGACACTTCCCGTTCTCATTTGCTTTATTAACACAGCCTCACTCTTGCACATACCTAACTCCTGCTACTCCAGATCTTCAGCCTTCTCAGGAAAAAGTCCCCGCTATCCCTCTTGCAAAGCAGCAGAAGAGGAGGAGGGCGTTTTTTATACCACAGATGCCTTCAGAGCAGGCCTGTCAGCCCAGCTCCTCAGCACCTGCAGAAGTTGGAGGATCCTCTCCCCAGCAGCCCTGTCAATGGACAATCCTATGGCAGGGAGCTAATGAAAATCATCTCCAAGTCCCCAGAGCTCAGAAGATACCTCAGATCTTCACCCCGGCACGGCTGCCTGGCCCACCGCCGGCTGCGAGGAGGGCGGCTGGCAGCTCTGGGAGGAAGCCGCCCCGCCGGGACGCTGTGCCACTGCCAGGGGCCTGCAGCTGGTGTTCGCCAGGAGCTGCCGCCGCTCCCCCAAGGGAGCACTTTGCAGCTTTCCTCCCGCCCCACCGCATCCCCTGTCAAACTTGGTCAAAAGTTTTCCTTCGGAGGTTTTTTTTTTCTTTCTTAACTAATTTTTCCTTAGAAGAGTATCTACTGACTGTGTAAAGCACCTCTTTTTCATCAAACGTGACACTTCAACACCAAACACCACAGAACAGTGTTGTGAGGCCCTCGAGGCAGAGCGGGACCCCCCTCAGCACACTACAGAGGTGCTTCGCCCCCCACCCTGCCTCCCTCCCTGGCAGCACGGCCGCCGGCGCTCCCCACAACCCACCCCTCCTGCCCGATGAGGCTGGGGACTGCTGCTCACCCGCCACGTCCTGCTGTCCCTCGCAGAGGGGCTCGCAGGGCGCCATCTTGGAGCAGGGCAGGCCTCGGCCTCATCCCACCTCCCTCCTCACAGAGAAGCCGCCGCAGCCGGGGCCTCTCCTCTCCCCACAGCAGGTGGGATGGCACCAGCTCCTTGTGGGGCCTTGTTGGGGCAGGAGGAAACCTCCACGTCTGTGAACGCGGGGAGCAGAGGGACACAGGCTCCCCAGCTCCAGTCCAACCCCAGCCTCATGGGCCCTCCCGGCACCCACGGAAGGAAAAGGGGCCACAACCCCCTCATGGGGAGATAACACCTCTGGGGAAGGTACAATTATCCCCAGCCTTTTTTTCCTGGAAGCCCCCAAAAAACAAGCCCGCGGGGTTACCTGGAGGGGAGCGGTGTGCAGCAGGAGGGATAGCAGCGGGGAGGGAGCAGGCGCCGGGTGCCCCAGTCCTCAGGAGGGAATGGGCATGGGGGTAAGGAGCCCGAAGGAACGGGGACGAGGGGGAGAACAGCTGCGGAACTGCCCGTCCACATTGCAGATGCAGCCGGGCTACGTGCACATCGTCTGAAATAAAAGCTCATTATCCAGGGGCTATTTTTGGCGCCTGTTGAGTTCTTTATAGCTCACGTGCTGCATTTGTACTCCCAATGCTACGAAAAATCGTATCCAATCTCAGAAAAATCCGATTTTTCCCATTTTTTTGCAGTGTCCTCTGTAATGAGGAAACGTCCTTTAAGAGAAAAACAGCAAATAAACTTGGACCTCAGTTTGCATACAGATGCATGAATACCAAGAATGTGCAAATGCACACTTAGGAATAGAGTTGCCAACTGAATGTTTTAAACTTCAGGTTTTCACTATCCATATATCTGTCTCAGCCTTAAAAACTTCGTGTTTGTCTCTTTCCCAAATCCAAGCAATTCACAGGAAGAAAGTTACATGAAAACAACAGTTATGTTGTCTCTTCCTGATCCAACTCAGTGGCCTAAGGAGAGGCCAACCACCCAACTCTCCTCATTTTTACTAAAGGGAATAATAAAAATGCGTGTTCCTGGGTCCTGCTCCATCCGAGGTCTGGGTTGGACCCTGGGATTACAGGAGCCACCCACAGTCAAGAAAAAGAGGTGGGCTTAGCCCTGTGGCCTTCTGACTCTTTCTTATCATCTCTCACGGAGCCTCTTAGTTTTTTGAAAGAAAGAAACTACCATTTTGGTTTGACAGTTTTATGTCCAAAATGTCATAGGTGCTGACAATACCAGGTAAGCGAGGAATCAAGGCCGTGGTTCTCCCTCATCGATCTCTGACATGACAATCAGAAGACAGTCCTCTTGGGGGGGGGGGTGGTGCTGCTGGGAAACATTGTCCCCTTTTAAGGACAGATTCAGTGTACAATTATTTTGAAATAAACTTGGAAAAGGGTTTCCTAATTCTCCTGGTCTACGGGATGTTCCCCTTTGGCTGTAGGTGGGTCTCCTTTGGAAAGGCTGATGCTTGATTTAAGAAGTTTAACAGTGTACGTATCACCTTGAATTTCTGGGCTTGCTTCCACAAGGTGTTTAAAATGTACCGGCACTCCCGCATTCACCACAACAGAGTCTTAAGGGATTCAAAGGGAGTCTGGGGCACCTGACTTCTCACAGAATTGCAGTGTAAGGGACTGAAGTTTAAAGATAATTGAATAGTTCTCCATAAAACTACAAATCTGCATATTCTTAGCTTGTTCAGGAGTATAATTGGTCTGTTTCACCAAAGACTGGCAAAACTTCTGCTGGGGTTTGCTGGAGATAGCTAATAGATTAGAGCTATATTACATAGAAATCTATCCCAAAAGTCAGTTGGAAGGCTATTTTATTGCTCAGCTGTATAGCTGATATCAAAAAATGTGGCTTTTTGCAATCTTTAGGGCCAAGCTTTTGTTTTTTTCAGGAAGCAGTATTTCCTTCTATCATTCACGATCGTGTTGAACTGTCAAAGGTAGGAAATATCAGCTTGAAAGTACTGTCATGTGCTATGGGAACCCAAAGCAAGAATGTAGAACTAGATCTTCTCCAGCAGGAAAAACAGCTGGTAAAACATTAAGCCAACTCTGTTTCCAAGTAAATCCTGGAGCCCAGCATGCAAAACAACATGTGTTCAATCAGAAATCCTCAAAAGACAAGACCTCGTCAAGCAGATCAGCTACCTCATACGAAGGACATTAGAATCAAATAGGCAGCTTGCCATCCAGGTCATCTTCTTCTCAGTTTCTTTATTTTCCATTATTCCAACAGGAGCTGAGAATGCTCAATACCCTAAAACAGGTGAGGCTTTAAGAGTATGACAGCAGGCACTGTCTCCAGACTTGAACTAAACAAAGACATTTCTCTTGACGCTTAACAGTTTTTTCCTAAGACACCCCACACTCACCCATCTCTTTTGCTTCATTAGTCTCACTTCTGGCTCTTAATGTGAATGATACACAATCTGTGAAAAACTCTACCACATGTATTAAACCGCATACTGTTGCTCAATCTTCTGGACATACCTTCGGAGACATTCACACAACTGCCACGTGGGCAAACAACAGCAAGACAGAAACTTTACCAAAGTTAGTTATATATATATATATATATATATATAATCACAAGAGTAATTGTTTTATCTTAAAACCTTTCTGAAACAGGCATATACTGCAGGCTTTGGCAGTAGAGGTAAAATATTATGGGATCCAGCCTTACTTTATTTTTCTCATCCAAATATACACATTGTTATAACAGAGGAATAGTTGCATCCAGAATTATTACTGCTGCTTGATGACCAAAATGCCTCAGATACTGCTCCACACATGAAACTACTGCAAATATCCATCTTGCCTGATCAACAACAGATTCTTTGGAGTGGAGGAAAAGCAGCATATACATGGTTCACTTAAAATGCAGTGATAAAAACAGCATTTGAAGGCATGTGTTCAAAACAGTCCCATATTGTTATTACAGATGGAAACAGTGAAGGAAGAGAAACAGAAGAAACAAAAGCCAGCTTTTGTGAGTTTCAGAGCAATCCCTTATGATCCTTGGTCTTGTATAAGATGATTTGGAAGCTTTGGAAAGGCATTCAGGGTCTCTCCTTGAATAAGGTACTGTAACACACTGTATTCCATAAGCCTGGCCCAGTGCCCTGACAGTTTCTGTGTAATTCATTGCACGTTTTGCTAAGTGTTCTCTGTATATCTATATAGATATATATACACACAGACATATACGTAATTTTCCATATGCTTTCCTGCAAAACATCAGAAAAACAAAATCAATTACATAATGGAACACAGAATTCAGAATATGCTAAACTTAGTACCTGCTGACATGTCACACGTGCCCCAAACCAAACCAGAGATGCATTGATTCAGAAGCTGTATGTACTCTAAGTCTGTAGATATAAATTACTTCTTCTCTCACAAAGTTTTCATTTAGCCCAGCCAGGAGGTCTCATGTTTGACTTTCCAAGTAGATTCTGCCCTTTTCAAGCCTCCTCATCTTTTCAGCGTGTTATGTTAGCACTACTCCTACCACTTGTGTCATTCTGCATGACAAAATGTAGATCAGGGACAAAACTGAACATTTTTTTTCAAGTCTGACAGTTTAGATCTCCAAAAGCAGAGAGCAGTGTCTTGAACCTCATAATCTTTGAACATAAAATGCTTAAGAGATGCATAAAGCAGATCCCCATTCTTCTTATGGAAAAATGCATATTCTTCAAACATCATTCTCCTTTCATCTTTTCTTCTGCAGCTGAAAAGAAATAAGGTTCAACTAGAAATTGAGTGGCTGGCCAGACAGTTTATGGAATACTGAGGTCTTAATTTCAAGATTACCAGTCTGGAATCAAAGTCAGCTGCAACCCCAACCTGTAACTGGCCAGAGGCCGTTCAGTGAATCTGGGTGAAGTGAGCAATGAACCCTCACCGAGACTTTTCAGGAGAAAAAACACAGGTTGTTGTGAGAACCAGCTATCCTGGATCAGGCATCAATCCAGTCCTGCATACCATCTCCAAAAGTGACCTGAAGTAAGATAATTCTTTCTGTAAGAAATATGCCAAATTTAGTACTATCTTCCTACTGAGTGGTCAGTGATCTAAGGACTGCTTGAGATAGAGGTCATAATCTTAATGCCATGTTTAACAGACACTAATGGGTCTATCTTCCTTTAGTTTGTCTAATTTTTTTAATCCATTTCAGCTCACATGGTCTTCTGTACCAGTAAGCTTCACATGTTGTTCTTTGTTTTCCTTTTTAACTGGTTGCTTGAAAATATCATGAAATACCTTTTCATTTTTTGTTATCAGAATTAGTAAATAATGATCTTCATATTTGCCTGTTGTGTCTGCTGCAGCTATAAGCAGAAGCCACTATAAGCAGTCCACTGCCTCTGATAAAACAGATATATACTGACTATTTCATTTTATAAAATAATGTATTTTCAGCTGGTTTTGATTCTGCAATTCCCAGTCATGTTTTATTGAAAGTCTTTGAGTTTAGGGCTCAGACACCCACTTGTTATGTTTCAATCATACTTGTAAACTCGAATTATTTAGACAAGAGTCTGAGAACTGGGTCCTTGATTTAACTAAACTACAGTTGTTACCTCCCACTGATGTGCTTGCGCAAGTTCACATTTTATCTCAGTTCTTCTTCCTCTTCCTCTTCCTCCATTTCCTCTTCTGAGTCATCCTTATTCTTTGAACTGTTGCTGAATTCAAGGTTCCCTTCAATATCCAGTACCTGTAAGTGCTTTAGGTTTTGGAAGGTACTTTCCTTCAGTGCTCCAACTGCAATCTTATTAAACCTTTAAACAAACAACAAGACCTTCCTGTTAAAATAAACCCATTTTCCTATCCAACACAGAAATGAGGAGGCTAGGAGGAAACCATTCTGTAGAGTTACTCTAACTTACACCAACCCAAGTTACTCTAACTTCACCCTGACCCACAACAGCACTCTAGGAATACTGACTCCTCTGGGTGGAAAAAAGAAGGGAAAGCAGGTACCGAGTAGCAAGCAAATGACTGAACAAAGTTTGCTGACAGCACTCTCTATCATCACAAAGGACCTTGCAGGAAAATACTGGGAAACATTAAGTATCTCCCACCAATTTCAAGTTCACTGATCAAGCTCAAAAAGCTTCTACTTTCCTCCACCCCAGCCCCTCTTCACCCTTCTTAACTGTATTCAGCAAGGGAAAAAACCACAATATTGGAATTCCTCCCCCACAAATTCTTTCTCTTGGTATTCAGTTTTCTCCTTCTCAGAGAGGAAAGGAGTCTGCTCCATAGCCCACATTTCAAAGTGCAACTTGCTTTTTCATGAGATTGTGTCATCCCTGGATAGTTTAATTTTTCTCCCACAAAACTCAAAATACTGGTACAAAATAACCCTTTAGAAACAAAGCACCATGCAATAATTTTTCAGCTGTTCTTTGGGTTTCCAAGAATATAAATAAACTAATCTGCAATTTAAGAACCTCTTACATATACTGCTTGGTCTGTTACTCTCAAACATGCTTAAAATGGTATTCTGTCTAATATTCCAGATGCGTATTATTGTTTCACATCATTGCAGTGATTAATAGCCTCCCATTAAGACATACAACTTAGCTTGGGTGGAGTTCCCTCCTAAATATGTTACCAAAACAGTTTTGCAAATTCCTTTTTGCTCTTTGTATAGAAATATAGAATGTGGTATGTGGTTTCTGGTTTGCATCCAAGCATTCACTAAAATCTCATAAATGTGAGCAGCTGAATAGACAGACTGCTCTAATTTACACCATACCTTGTAATTTTATTTGCTTGGTATGGAATCATTCATCCAAAAAGTTATGATTCAGAACTATTCAGAACTACAGAACAGTTTGGTTGCACACAGACTAAATAAAGCCATATTTAGTCTTGTGCAGCACGCAGCCCAGGCTTTTTGAACACATCCATGGGATCAGCTTAATGAAATATTCTGTAGGCATTGACAAATCACTCTTAAGCAATATTTTCAATAATGTTCCATCAGAATAAAACTGAATATATTACTGGGCCAGATTCATGCTTCACTTCCTGTGGTATAAATCTCTGCTTAAATCAGTTACATTACTGTGAGTTTACATTATGCATAAAAAAGGTCAGTATCTGTCACCTATAAAAACAAGGTCCTCATCCAACTGACAGAGTAGGAAAAAAACCAGAAAAGCTACTAAACTTAATTACATAACTGTCACAGTTGTAACTTGTCACCTGTTTCTGACAAAACTATCAAGAGAATACACAAAACTGCATGATTAGTCATACGCGCCTCACTAGAGGGGGATTTTGTCAAAACCCAGGGCTAACAGACACAGGTGAAGCTGTAGTCCTACAAGTGGACTGTAAAATTTTAGCTCATGGCTGAATACTGGAATATGACATAATGTTAAACATTAATTTACCAAAATTTCTAACAAGCCTAATCCATTCAAATAAGCACAGAAAGGACAAACTCTCTGAACAGAAAGAGCTCCTTGTATGTATCCATGTCTTTTCTGAGCAGATGAACACAGTTTCATCACACATTGCTATAAAACAAAGTTGCTTATTTAGAAAGTTAGGGCTTTAAATGCTTTCTAAAAAGTAAGCAATTACAAAGTGGATGAAGAAGAAAAAAATCTCGTGTTGAAGTGGAAACCTGACCTTACCTGAGATAAATCCCCTTTATTTTGGGTGTGGATTCAAAAGCATTCTCTGAAACCGTTGTGATCTTGTTGTTCTGAAGATACAGATATTCTAGAGATTCTGGCAGGCCTGATGGGATAGAAGTCAGCTGGTTGCCAGCCATGTCTAGTGACTGCAAGTAAGAGACAACAAGGGGTCAAATAAATAACTGTATTTAAATATTAGCAGCACTCCAAAAAGAGATTTAACTTTGTCAACAAATGAGCTTCCAAAGGCTGGCTCTACACACACACTCCGCCTCCTTTGGAAGTCTATCCATTGGTTTTTATCTATAAAAATACACACACACATATATATATATATGCACTTATAAAAAACTTAGTATGGTACAGTGCAGAAGTGACATGTTTATGCAAAGCTTATCCAGGATTTGTTGCGTTTAAAAGTCATCTGGAAACGGGCTTTATTTTTCAGATGGCACTTTGGTGAGTGTTCTTCAGGAGCTCTCCCTTCTGGTGAGGTCAGGAAAATGTAGAACACCAGGTATACAGTGGAAATTCTAAGTTGTCAGCCATGCAGAAACGTTCAGTTTGAGTTCATGGTGGAAAACTGAAGCAATATTTACTGTAGCATAAACTAATTGAACCTACCTCTAATTTGCATCAAGGTAAGTGTGGCCATGACAATTTCACTCTCTTACACTACCAGTTAGCATCATGCTTTCACATGAGACATCATGCTGTTTTGTTTAGGAGTCCCAACATTTCTTTATCTCTGTCCCCAAGCTGTAGCCCATGCCTGCCTTCAGTGAATTAAAAGCAGACTGGGTTTCAGATATGCATGAGAATTTCTCGGAAGCTGCTACTGCAAACACTTCACTGCTGAGGTCAGTGACTCGTTAGAGCTACACATAAAGACACCTGGAAATATTCTGACATGGAGAATGTATGAAGACATCAGGACTAAAGGCCATGATCATTTCTCAGATTAATTGCATGCAAGAAAATAGATCAACTGAAGTGTTATCCTGTACTGTAGCATTTTCATAGCACCAAGCTGACATACATTATTCAAACCTACACTTCCACAAAGGATGGTCATGATTTCAGTGTTTTTATTCCCCACATAATCCCAGTCTCGCAAACAATTATGTAAATGTCTAGCTTTGCAATTGCATATAGTCTTCAGTGATTTCCATGGAAACAGTGTGGACTGAAGCGTATGCTAAGCACATCCACGAGCAGGATCTTATGTGATGGTTATTTGTCAAATCCACTCCAGTGCATCAACTCATAAACCAATTGCATAGTTAAGTGCTTAACGATAAAAAGATTCGTATATACTATCATGGAAATAACTAACAAGTAGTAATGCTGTTCCAGAAAAAAGCAACAGCCAAAATGCACAATTAGTCTAACAGAATTTTAAGTGTGTGCTATCAACTTTACCTCGTTTAACATGAAAAGGGTTTTCTGTGGGGTAGGTACAACTGAAGGGCCAATATTTGATTAAGCAACACGTTACTCTGGCTTGAGACTGACTACAAGGGAGTGACAGCAGAATAAAAGTACCTTGAAGTAGCTATGAATCAGGCCTTTTGAGAAAGTAAGCTTGTCATTCCAACCAACAACTAAAGCTGCCTAATGGGTCTCACAACCTGGTTTTGTTTGGAAAAAAACCAACCCATGTCACACTGCCTACATTTTATTAAACTACTGCAGGGAAACAATTCCAGCACCTGTAATTCTCCACAGCACCTTCCTTCCAGACTACTTTTCATCTTAGATATCTTTGCACGTGCACACACACGCACACACAGATGGCCAAATGCCGGGTCCTGTCCTCGGGTCACACCAACCCCATGCAACGCTTCAGGCTGGGGGAGGAGTGGCTGGAAAGCTGCCCAGCAGGAAAGGACCTTGGGGTGCTGGTCAACAGCCGGCTGAACAGGAGCCAGCAGTGTGCCCAGATGGCCAAGAAGGCCAACGGCATCCTGGCTTGTGTCAGGAATAGTGTGGCCAGCAGGAGCAGGGCAGGGATTGTGCCCCTGTACTTGGCACTGGTGAGGCCGCACCTCGAGTACTGTGTTGGGCCCCTCAGTACAAGAAGGACATTGAGGGGCTGGGGCGTGTCCAGAGAAG
>Ga0181612_121950_pt1 | contig 10477 bp, 4 predicted proteins | sample HoacroProtozoa21_FD_119630 | JGI IMG/M metagenome (GOLD analysis project Ga0181612, IMG submission 119630) | Hoatzin crop microbial communities from Cojedes, Venezuel. Combined Assembly of Gp0051906, Gp0051904, Gp0051908
GGGTAACTGAGGAAAATGCAGGCATTGCAACTTTCCCAAAGGCATTTGGTTAGCAGCGGTACATCTGGAAATAGAATGAGGATATCTGACTCTGTATGTGTTTGAGAACTCATATAACAAAAATTACCTTGTTGTATACAGTAAATATGGATAAAATGCATTTGGACAAAAAAAAGGTAACTTACTATGTATTCAAATTTTTTGAAACACCTTTCAAAGAATCATAAATTTAACATTAAGCAACTCAGATTAGTATTGTACTTAGGGTATAGACGGGATTACATGATATGAGGTCTGAGAGTGCCACTGCTTGAGATGAGAACATTGATCAGTGCTTGAATAAGGTACAACTACCTGTAATTGCTGGTATGCTGTTTTTCTTTGGTATTTCAAGCCAAATACAATACTATTTTGTGATGTATTTAAAAAAACTTGAAAAAAGTAATGCAAAAATCCCCAAAAGCACATAGAGAAAGAAACAAGTCTGTCCTGAAATTCTGGTTTTGTCAATAGAGGAGGAGAATGAACTGTAGAAGAAGAAACTTTCCATGTCCTTTTTTTTTTAACGTTGTATGTGGCAGACATACTTCTACTGCTAGATAAACGACAATTTGAAACCATCACAGGCATCAGTAGTTACATGAGCAAAGTTGTATGCCAGTCTGTTGGTGCCAGCCAGCTGTCTGCCAGGCTTTTGGTTCCAGTGACTACTGTGAGAGAAGGGCTGACCAACCACACAGGAGACGGGAGAGACAGAAGTAATTGAAGTACAAAATGGCTCTGTCATACCCTGCCATACATGTCTCTGTATGCCTCAGCAATCATAAGCCGCTGTGAATTGCAACGCTGCGTTAGGATATCAATCAACACATCTTTTTCACAACCTGTAAAGAAAATACGACACAGACTCTAAATTAAGAAAGAGTAGTCATTTACTTACATTGATTAGTGTTCAAGAACATTTACCTAATTTCTTGAAAAAAATAGATCAACAGATGAATATCCCACTGGTATTTACCATCATCAGTTATATTTACTGTGCTTCGGTGCATTTCACTTGCTGGTGTAATACCATAAAAAATTGAAGTAGTCTGTTATTATCAGATGCATCACCATCTCTCTCAAGCTCAATGGATTTGAAAGCATCAATAAAACAGATACAGGCTTTCATCTATTCAGAACTAGGCACACTAGCAGAATTTGTGGCTGAGCCTGGGAAGTATACTTGTATGCCCTGTTGATATTGATTAAATTGTCAATTCAGGATTAGGGGTCTCTTATGGGGATGACAAATTGTGGTCAGAACATTTGTTGCAAAACTGAAAGATATTTGCAGAGGAACTAGATAAAATAAGTGATGAAGTTTTAGAGAATACAATATTTTAACCAATTTCCAAGGGCATTTTGTTGAAGGCTACCTATGATCTTTTGCTTAATAGCTGGAGAGTACTGCTAAACTTCTATAATGAATCAGTATTAACTGCTTACGAAAAAGAAGATAACGATTAACATATTCTGAAAATTATTTTATAATTCAACAATTTTTTTGCATCCCAAAAGTTGCACTTGGTCATTGTAGATGGCTCAGCATTTTAGTGACATTACAGCGTAGATGTATCTCCAAGTGCAAATCAATTGACTTGACACATTTGCAGCGGAGATGAAATAGGCTTGTAAGTGTGGGGATCAGCTCGTATCTGAATGGAGTAGGGTAGTCTCTTATGTTTGTACCAGTCATTGTTATATAGGTGTACACATATATATATGTATGTTCCAGATACACATTCTGTACCTTTTACAGCTTTGTTAGGCAGATTTTATCATATAATCTATAACTGACAGATTCCATTTTGACACAAATGTAATTGGACACTGGATACATTTTTTCTTAACTTGGCAGAGAAAGTCTGTATTTGGTTATTATACACCAGGTTTAGTTCTTTTTCTTCTGGATCATCTAGCCGCAATCACATCAACTTTTAGCTAGGCACTGATTTAACATCAGTCTCATTAATTTCCATCAACATCACAAAATGGAGGTATTACTGAAACTCTGTGCATAAGGATTCCTTTTCACTTTTCAGAAAATAATTGTCACCAGGAATCTGTACAATTTCTATTGTCTCTGCAGTAAAAAATGAGAAGAATTCAGGAGATATTTAAAAACCAAAATAACTTTATTAATTTGTGTAATACCACTGGTATCAGTGGGACAACATATGTGACTGAACCTCCTCACAAGAATGAAGGTTTTGTGCAAGATTCAGGGTCAGGGTGTCAGTGCCTGCAAAGGCTATGGAGACTTAAACTCCTCTGAAGCTGAACTTTTTATTTTGTCTGTTATCCTTGAAATTAGAACTTTTTTTCTATGTACTGTGATAGATAGATTAAAACTGAGGTTAATGTACTTGTATTTACAATATTAAATGAAGAGAATCATCTCTTGAGTTGTCATGTTAGCAACTTTGCGTTAAAAGTACTGTTTCAAGTTGAGCAAAATGTTTAAAACTTTTCATCTGTAGTCAGTTTAATCAAAAAGATGCTTCAGATTCCCTTTGATCAATAACACTTATTGTGGTTCATTTGACATTAAGTCTGAGTCCTCACATTTCTATTAAACCGAAAACAGAATGCAAGATTTGGTGCTGTACAGCCTTACGAAGGGGTATAAAAATCCTGGTACAGCAAACAATTTCAATGTGAGGAAAATGTTTCAGATAGTAAAAAAAAAAAAATCAATATTCTAACCCTCAGCAATACCAACAATGTTCAAAAGGAAAACACAAAAATCTGAACAGGGAAAAATGCTTTGGTGAACACAATTTTTTTTGTACATAGGCTGGAAGCAAAAATTGCTCCTGAGTGAAAGATGATAGAGTCTTTAAACTTCCTACTCCTTTTTTTTTCCCTGATGACTGATTAAAAAGACTTAACTGTCCCTGGTAGTAGTTAATTGTTGAAGTTATAGTTAAAAACCTTTAATTTGTTGGCCTTCACTGTAGTGACATAATACAGAATTCTGGTGGTTTTTTTCTTATTTTCTCAAGGAAAGCATTCATTGCTGTAAGTGTTGGTACCGATTTTAGATTAATCTTCATCACCTCTTAGCTCCTGTAAATGCAAATACATGATTTATTTGGACATCACCAATGTGTCTTATTGTGATGCCTTGAAGAATCAACAGATACATGGTGACACTTTTAATTTTATGAGTTTTTATTTTGCTTGATGCTTGTTATTTTATGAGAGCTTTCTGAAAAAAAAAGGTGTGTTAGAATCAGTCAAGATACTCACTAATTCCCTGTAGGGCTCCTCCTAGCAACTGAGCATCCATAATAGGGTTAAAATTTGGAGCAGGAAAAATCGTTCCTTGTATCTGCTAAAGGAGAAAGCAGCCTTTAATCAAGGTGGTTTACATCTATAACACTGCATACATAATTCTGTTGAAAAACAACAATCACAACATTAAATTGTCTTTTCTTCATCGGGAACAGTTTTTAATTTATGAAACAGAACTTGAACTTGCAGTAAGCCCTAGGAAGACAGACCATGTTTGAGGAAGTTGCCACGAGCATGAGTTAGGCCTGAAAAAAAAATTTAATACTAATTAATTTTTTTTACATTAAAATCTAACCACATTTTTGCTCTCTCTTTCTCAACCTTTTTCTGAAAATACTATTCTATCTTTCAGAGTTAATCCATGATATCCCTGACAGTCTTCAATATCTATTTCTCATGGTATTTCTAATTTGAAAGGACTAGTGAGAAAATGATGAATGAGATACATTTTTTAAAGAACTGATGTTACTGCCAAGTGTGAGAGATCTTTCTGATATGCCATGTAGAAGACAACACCATTTTTCTAGTTGCTTTGTAACTGATTAAATTACTGTCAGTTCATTCTCAGTGATACTTTTTCATGTATTTTTTCTTATTATGTTACAAGAAATCTGTGAATAATAAACAGAACTGATGTACTCATTTTAGTAGAATCACTGACCAATACGTATACAGAAGAAAATAACTGAGGTTGAAAGCTACTTAGCACTGTTCTCTGGTTAATCTCTTTAGTTCCTCTGAGGATTCTACCTGCTTTTCCAGACTTAGCAAGTATAAAGGTTTTTATGATGATTCCTGGTCTTAGTCAATACTTCTGATTAAAATGACACTGTTAACTTGCTGTTTACATTTCAAAGAATAATGGGATATATTTTTTAAATACAAAGGGGGTATTTTTACAAATACCTGCTAGAATCAGGAGTTGTGCTGATTACACCAATTAATTCATTTGTGTGTTTGCTTGCATTACACACACTTGAAAGGCTTTTATATGTTGTGCCTTCAGTAGTAATAATATACATGTACAGATTTTGTGTATGGCACACGTGTATGGCTAATCATGCTTCCCTGGCTTGCAATTTTAGCAAAGGAATTAAAAAGCTCCAAGCAAGAAGTGGATATTTTAGATGAGAAGGAAGACATAATATCTTGATATGTTTCATCATTACTTTAGACCCACCAGGCAAAGGTAAGGGCAAAAAATTGCCAATGGCTAAGTGAGGAAAATAATGTATGGTCAGAAATTTAAGATTTTTAAAGGACTGACTTACTTTAAAAAGCACTAATAGGGCAACGTGCCTTTACACAAAGAAGGAAGCACTCACCAGTAGACAAATGTCCATCTGCAGTTTGTTCATCATTTAAATACAAGGTCCTACTTTTACAACTAAACATAAATTACGTAGTGCCTTTTTACTCATTAAAACAATCAATCAGGAAAACAATGAGAAAAATAATCTTTTGGAGATACGGTGATAAATACTGGCCTTACAGAAGACAGTGAGACCATGCCAGTTTTTGTAGGTTGGTATATGTTGTTGTATCTAAAATGAACTGCGAACTCATCCTTAAGATATGCTCCATCCCATTTTCCTTTGTCAGCGTGGGAACCCTGAGCATCACTTGTCACCTAACTTATCTCTAGGGTAGGGCTCTGCAGATACTAGCCTCAGAATCTGAGAGTTTATATCCTCATGACGTCCTAGTTACTGACAGTACACATACTTCCAAATGTCATTCACCAGAATTTTCCTAGGCACGCGCTGTTTGCAGCAGTGTGGAGTTCAAGTGCTGTTTGGCCAGATGGTACATGAGGCTCCATTTTTCTCCCCCTCACTAGCATGTCAAATAATGCTGACCTTAGTTCAGACATCATTCTCCACAGCTCAGGAGACAGAAATGCTTGAGCTCTGTGGCTGGTCAGCTAGACAAACCACCCCGAAGCTTTCTAATAATCAATATCACTATGGAAAGAAGAGCTAGAAGGCACTGTTAGAATGCAAAATCAAAAATATATATTGATATATGCTATGAGATAGGAAAAAATGAAGTTTAGCTGTTTGGGTCTTTAATTCATGCTTCCCAAAATGTCTGAGCCATGAAAAAGCTCATCAATCTTGAGAGGAAAAATAAAACAAACCCCAAACCTACAAATCATCAAATATTATATTGCATTTGCCAAAGCAGAAAACATTTTGATGGGAATATTAATAAAGAATAGTAGGATGCAAATAGATGCAAGTAAAAGATATGAAATTGAAAGAGTTTGAGCCTGCACTTTAAACCATAGAAAGTGTAAGTATATCTGGCATTCAGCATAAGTGCTCTCTGACCCTGTCCCAGCCCTTGCTGGTCAGAAGGGTGGCAGTGGGGAGGAGAGAAAATGTAGGAAGCGTGCATTTATTCAAATCTAATTTAAAATACCGGTGCTGGCTCTTCAGCTCTTCGTGGGTTTTGCACAGGTTCAATTTCTGTAAACACTAGTTATTTCAAAGTATTTCCTTTCACACATTTAGGTTTGTGGTGTCACAAAATGAACCACTGTGTCGCTGATCTTTTCAGCATTTATGATACTTGCACTAAAATCAGAAATATGTGACTACCTTAGTGAATGCTTTGAGGGTGGATTCCTGCGTAGTCCCTAGAATGAAAAATGAGTAAAAGTGGGTTTCGAAGTAGATCTCACCTCTCAGTCAGAACGGAGGCAAGCATTAATAATTTCTGAATATTTATCCTCATTCATGAAACAGTCAAAAATAAGGGCTTTGCATGAATGCATATTTGCAAAATGGAGGGATTGATCATAGAAAAAAGTTTTGAATTTGCAGGCTTGTAAATTTTTGACCAAAAAACTCAACACAGCTCTTTTAATGTGTCTTTCAGGCAAAATAATGGATTTTTGAATGTGTTCTCCCTTGGTTCAGCAGAGTTGCTGAATACTTCTTTTATAAAGTGTTCACTGTCTCGTTATTTAAGGCTCACCATCAGTAGATTAAACCTCATCTAGTAGATGCCTATCTCCTAGCCAGGATCTAATTAAAAACACATTGCTTTTAAGCAGAACAAAATTAAATAGGAAGGTTCAGATAAAAATTTTTAGAAGATAGGATGAAATACAGCTTTTTACAAGTCCTTTGTGGGAAAGAAATCTCATCCTTTTTTTTTTCAAAACAAATTAAATATTAATTAAAATTTTCTTATAGTGTACACATTGTACTTGGCTTCGTCTTCCATCCCACAGAAGACATTTGTCCCAGAGTGTTATTTTTGATGAGGACTTTCAGTGTACCTCATATTTGGATTTTCAGAGTGATTTCTAAGCAAATTAGGCTTTTTGATAATACATAACAGTTCTCTGAACTGAGTTCTAGGATTTGCAGCTTATATACTATCAGGATCCTTGGAAGGAATTTCTGCATAACTAGTGATGTCTTACTGCTGGCATATCTCGCAGAGTTGTTGTTCCAAGGTTGTGTACCTTGAAGAAAGTACTTTGCCTCTTGGCGGTGTTTACATAAGCTAACCTTTAGGAAGTTTTATCCCAGGACAGCTTATGTCAGTTTTATCCTGTGACCACTTTCATAGCTTCAGTCTTTGGCAAGCCTGAAGAAGCATTCCTGGTTCACTTTATGCACTTAATTTCAAAATCTTCGGGAGTTTATTACTTATTAAACTTATTCCACCTGTTTTCATTGAATTATTGAAATACGGGCACAAGCAAGTTGGGGTCAAACCTTTAGAACTGAACTTTGGTAACTCTGGATCTGAATTCAGTGTGATTACACAGCGATAGCCTACCACTTGCTATGTGTTGTAGCCTGTTTTTTTTTTTTTTTTTTCTTTTGTCCTGTAGCACATAATTTGAGAGTGCTGTGTGATATTTACTGGGGAAGGCAAGCCAAGGAGATTTATTGGGAGACAGTTTAGTGGAGGCAGGGATTGATTCTTGGATGCTGCGGTGCTGTCTGTGTCTCTCTGAAGTAAACCCTGTGTGCACAATCCATACGCCTGTCGCAGAGGATGGGGCCTTAGAACATGAATTCCACAATTTAAAAGACTTTTAATTTTTGTGATGGCAGGTGGCACTGCTGTCCTGTGGTGACAAGATGCTGCATAGCAGGTGAGAAGGAAAACACTTGCTTCAGAAGAAGTGCAGAAATCTGAGAGATTGCGTTTCTGAGCAAGCAACTGCTCTGGTGCCGTTTGGGGTAGTTTTCTGGGGAGAGTGAAAGCATGAAAAAGATGGTGTAGTTTTCAGTTGTTGAGCAAGACTGAATGCTTCCGGTATCTCCCGTACTGAGAGATAAACCTGGAGGCTGTGGCAGGCATTTTGTTTTGCAAAGATCTGTTACAATCTTGTCGTATTTTAGAAGCGTCTGTGGTTACAACAGGCTTTTGTTCGATATTCCTCAAGAAAACGAGGAAAAACATCAAAACAATACTCACCTTGGGAAAGCTGGGGCTCTGCTTGCAGAACCTAGGGCCCAGGGTGCACAATCGTCTTTCCCCCCAAGATTATACAAGGTTTGCATGTCTAAATGTGCCAAGGAAATGCACACCTAGCAGCAGTCTTCATCACTGCACAAACTAAGGGAGCAGAGCAGTAGAGGCATTTGGTAACTGAATGAAATTACAACAGATTGAATTTTGACCAGGGAGCAGGCAACTACATGGGAATAGCTCGTTCCTTTCCATTATCTTTGATTAGAGAATTGCTACCACCCTGTTTTGAAGGAGGGCATTTTTAGGGTTGATTGAACACCTGAGTGGAGATACAGGTACTGCTATTTCACTGCATTCATTTCCACTGAAGTCAGCTGTGAGTGACCAATAAACCCCTATAACGGAAGAAGGCTCAGAGGAGCTGGGCAAGGGCAGTGTGCCCATGTAGTTCAGGGAATAATGCAGGATGTGACTCACCACAGCTATTGCGAAGAAAGCTGAGTTTATCTCAACACAAAGAGGACCAAAGATAAACAGCTATCAACAGATGAGTGGATGAACTGGTGGTGTAATTATTTATACCTGCATGCATTAAAAGGGTGTGAATGTCTCCCTGAGTTAGCCAGACCAGTGTGAGGGGAGTGAATATGTCTCTCAGCCAACACAGAGTATAAATACTAAACAACTAGCAAAATAATTTGGAAGAGAGCAATGGGCTTGAGCTGGCTTCAGCTCAGCTGGAGGGGGACTTTTTACAAGGGTATGTACTGATAGGACAAGGGGTAATGGCTTTAAATGGAAAGAGGGTAGATTTAGATTACATGTGAGAAAGAAATTCTTTGCTCTGAGAGTGGTGAGGCGCTGGCACAGGTTGCCCAGAGAAGCTGTGGATGCCCCTCTCCCTGGAAGTGTTCAAGGCTGGGTTGGATGGGACTTTGAGCAACGTGGTCTAGTGGAAGGTGTCCCTGCCCATGGCAGGGGGGTTGGAACTAGGTGATCTTTATGGTCCCTTCCAACCCAAACTGTTCTATGATTCATGTATTCCTTCCCAGTGACTGGGGATACCCAGTGTAATTTCTACTTTGCTTACACAACTTCTTTTTCTCCCCTAAACTCTGAAAAGCATAGGGAGATTAATAGTACGATCTCATGATTTTTCTTCCACATGACTTAAGATGGTCACTACAGGGATGCTAAGTCATTCCCCTGTTGAGATTTTTCTTACGTAATGTTTATTTTTAAAAATACATTCAATTCTTCCAAATATACACCAGAAGTTCCCGAATATCAAGTGAAATTTATGTGAAAGAAAAAAAGCTGCCTACATAGAGAAGAAATAAACCTTGAAACACCCTCCAGTGAATGAAATGTCCAACAGGATTCTGAGTAATTCAAGCAACATCTCCCCATCGATCAGGATGAATTATTGGAAGGGCATAGCACTGGTACCATCGTCAGATTCCAACAGCTTTGAGGCAGCAATCACGTTACAATAACTCCTTCAGAAGATTAGCTGAAAATATTTTACAGGACTATAGAGCACATCATAAATCAAAGTGAATAAAAACCTGCAGAATCACTATAGCTTCCCCTGCAAAATAGGAAACATGAGTTGGCAACTGCTGTGAGACAGAGCATCAAGAATTACTGTGATGATCATCCTAAAAAAACACGGGGGGAGAGAAACACCCACCTCCCCAATCTATGCTTTTATCGGAAGCCACCCTAGATAGAAACAAGGTTTAAAAAATTACTGATGTGCCCAGCAAGCAGTAGTAAACTGCAACAAAAATCAGTACAGAGCATGTTCTGCACCTTGAGCTCTAGACTGCTATAGAATAAAGACAAAAGAATTCAGGAGAATAGGATCAGCAGAGCAGTGCTTAAGGTGGGTGGGAAGGCTAGGATTGCACTAAAATCATCTTTCCCTTTCTTAAGAAGTAGTTTGACAATTAAAGTCATTATTATTTAACTGTAGTTTAGCACTTCTAGGTTATAATTTGTAATGTTAAAAATTCAATTCCAGTCTTTCATCTATAGACTGCATGAGTTTCTTTGGTTTGTAAAAAGCTTTTAAAGTTAAACATTTCTGATCAGTACTCTAAATGTTAATTAAACTTTAGTCTGCTGAAATTGGCTTTATCAGTGAAACGTTTCAAAAGAGGAGAATCTACTAAAATATCCAAATTTGCCTGTGTGTCCTTAATCATTAAACTATTTTAAGACCCTCACCAGCTCAATTAAAGAGTCAGGAACTTTTTCCATTGTCTGGAAGGGATGCAGACCAGGCCCTTATTGCTTTCTCTGACCCTAGGTTTAGTACATCTGAGTTTCCCTCTGTAGGAAAGTCCCATTTTAATTATTTATTTGTAACCAGCTACAGTATACTTAATACTAAAATTCAAGGCAGTATTCTCTCTCCAGACCAAAACCAAGTATGCTCTGTGTCTGCCTTCTTAAAATAAAAGTACTTCAGAGGTTCACTGGAGTATAAAATAACTGACTGACTCAGGTGCTGAAATACAAAACTGCTAAAGTCGGGAAGATGCCGCGGAGACATGGGGGGGGGGGGGAAAAAGGGTTTTGGATTCATTTTCCCACCACCTTTTTGAGACTGAATTTCACACTCAAAAACAACACCATTTGTGGGGTTTGTGGGGGGGAGCAGCATACTATCTGGGGAACGTAAATCCAC
>Ga0181612_140481_pt1 | contig 10477 bp, 2 predicted proteins | sample HoacroProtozoa21_FD_119630 | JGI IMG/M metagenome (GOLD analysis project Ga0181612, IMG submission 119630) | Hoatzin crop microbial communities from Cojedes, Venezuel. Combined Assembly of Gp0051906, Gp0051904, Gp0051908
AACAAAGATGGAATAAGTATAAACTGTGACAACTGTCACTTGATCTTTAAGGTCCCTTCCAACCCAAACCGTTCTGTGATTCTATGATTCTGTGATTCTATAGAAGATGCAGCCTAATGTTTGCCATAAGCCACCCCTGTAGCTGCAAAGAGCTTCCATTTGGATCAGCATTGGGTCTGCCCCTGAAAACATTACAGACTGCTTACTCAGCAGAGAGTACAGCATGCCTGACTGTCGTGGCTGGTGACACATTTCTCTTTTCTTCTGTTTGTCTCTTTTATTATTAAATTAATAATATGAATACCAAGGCAGAGTTTACACAATTCCAGATTTTCCCCTTACACCAGAAGTAAGCAGTACATACACCTAAACAGATAGCTGATTTGGCTGGACTTGTACTAGCTGCAAGTCTCTTGTGCTGGAATGATGCTTGCAAAGTGAAAAAGGCTTCTCAGTAAGAACTACTTCACAGTTTCACACTGACTACCAAGATTTTAATCCATTCTAAGTTTTCGAAAAGGCCTTTATGCACTACCTTTTCAAACTCATGTGTGGTCTTTTAATTGTAATGACTCCTTTCTTCCCATTAGTTGCTGAGAGGGGGAGAGGTAAAGGTGTCTGATTTGATAGGACTTTAGCAGAATTCATGCAGCTGAAATCCCATGCAACCTTCAAAAATGTCACAGACTCGAGAGTGACTAAGCACTCCAATCTCTAAACAGTCATGCTGAGAGTTAATAATTTTATTTTCCAATTCATTATATTATACTTCTCAGCACTGGGAACAAAACGCATATTAAAAGTCAACAATATCCAGAATGACACAAATTAAAATTCAAAAAGTTAAACATCAGATTTTAACATCTTTGTCTAAAATGACACTTTTCATCATCAACCTCCTTCATAAGAAGCCAAATGAAGTTGAAGGTATTTCAGCATGGTCTGGAAATCAAGAGCTCCAGGCTACTTATCAGGGGTTAAGGTAGGTACTAGTCAAATGCCCTTGCTTGAGACCACCATGCCACCAAGACTCAGAAGTTTCAACTGATGAGGGGTTCTATTAGGCCTGTCAGGTGAACTCAGTAGTTGTGATGCAGACTAAAAAGGCATATGTGTGTGGGAATTTAGGGGGAAAGGAGTTCTAGACTTTTGATCCCATTTTATATAAGACTTTTTTACCATTATTTGGGTTCATATAAAAGTCCTTCTTTCAGAGCTAATGTTCTACCACTAATGCCAAAATGAGCTTCATAACTAAACTCAGAGTGAGCAACAACAAATTCTGAAACCACCAAAGACAAAGGCATGAGCCACTCCATGGGCTACAGCCGGCCCGTGGGTTACCAATGCCCTGGGAGCCTGCATGTCTTTGGGGAGACACCGAGGAAGGAGCAGGCAGCTGCCTGCTGGGTTCTGAACCAACTGAAATTCGTGAATAGTCTTCAAACGCAGATCACAGCACAATGTGGTTGTCGAGTCAGGAAAACACAAGCTGGTGCATACGCCTTTGTACCCCTGTGTGTATAAAGCATGACACATTCGGTGGCTACTTTCATGCTGCCTCTGTCTGCTGGGCTAAGAGTTTGAGCTGGACGTACCCATTCTGCCTAGAAGGACAAGACCAGTGTGTGAGACAGATCTACTCTGGACACGAGTTTACTTGCCTGGAAAGCCAGTTGTCTCATTCCAGACGTGAGTCAGAGTATGAACTGGTGTGTGGACGCTATGATCACGTGAGAGCTCAGGACATGAACCAAGATGACAGCAGTTAGCTCCACCAGAGCTGAATTCATTCATTATTGTTCCTGATCCCTGCAGAAATGTCTTTAGCCCTGTTCACAATGTCCTTCACCTAGGTGATGACCACAAGATTTGAATAAAATTGTACAGGTTGCAAATTCATAAGCTACATTTACAAAGGTGATTTTAGGCTTGCAGTTATTTCACACTGTTGAAGCTGTTTTTACCAGAATGTCTTGAAAACACCATTGGCAGAGTACAGCAATATTCCATATATATAAAAAAATAGAAAAAAACCCACATGTAGCCAGCCTTAGGCATGCGAAACTTCTGTAATTCTTAGACAGAAAACTAGAAATCACTCACATTATTAGAAAACTAATAATATTCCACTATTCTCCAATACATGAAGGCAATCTCTTGCTATGGTGAAACATGCAATTTATTTCTAGACATGCAAGTGACCTAGTTCTGCTTTCCTGATGCTGTGCACATCAGAGTCGACTTCTGTTTCAGAAATCTCATCATATAGTGCAGGAAGATTTTACGCTGAGTAAACTGATGAAAGCTGTAGCCTCGGTTTTGCTTTCACCTACACTCGGTTACACAGGCAGAACTTCTTCACTCATGTTGGATTATGAGGTCAGTTGTACAGTGGCAAACAAGACATAAAGTGATCTCACTGTTTTGGTCCTCATATGCAGTGGGTAAACACTGCACTGTCCAGATTAGAGAGATGAACTCTGTTCACCTGAATTTATGGAGCTGAGGGAAACCATGCAGCATGGAGTAGAAGATCAAGCCTAATGATGCTCTAAGGGGTATGAAAAACCGAAGGCACTGGAGAGCAAAGTTTGTGACATTTTGGGTATGTCTTTTGCCCTATCACAAGATTCAACTTCTCACTGCAAACATTGGCCCTTATCTTGTTCAGAGGTCTGTGACACACCTCCCTGTTGCGTCAAAACCTTTGTAATTGTCATCGCTAGCTGAAAAAATGGTGAACATTTGATTTTGGTGTATTTGCCTTTTTGGGGTTTTTTTTTTTCAGATTTGACTTTTGTGTATTTAACCTTTTTTTTTCAGCTGGTCTGAGGGTTTACGAGGGACTGCCCTAGAGAGATCAGGCAGTTCAGAAGGACCAGAGGAACCTGGGGGAAGGTGACTCGGCTTTGGGCTCTGGCTGGGCCTTGTAGGAACGCCAGCAGAGCCCTCTCGTGGAGATGCAATGTGGAGCAGCAGCAGTAGGAGGGTTTTTTTCTTTACCATGCAGCTTTCATAGTTTTCCTCAAAGAGCTAAACAAAGTGAAAAAAGTCCCCACTCTTCATGTGACAGGTCTACCTGTGGCATTTGATGGTGTAACCATGTTTCTTAGGGAGGATGCTGTCCTAGCTAACACTTGTTATCCTGGCAAAAGCTTGTATGCATTTGGCTTCAGATCCTGAAGTTAGTGAACCCTCTAGGGTTCAGCTCTACTAAATATTGCCATCATAGCGAGTGTGAAAAAATCATATCCTCTGTTTCACATACTTACACCAGCAAAACCGCTTATGTAGGTGGAAACAGGCTGATGGAGGAGTGCTTTCATTGGCAAGGTTGACATCGCTAAGCATGATGGTGTGTCTGTCTCAACAAGGGAAAATGTCTTTCTCCAGGCACTGCCTGTGCTTCCCTCAAGGGGATCAGTCAGAAAAAGCTCTGATGTATGGATTTTGACTCTGAACAACAACAAACTAAAATTAAGGGCCTTAACTGCTCAGGCTGTGCCAGTGGACTCTTAGAGTAAGTCTGTAGCATCAGCATTAGTTCATGAAGGTATTTGCCAGACAGTTTCAGCAGCCTCAGTGCTTTGTATGCTCTGGAACAGCAGAGTCAAACTACTTCTCCCATGAAGAAACAGCCACAGTGGTGGAAGGACAGCTGTGAAACTGTAACTGGTTTTGCATGAGAGTTTCTGCCATACAGCAGGGAGTCCTGAAGCGTAGACTTGGTCCTAGACTGTAATCTTCTGGGTTCTTTTTCACTTGCTGCCTCTTGAGGCAGAACAGCACCAATTAAATTATTGACATTTGTATTTATCACTCTCTGATTAAATTTTAATACCACTTACTTTGTTCTTCATCTCGTTTGGTTTAATTATCAGTTCAAGGATGTGCTGAAAAGTCAATAGCTACTTTCATCAAGACACCCCTGGTCCTTGGTAGGACTATTTTCCCCAGCACTCATGTGGAAATTGCTAAGGTCTACTCTCTGAAGACTGCTGGCTACTTTCTAGAGGTTCATCTGTATTATATTAAACATATAGTTCTTAGGAGTTTGGAAAACATCCAAGAAGCACAAGTAAATAACCTGCTGATAGATTTCGCCTTAGAAGGGTAATGTACTACAGGACAGTGAACTTTGTGTCTTCTGCCCCTTCATTTGCTTCCACCTTTCACTAGGACTTGGTCTTCATGATGAATGATTCCTCTGCTAACCTATAAATCTGCCTGACATCTCATACTTTCATCTCCTCTTTCTTAACATCAGTTCCTGATCTCCCCTTCCACAGCTTGTGGCAGGGCAATTCATTTCCATGGCACTGCCAGAAAAGAAGCCTAAAGAGACCATATGGCAGCTAAGCCTCCTCAGTCAGCAGAGAAAGTGATCCCATTAAAACTATATTTAGCTGGCACTAGTCCAGCCTTGTGAGCTGTGACAACAACCTTTCTGTGGCTGTCAAGGCAGCAGAATCAGATGTGGGGCTTGCAGCATGTCCATAGCCTGTACCTCACAGCATGTTGTGTTTGAAAGACCAGAAATGCACCTAAGAAAAGAAAGAAACAGGCAGAAACAGATGCAGCTGATCTATTAACTGGACTGTTACATTCCCTCAAGAGGCTGTAATATGAAAACAAAGAGAAAGCTAAGCAAGGAATAACAGAAAATGTGAGCAAGTTCCAAACAGACTCAGTGATAGATAATGTTTGTATCTTGATGCAGTCTTGTATTCGGATGCTGAAGAGGATCTTTGGACCTTGTGCCTTTCACTGTTACTTGTCGTACAGTTTTCTTGGCTCCTGCATAGCCAGAGTTTCAGATCATCAACGATTATACAGGAGAGGGGATCCTAATAGACCTAAGACTTAGTGGGTCTTAAGGCTGCGGGCACAAATAGTCATAGTTCTGTGCGTGCCTACTTGTAATGTTCAGTTTCCACAGAGGAATGGAGGCCAGAGCCCATAGCATGTACTAGAAGCAGAGAACAAATTCAGGTTTAACTCTAATAGTCCCCGGAGGTTCTAGTTCGTGCTGTGCATGCTAAATTATCCTTGCTTGTGTTGTTTACCATTTCTCTAACATTCCTGATCCTGAAAGCACCTAACATGAATGCTGCTGTCTATCACTTTCTTATTCAGCACTGATCTGTGGATAAGTGCAGAGTGTCTGCCAAAGTCTTTTTGTCATTCATCTCTTTCTTAGTAATGTTCTGCCTCTTTGACGAAGCTTTCTAGGTTTTCTGAGTCCAGAGGCAAGCATAGTACAATGCTGGAGTAAAAAGTGAATTTGGATCAGAGAGAACTGAGGAGTTAACCTAAAAGACAGCCCCTCGAGTGACCCCGACTGTGAGTCTGAAATATTTTCTGAAGAGCTGCCTAAAATACAAAGCAACATGAGTGTGGAAGGGAAAAAGGGTGCTGAAAAGGTGTTTCCTTTGTGAGACTTTCAGGGTTGCCAACTGTATCAGCATCCTGTCTACCAGAATTCCCCAAGTAAAATAGGGGGTTGTGGGAGCAATTTTCAGCTCCCCTTGGCAGAGGGTTTCCATCTCGATTCCAAGCTGGTTTGGGATCATTTGTGTATGAATGCCCTCATTCAGGTGCTTAGATGATACAGATTTTGACAGTCTTTTGCAGAGGTAGGGAAGCTATTTCACATTTCTGGAGACTTCCCAAGCCTACAGACATTAACCCTGTCCTGTGCCCACCTCACTCTGTGTAGGAAGAATACCGCTTTTTGGAGGAGACTCACTCAGTCACTGAGGGGTTTGGCAGCAGGTCCTGCCTTAAGGGAGTTCTTAGGGAAATTTTGGTCTCTTCACAGAAGAGCAACATTCCTCTGCCATCAGAGAAAAGAACAAGTGCATGAGGGAAAAGTCACCACAGATTTTTACCCTGAAATTACCAGTAACATATTTGTCTCTGGAACAGATGAGAGGTTCTTAAGAGACTAAGTAAAACACAGCTACTGAAAACCTGTGAAAAATCCCTGCCTTTCATCGTCAGCTAATGGCAATGTGAGATGCCATAGAGTACCTCAGATGGTAGTTTTTGATTTGATTGTGGTGGGCATCTGAACCAAAGCCATGGAGTCCGTTGTCCTTCCACTCCCAGGGCAGAGTTGATGCAGGAGTCCCTCACGTAAGCTAGTCTCATTTGCTGCTTTTATGTCACAGAAGGCCTGCTTAGACCATGGATTTAAGAAGGGCGGCAATGAGTAGTTTGTGCTCATCACTTCTCCTTGCAAGCAAGCTTAGTGGCCTAGTGGCCCTCGTACTGGAGTCTGAAGCCAAGGCGAAGAAATGTACTGAATTATTTGCTTGAGTAACAGCCTTTTCTGACAAAAATTAGGACTCTTTCAGGTATTACAGCTGCATTCAGGGCTGAGACCAAAGATGTTTTCACTGAGATTTGTAAGGTGAGGTAACATACAGCAAAAGAAAATAAAAACAAAAAAAAGGAATGAAAAGTTTAATAGGCAAAACCACCCATTATTGTAATAAAAACATGCTAGCCACGTGGACATCCCAGCATTGGCTCTGCATGCATGGGAAGCTAGAGATGAAGAGAAATAAGGAGCTGGAGGGAGCATATGGGTATATCGCAGGCGGTGAGGACAGAATGCTGAGGTGACACTATCGCAGCAGTCGTGGGCCATCAGGAGGAGGAGCAATGAAAGGAACCACCTCAGTTACCTCTTGACTGGTAGACAGGTGCAGCCTTAATCTGACAACTGCGTTGCAAGTCTTGTTCAGGTTGTTTCGGGCTCCTTCGGCTGTTCAGGCCTTGTCAATACGCAGGGCCTGATCCCGTATATCCTGTAAAATGTGGGAGTGCTATGTTACTCCCAACTACTAGTGAATATTAGATGTTCCCTGAAAGCTCACTGCTTTATTCACTTCTTCTTACTGTTAACATAAGACATTAAATACCACGGGCTCACATGCCGGTCAATCATGGCTGATGCTTATAGGACTGCCAATCAACAGTTACCACTGCTATTATTAAATTCTTGAAAGATTCAACAGAAAAATAAGGAGCGATTGCCTTGTTTAACACAAAAAGTCTTAAAATTGATGAATTTTGAGTCCTACAGGTAAAATTTCTTTACAGACATCCAAGGAGGTCATGGAGACATGTAGGGAAGCTTGGTATTATCCTACACTCCACTACTTAGGAACACAGTCCAAGGCAGCATCTAGTCCTTTATATTAAGTCCATCTAATTCTTTTTTTCCTGAAGGCCAATTAAAATTTTAAAGCATAATGTGCACCTCTTGCCTTAAGCATGACATTAAGCTCATGTGTAATCATAGATGACTCATTTAATTATCATGATGATTGCTATAATTTTTATAATAAACCTTGTTTAAAGCCCTAATTGGCTAAGAACTATAGTTTAATGAATGGTCCAGTTTCTCTCTAGGCAGCACTCTTAATGATCCCTGTAATTCACACTACTGCTTTTGATTATACGATCCTTTCTTCAATTGCCAAATCTGAAGTCTTTAAGCATGTGTCCACTCCTGATGGCTACCTAAAACGATTGTTTGTAATTTCAGTCTGAGGGGTCCAGTTATTTCCAAAAGTGAGTTCAGAAAATTGTAACACGTCATTTTTATCTGAAAATCTCATGCATCCCAGTGCTTTGGGACAAGTAATTAAAACTGAAGTTTCACTTATTCTTGGGAAAGTGCCCATGAAGTTGCTGTGAAAACCTGCCTGCAGGTACACATAACCTTGACATCTTGCAAGCAGTGTTGAGTTTCCCAACATATATATCAATATGGGCTAATTTTTCATGCTAAGAAAAGTTCACAACCAGGTTTATTGTCTACATGATGTGTTAATAGAATAGGTAGGGATACAGTTGAAGTGTTAACAGTGAGGAGCAGGCAGGTAAGCAATACAGCGATCTTCTCATCCTGTAACCCTGAGCAGTGCTAAGACACTGCAGCACTCTTTCTCTCTCGGCTGTATCCACTCCTGAGGGAATAAGAGTCTCTGTTAACAGGTTTAGGTAGCACAACCTAGCTGTGACTGATGAAGATGGTTGTTGAGCAGTGGAACAAATTCTGTTTGTTTCCAATCTCTTGATTTAAGTAACATGATTTGTTTGTATTGAACTGGATTTGTAATGGTAAGAAGACACTGGCCCTTACTAAGTAGAATAATAATATTCTGTACCCCCTTCTGTCTATGAAGCCTAAACTGCTCTGAATTATTCAGAACAATATGAACAAGACAGTTGATTAAGTACAGGTTATTATCTCCTGTGTGGGTGCACTTCTACTGCAAGATAATGAAGATGGGAGCCAAGGGAAGACAAAGCTGAACAGTGTGTTCAGACCTTCCCTTTCCCTGATCCCCAGATGCCAGAAGCATACAAGTGGGCAGGATGCTCCATAGTCACCACTGAAAGTATCCCTTACACACATTGGTAATGTGTTCTTCAAAAAAATTCCTCTCTTTCCAGACCAACCCACTTCCCTGATTTTCTGGGTTTGCAGTGCAGAAGGAAAATAAGTAGGGAGAGTTGCTGGGAAGTTTATAAATGTTACCATGCAACCTCCTAATTAGTTTCATTTCCCCAGTGTGCACTCAATAGTTGATTTAAAATGGATGTTATTATAAGATTTTCTACTTATCCTGCTTCTACTGTAGTCTTTTTCAGAAAAGTGACTTCACAGTCATGCAAGCTTTCTGACACTACTCTGTCCCTACTTTCAATATTTCAACTCTTCAAACAAGTGGGACATTTTTTTCCCTCCCAGTGTATGCAGTATTAGGATAAGGGTTGCTTGAATGCTCTGTAATAAAATTTTAAGGGTGCCAGGAGAACCTGAGTGTGCAGCCAAAGGACACCCTTTCATATAAAAGGAGTCTGATTCAGCAGTGCTAAGAGAGTTACATAAGCCTTCAAATACTCAATACATGCTAAAATCTATTTGTATGTTCATACCTCAGTACAATCCAATGCTGAATGCTCAAAATGAGCCATACATGGGGTCACTTTTTTCTTTGATAGTTGAGCAATATAATGTTTGAAACTAAGAACTAGGAGAAAATTCCATATTCTAATGAAATTCCTTTAACTCATGAAAACCTGAGCTGAAAAATACTGAACTTGTTTAAATTGCTAAGGCACATATATCTACTGTGTGTGTGGAAAATTACAAGCCGCATTGTTGCCTTTTAGATTACATTTGCTACGACAGATTTTAATTGCACTAGCACTGGTACTTTCATGGATGGATGAATCCACCGATCTGGGGGCTAAGGTTTGCTTCTTCACCTTAGAAATCACAAATACAACAGAAGCAATTGCTTAGTGGTACTTCGTATCAAAAGTAGATTGTGAGTGAAGGTCTAGCCTTTCTCTCTCTGAACTCTAACCTTAACTCCAAACCCAGCATAAGCCCTAGTCTTGGTCTGAGCCTTAGCCCCAGACAGATGTCTATAGGCTAGAACTTATTTTCATCACCACAGTTTGTCAGCTTGCTAAAATTTCCTTCTCTCCTAGCCCTAAGCAGGGGTGTGGGCTGAACCTGAGCCCATGACCCACAGTCAGAGCCCAGTTAAATAAGCATGAATTTGGGGGGGATGGAGGATTTTGTGAGTTTACTTCTGTGCATTTTCTTTTATTAAATCTGATGGTTTTATTTTTTTATCCAGTTGTTAAGGTTATCTATTTATGTGTCCACACAGCTCTGATTTCTCTCTGTATTGCTCTTATCTTCCAAGCTTGTGTTGTCAGCAAATTACATTAACAAAGTGTCATTTTTTGTGCCCAGATTATTAATGGAAACATTGAAAACTGTCTGATAATGATGATCTTTGATGACATAACACAACTGTGATGCGAATGACATGCAAATTCGCTAAGTATTCCATATTTTTCTAAGCCAGGTAATAGACACCTCTACGCGAGGGGATGCAATACTGGACCTGATGGTCACCAATGCAAGTGAGCTCATCAGTGACATCAAGACTGGAGGCAGCCTGGGATGCAGTGATCACGCATTGGTGGAGTTCACATTCCTGACGGATATGGGAAAGGTGAGGAATATTGTCAGGACCCTAAATTTTAGGAAAGCCAACTTCCAGCTCTTCAAGGAGTTATTCCGTAGGACCCCCTGGGAAAAGGTTCTCAGGGACAGAGAGGCAGAACAGAGCTGGCAGACCTTTAAGGACGCTTTCAGTGGAGCGCAGGAGCTCTCAGTCCCCATTTGTAATAAGTAAGGCAAAGAAGGGAAGAGACCAGCATGACTGAGCCGAGACCTGCTGGTCAAACTGAAGGGCAAGAAGGAACTGCACAGACAGTGGAAGTAGGGACAGGTATCTTGGGATGCTGCCCAGTTGTGTAGGGATGAGGTCAGGAGCACACCTGGAGCTCAACTTGGCAAAGGTTGCAAAGAATAAGAAGGGCTTCTACAGGTATGTCAGCCAGAAAAGGAAGAATAAAGAAAGCATACCTC
>Ga0181612_142887_pt1 | contig 10477 bp, 4 predicted proteins | sample HoacroProtozoa21_FD_119630 | JGI IMG/M metagenome (GOLD analysis project Ga0181612, IMG submission 119630) | Hoatzin crop microbial communities from Cojedes, Venezuel. Combined Assembly of Gp0051906, Gp0051904, Gp0051908
ATGGATAAAGACTGAGGGGTGTTTGCAGTTGCAGTCATGAGCTGAGGACTTCCAGGGACTGGTACACTTGTAAAGCTGGATCAGACCTTTAGCACATTACCGACGTCTATATTCAGTTTAAACAGTAACATCTCCAAACTGAACAAGCCTTTTGGCAAACCAGCACTGGCACAGTGTTGTTTTTAGAAAGAGATAATTAAAACAAGCACTGCCCAGGACTACATTCTGCCCTGAAGCTCTGACTGAATTAATTTCTTGTGTTACATAGTTTATCAGGATCTTATCCATGGAATAGTTTGCTAAATTAACAGTTCAAAGAGAACAGATTGCATTAAAATGTTGTGGGTCAGGGAAAAATTAACTCCAAAGTATTACACTCCGGAGCCCAAATCCTACACTTACGTTACTGTGGATTTACGCCAGAGTAAATGAGAGTAGAATCTGGCCCCTGACCTGCTCCAAGCAGGTCATTATAGTTGAAATAGTAACCGATCTTAGAAAAACATTTTTGCTGCAAGGTATTTATTTCTGTATAAAGGTTTATGGAACATCATATTCTTTGCCCTTTAAGACTGATACTGACATATGTAAACACCACTGGGCTTGGAGTGCCATAGCTTAATCCAGCCTCTCTAAATCTGGCTAAAACAATGGAAATATCTTCTGAAACCATTGTGGGTTGTATCCAATATAGTTAAAAACATCTGACTGCAACCGCAAATATGCTGGTATTTGGTTGTGCTATAAAAACATTTTTATGTCAAATACAACTGGGACTAATACAGTAAACTACAAGCACAGTTAACCCTTGGAATGCACCACACTTAGACGCTTGAAGGTTAAGGTAGTCTGCACTGGTTGTATTTGCTTATGAAGAGCATAAAATGAATGTAGGGTATAAAATCTAATTACTAGTACTAACAGAGTAACTGATATGTATATAGCACCTTCCACGCTATACTATAAACACACCAGCAATGTTATAAACTGCTGTAGCTGCTAGCTATGGACCTGATCAGGTCCTGCATGCTTAAAGAAAATCCCCATGAGTGCCCAGATACTGCTTCTGTTCACTGAGTAGCCTTGTGCCCCCTCTCGGCTCTACACCTACGTGTATTCACGTGCATACACACACAAGGACTGTTTCAACTCTCACCAAAACATGGTGTGGCCAGAGGACTAATCAATGCTTAGCAAAGCACAAATGAGGAGAGAAAGGGAAAGTAGAGTTAGGTGGGGTTGCAAGGGGAGTGTTTAGCTGGCAGAGAGGTAATACACAAAAAGGCAGGTAGGACGCAGGGGCTCTTAGCTACAACTAAACAAAAAATTAAATTTAAACAGAAGTTACTGAGAAACTTCATTGAGAAAAATATTTTTGAAGTAAGACGTATTCCAGTAGGAGACAAGCGATAGTGCTGAGCATACTGCAGGATCTCGCTTTGCTGCTCTGCGGGTCAAGGCCCCTGGCAGCGCTGTGCTGGGCACTGCCTCAGTGAGAGCATCTCTTGCGACAGTTCAGTCCACCATCATCTGGTCAGTACATAAGTAATGGAAACGTATGCGGTGTACAAATACTTTAATGTATATTTTTAGATAAAACTGGTATCTGAAAGTGAAACTCACATAAATGCATAATCTACAATAACATGTTAAGCCATGCTCAGGAGCCCATGTACCATTACCTACGTGGACTCAAGCACTGCGAATCCTACATCTCACCAAAAGCTGTTTTGGATGGAGGTTGCTGAAAAGTCTTGCTATGGTGATAAGAGAAGATACCACCCTTAACTGCCCCCTCTAGGTGCAGTTGTTCTTCTGCAAGGTAGGCAAGTCTGCAAGGTTGTTAGTACTGCAAGGGAGCTAGGAGGGAGCACTGTGCGGCTCCAGGCACACTTCCCTGCCAGCACGGGCATCGCAGCTCACAGCCCTGACCTGCCTGCAGTGCAGATACCCAAACACTTGACAGAGCAGGGCTTGTGCCCTTGCACCATGGCAATGCTTTGAAAATCTACATTTGTTCTGTATTGTAAGATATTTATTATGCATAAAATACGTGTTTCATCCTGTGTGCCGTTCCTAATTCTTCTGTGTACAACATTTGGGGAGCTAATGAATGTTTTCACCTACAGGGACTCCTCATCTCTTCCCTGGGTGGTGACAGCTAATTCAGAGCAAGCCTTGTATACAGCAAGAATGTTTCTCCCCATATACATCGCTTTGTATTTATTTACATTGAATTGCATCTGCCAGTCACTCAGTATCATGCAACTCCACACACTTTGTTTTAATTGCCGTTGGCTGGAATAATCTTGAATCGCTAGCAAACGCTGTCAGCTCACCGTTGTGCAGATCATTTATGAATACGTTGAACAGCTCAAGCTCCAGGCCAGATCCCTGTGGGAATACACCACTAACTCTCTAGCCATTTACTAGCAGCCATTGCTTCCCATTTTCAGATCTGTGGGGCATCTATGAGACCATTCTGAGACAACTTAAGAGCCCTGCAGCAGGGATCTTGTCAAACTCCTCTGGCAATCCATACACAGCATTTCAAACAGGTCACTCTTGTCCATGTGAGCGGTGGCTCCTGTATGTGCTCTTACTCTGTTCCCTGGCTGGGAAGTCATTAAAATATTGTTTCCTACTATAATACAAATGTCAGTTTTACACTTCTAAAATAAACAAACAGGGCTGCTATGGACTTCAGCAGTAGTCATTTTACAGTTATGTGTAGAAACAGTGCAAATAAGATAACCTTCTCCAGCTGCCTGCAAATCCAAACCTGCCCAGTTTCGTGGTCCTTCACTACTGTCATCAGTAACTTATTTCAATTAACTTACAAATATTAGTGCCATCTGTTTTTGTATCAGGAAGCAGCCAGTTGTTTTTATTTGCACATTCACTACAAAATTCTTCATCCTCACAGTCTAACTACTTGCATAACTTTAATAAGATCATATATATATATGGCTGAAAACATTGAATGTCCCGTTATCAGTTCATCAAAGCACGTACACAAGCAGGTTCCTCACTTAAATGCTATCCCCATCCAGCCACACACCAAGTCTCACTGACCTTCTCCACGTCTTTGTGAAAAACTTGAACAACACCCGAACCTGGACCTGATCCTGCTCCGTTCAAGCCAAGAGCAGTTTTTCCAGCAATGCTATAGAAGTACAAATATAGTACTACGAAGGTTGTCAGCTGCTCAGCTAAAGCTCTCAGCACCTTCCAGAATCAAATTAATATATCCCCAACAGTTACAAGGTGAACACAATGCTAATAACTCAAATTGCCATGTCTGAAAATAATACTAGGAAACACAGTTAATTGTTACTGAGTTTAACTCAAACATTCAGCCTTTTCCTTCCATAGCAACTTTGTCATCAGATGGTGAGTACTGAGCTCCTGTCATAGATTGATGGTCAATATCCACCACAGCAAGAAAACAAATAACATCCCTTAACACACTTCATCATTAGGCATCCTTTTTAAATGAGCTGTCAGCATTGTTAAATGCTTACATTTGAATTGCAGATTGGTTGATCCTTATTTTCCAGGTGAATAAAGCTGAACAGACCCAAATGTCAAAGGTGCTGTTATCAGTTTACATTATGGTTTATCAATAGCTTCAACTGCATTTTGTTAGTCAAGAATATGAGTGTCTGGTTTAATACCCAATACAGAAGAACCAAAGTTATCCTCTACAAAATGAGCTACAAAGTCATAGTAGCTTATCACAGTGATGCACTGGCTTACTTCATGTTTTGACTGGAGTATTTAAACTCGTATTTATATATTCCAGTATAGAAAAGCTTTGTGAACTAGGTAAGAAAGCATAACGTGTATTTTAGTTTTTGATATCAATGAAATAGACGAGCAGGCTTAATTGTGTAACTCCTCTGATCTTCAGAATTGAGACCATCCTATTTGTACTGTCTTACACGTAGCTGATGAAAGCAAATGAGTCGGGGTTGAATTTATTTGATTTTCAGAGCTACAACAGCAGCTGGTCAGCAGGCTCAGTCCAGTCCTCTCTAGTAAAAGTAGTTCAGGAACAGTGAGGTTTAGATCTGTTATTAGAAGAGGTTTGGGAGGAAATGCAAATTATTATTCAAAACCAGACAGCTGGAGGGCAGGAAAAGTGGGGAGCCACCATGAAGCATTAATATGTACTTGCCATTCTAGTTAGTCTGCCATTGAGAAAAGTGTGGGATACGTTGTGTCTATTACCCTCTACCCACATATATTTTAGTAGGGTATTTATACACACTCTACCATACCTATATATATTTTAACTTGTTTCTTTTAATCAAGGGTCAAATTATACCAAAATAAAAATCCTGCCAGGTTCTGCTGAGAAGTCCATCCCCTTCCTGCTTCTCTTACTCCCCTCGAATGGATGCTGCCAGCACACGAGCGCTGAGCAACAGCTGAGAGACGGACAAAGAAAGCACAAAACAATCGTAGTGTAACAGCAGTTAAACGCTCAGATACAGGAGTGACCCCCGCAAATAAATACACTTCTGGCTCCCATAGAAGATATTAGAAGGATGAGTTAGCATTGCTGAGCTCATGTATACGGAGGAAAACACCACGTATCTCTGTAGGAAAGGAAAGAGCTTGGCAAATAGCCCTTTCTGCATTTATCTGATTGCCCGATATCTTAGCTGTGGGGGGGGCACCCTCAGTTTTTCCCCAGGCAGAGGGTAGGAAGTTCACAGCCTTCTGCTGGGCCTGGAGAGAGAACTTAGCAGCAGACTGTGATTTTCCAAACTGAAGGTGACTTGTCCTGTACTATCTCTAGACTGCCGTCTTGGAGAACATGCACAGAAAATAAGCTGCACAGTGGAGGAATACTTTTCATGCCTTCCATACTGCAGCACACAAAGACTCCAAAGATTTTATTAATTCAGTTCATCCGCACTCTCAAACCTTTAGGCAGTAGGGAGTAAGCTATTTATCTTTTGGTTTCTTGTAAGGAATTCACACTAGACTCGCTGCTAAATCATTTTCCCTGTACTACTAGTACAGGAAATTAACTATAAATGAACTATGAAAACAAATCATTCTGCTACAATTTTCCACTGATATTACTTTACAGTTTTAGTACACTTAGGAAAAGCAATATAGATTCAAAAAAAGAGTTACAACTTATTTATATACTGATCCTTAAATTATGCTCTTTCCTCTTTTAACAGGCCCTACTGACAAGATATTTCTTGCTTATTCTGCAGTGCAATACTGAAGTTGGAAGCATCCTTATGACTACAGCATCATAGCATAGTTTCACAGTTAACACTGAAGACGATTTCACTTTGAGACTGCTATTTACTGAAATCTGTGGGGGAGGACATAAAAGTCAGTTCCTTGTATTCTGTCTGAGAAAGCAAACAGCTTCTGACTGTTTATATAAATGGCGATATTGAGATATTCTGCATTTTTTCAGCAGTTAGTGATTTTTTTAATAATTTCCTTCCTGCAAAAACACCACTGCATTTCTTCAGAAAGATTAAACACCAAGGATTTATGCCTTCATTAAGGTCTAAGTTTTTCACCTGTTTGAAGAAATAAGAGATGGCATACTCTCAATATGGAATATGCAATTTGCTCTGAAAATGTTTTTTAACTAACACACAGGGGTAATTGTGGAGAAGTTCTACAGCTTGATGGGCGATCTACTCCATACTGTTTGAAAGTCCCTTGATAAAGTCTTACACCAGCAGATGGTCAAATTATTTAACACAGAACATCTGCTGAGAGATATTTATTGAAATCTAATGTTAAACTATGAGTGTGCTACAAGCTTTTTTTTTTTAATGCATATTTACAGGACAAAGAAATCAGAAATGAGAATGCTCTGATCCAAACACAAACAACAAATTATAAACTCTGCCCCACTGTAATGCAGTTATTTCAGGGAATACAATTTAGCTTGCACATTTGTGCATTCCCATCAGGGCTGTGTGCTCTGAAGTACTAAGTGCTAACTGGAGTGAAAGCAGTGGGCAGCAAACTGAGTGCCTCTGAGTTGATGGCAAGGGTGAGTCTTCCGTGCTGCAGAAAACAGGCGATCAACATCTTGTTCTCCACTCTTTACTGTAGATGAGCCACGTGGAAACGAGGCTTTCCACTGCTACAGATTGCAGGCTGGGACGGGTGGCTGCTGTCGTGCCCATCCATTTCCATGCAGTTTACTATTTAAATAGCTAGGGTCGAATTCTACAGTAGGGATTTGGAGTTGAAGTCTCTACAGGGGTAAGCGGGAGAAAAAGGTGCTCCTATTTTTTTCTGCCAGTATGGTGGTATCTGTTAGAACTGGTGGAGAAACCTATTTCTTTAAATGAAAAAAAGAGTAAATCTGCAAATCGAAATCTGCAATTCAAAAAGCAGCTTTCTGTGAGAAATCCTGAGGCAGGTATTTTTGGGTGAAATCCCAACTCCACTGAACTAAATGGAAACCCCTCACGCCCTTCACTAGAGGCACCATTTCACTTTTTGTTGGAATTTCTTTCAAATCAACATTTCCCTGCAGAAAATGTTTAAACTGCCTTTTTTTTTCTTTCTTTTTTCTTTCTCCCCAGTAGGAACTGCTTTTTTGCCAGAAGGATTTTGGTCAGACCTACCAAGGAGCTGCAGACAGAAGTCATGAACAGATGTCCTCTTCGGGACCCTGCTGTGAATTGGAAGAGGTTACTACTCTCAGCTGCTCAGCACCATTCGCTGCTCTCCTCATTAGAGATCACCCCCACTGATGTGCTCATTGAACAGTGTGTATGAACACTTCCTACATGGCCCAGCTTCAGGCTGAGCCAGTTATCTTGGTGCAGACCAACGATGGGCAAAACAAAGGCAGTTGATTTTGCTTGAAACAAATGAGGGAGCTCCTACACAACTTGCTGTGTGAGTAGAAGGAGAGGGCAGCAGCCTTTGACAGGGGAAAAGCAGTGAGTAGCTAAAGGCAGCAACTTCTTCTGGTGACGTGGCTGGATTTGGAGAAGTCTGTCCATGGCTTGAAAACTAGCAGTCCCTCCAGTATGTAAAGCATGTAGAGTTAGCTTGACTTCAGGAGGAACCTGGCTCCAAAGCATTCAAGTAAAAGAGCATTTGTGCCGAAAGACATGGAAAGCTATTACAGAACAACAGAAAACAGCTACCCAACCTGCAGTTCAACAAGAATCAGAAGTAAACTAGATGACAGCGTAACTTCCTACCGAAACACACGTTCTTGTAGGCTCCCAAACATCAGCATCCCCCAATCACTTTGCAGCTCTCGGGTGTATCTTGGCCCTTGAAATCTGCCCCACGTAAACCCTGCGCTGGAACCCAATTGCCCTCACCAGACAAACAAATAAGCAAACCTCCACAGCCACGCATTCCTTTCAGGAATCCAGAAACATTCATAGGGGTTCTCACATCTTCCTAACCACAACAAATAGCTAGTCAAGTTACCTTTGTTAGGAAAACCTATTTTCTTTGCTTTCATTCAGACGGCCTTAAAATAGAATTCTTGCCTGCTTTATTTTGTCAGATGTAAAGAAAACTGAGAAACTGTATCCATTGTTCTTAAAAGAGCTTATTAGTGAAACAAAGACCTTTTTTTTTTCCAGTGAGTGCTGTTTGTGCAGTTACTTCATGACATTTATTTGGATTCAGTCCCAGGGGAAAAAGGCCAAATTCAGTTTCAGCAGTTGCCTACTACAGCATAAACACAGTCATTAGTTAACAGATCTTTTTTGGCGGTCTTTATGTAGCCTCCAACATCAAAGCACGTGATATTCATGAAATAATCAAAGCAACATATGTACACTGAAGCACTGTACGCACATTATTTTTCAGTAGCCTAGCAATCCTCAGAAATTTGAAGAGGTTCTCCTAGGCCTTGAGCCAAAGCCCTTGGAAGTCGATGGAAGTTTTTTTTTTCCTTTGATTTCAATGGATGCCGAGTCTGGCCCTCGGATAATCACTGCCACGTTAATGGCAAACTACTTTCCATTTTTGTATTAATTTCCTGCTCGAGGAAGATACAGGGCCAAAAGCACTGGGGAACGAAATCATTTGCCCTGTTTGTAGGCAGGGCAGAGAAAGCCTGGGTAACAGCAGTCAATTCCCCCCTTAGGGCCTCACTGATTCATCCTAAGCATGGGATAGAAGAGCAACTGGACACTGTTCCTTTGCCACAGCTTTTCCCCTTATTAAGGACACCATTAGCAGTACAAATACCTACAGACCATCATGGTGGTTTTTGTGCTGTGTCCACTAGAATTGGGAACAAAGCCAATTCCTTTCCTCCTCTAACACCGAACTGCTGGTAGCGATTTCTCCTCTAGATGCACGTTCTTAGGGAGATCCTAGCTATCTCATACCTGACTTTGCCTCCCATTTTTCTATATCCTGCTGTGGTACTGGCACTGCCTGTACTTTCAGCTCCTGTGTAGTACCACAGCTCCGTTCCAGGTCCTTCAAAACAAAACAAAAAAACCCCAAACAATCCCACCCAGTGAAAAAACTACAAAGAAATGCACTTGTCAATCCCTCCCAACACAAATGGGTGACATTATGTGATGTGAGTCAGGTGGGGGAATAACCTTTCCATGCTGTTAGCATCAGAGGGTGCATCTGTCCCTCTGCTCTTACTCTGCATCTGCTCTGGGGCTCTACCGAGAAGGTCTGGCTTTTGAACAACGCAGAAGCATGTCTATGTACCCTGAGTGTATTTCTCTTTACTGAGATTCTAAACTAACAAATTCCTTTTTAACTATTTAGCAATGAAAAAAAAACCCAAACAAATGAGAAAGCTCGTTAAAGCTGCTGAAAGGAGGACCTTGAAAGAACAGTTTTTACAGAAATTAACTGGGTTGATTAGGTCCTGCTTTAATAACCATTAACTAGACTTGAGCCCAAGAAAATTGCTAAGACAGCAGAAAAATTGCGGATGTGACAATTAGAGGATAATGGGTGGCATGAGGATTTAGGAGGGACGTTTGCAAAGGCACCAGTATGACTGACCTCTCTGAATACCATTGTGGTACATGAAGATAAGTGATTTTTATATTGCTAGGAATCTAGTTTAGAAGATTGAATGCACATTCAATCCGGAAAAAATACATGCTAGCACTGAGAGTTAGTAAGTGATAGCAGCCTTTAGGCTCAAGATTTGAAAAGTTTAATCCAGTTTTGCAATACTAAAAAAGTAAGTAAATGGTGGACTGGTAGAGATTTTAATTTGAACTGCTTGGCCAGTCACTTCAGCTATTAGAGAAGGAACGTTTGCTCCCTCACCGTGTTTGTCCGGTCTGGTTCAACATTGCAACAGGGGCTGCTCCTTCCCTGTGTGTGCACATCAGCGCAACACAACCAAGCACGGATCTTGGTTGGTGTAGCCCTTCCTGCGCTGCAGATGTACAACTCATAAATGAGGTGATGATTAAGCATAGTGTGGAAAACAAGACTAATATTACATAAGGCTCTCAAGTTCACTGTCTGAAATGATTGTGAATACATGGCCTGATTTGATTAAATGCATTCTATTTTAATGGAAGAAATTTGCAATATTTACTGGCAAAGAGATGCAGTACACAAGATTTGCTGAAGTCAAAAGAAGTGGCAGAGCTGGCTTGGGAGGGACATATACCCTTATGGAGAGTGAAACCTAAAACTAAACCTCTGTAAGGACCAATGATAAGTAGTTTATTGTTAGCTGAGTGAAAACAGAGTTCTGAAAAAGAGAGTGAGAAAGCAGGAGGGTGAAAGCATTGGCAAAGGACTGCAACCAGGTCTGAATTTTACAAGAAGCAATTGATGGAATATAAAGACAATATTTAAAAACATGTAAAATCCATGAAGGGCAAACAGCAAAACATAATGAATTTTAAAATAAAATAACTTTAAGATGTACTTGAAGGTTGAAGCTAAAATGAATTTTGTGGGACTATTAAAGACAAGATCCAAATCCCAATGAAGCTGGTGGAAAGACAATCACCGGCTCCTACAGAGTTGGATTGGGACCAAACAGAACAACAAAGAAATTTCCAATGACTGAAAAAGAATCAAGAAAATCTCAGTGGTTTCTTCACATCTGTGTTTGATAACAAAGAACACTGGCGACGTTCATGAAGGATGCGTTTGTGGGTACTAATGAGGACAAAGTAAAGGAATCTGTGAAGTAACCAAGTACAGGAACAAAATAAAGACAGATAATAAGTATTTACCCGTTACACCCAGACACGAAGCACAGCCTTACAGTGCACACTGTAATATTTCTCCTGCTCTGTTGAGGAAAGTCCTAGAAATAGATGCTATACAGTGTTTCTGGGCACACTGTGCACCTAATAGTTAAATGTCAGCAGTAAAAATCAAATAGGAGGCAAATATTTCAAATACTTGGTGTTTTTAAAAGATTAATATATATTTTGACAAGAAATTAGTACACAAAATTGACATTTTTAGCTGTTACTTTCAGAAATACTTCTTTCAC
>Ga0181612_157186_pt1 | contig 10477 bp, 10 predicted proteins | sample HoacroProtozoa21_FD_119630 | JGI IMG/M metagenome (GOLD analysis project Ga0181612, IMG submission 119630) | Hoatzin crop microbial communities from Cojedes, Venezuel. Combined Assembly of Gp0051906, Gp0051904, Gp0051908
CCCCCCCCCCCCGCCAGCCCTTGGCCCCTGCACAATATCCCTGTCATGCCTCCCCTCCTCCCCAGCACAGGTTGGCAAAAGGTCCCAACCATCTCGCTTTCCACCAGGGCAGGATCTGGGCAGCTCGCTGCCCCCTGCACACCCACTACCAGCTGTGGATTTCCTGGCCCTCCTGCATGCGCAGCCTGACCCAGAAAGGGGCACACTGGCTGGGGGTAAACAGGTGCTCTGCGTTCTCACCCCTTTCCCCTCTTTTCTCTCTGCGTCCCACATCAGCCTGTGATTAAATCGAGCCTGTTTAACCGCCACAGCCAGATGTGGGAGACCCCCTTCATTTGTTACAGAAAGAAAGAAAAAAGAAAAGAAACAAAATCACATGTGGTGACAGTTGTCTGCACGTGAAACATGGCCTGTGGCCCTCCATATACCCTGAAGCCACAGGATCTCTGCTTGGCCCATGGGAACTCAATTTATCAGACCTTCAGAGACCTGGTCTTAAATATTTGCCCCAAAATAGACCCTGCTGCCAGTGGGGTAGAGGAAATGCATGCTCTGGCAGACTCCACATGCCCTCCCATACAGCCCTCCCTCTGAAGTAGGCACAGATCTTGGTCCTCCTTGCCCAAGGAGCCTTCTCCAGCACAGACCCACTCTTCCGCATCTCCATGGGCCAATATGAGCATTGCTGCCCTCAGTCTCAGAGAGCCCCTTCCCTCCAGCCAAACTAGATAGTTTCACAGCCACAGAAAACTTGTTCCACATCTGCCCCTGGAGCAGCCTCCCTTGCTCCCAACCCAAGACTTCTCCGCCACACAAGCATGTCACCCAGAGCTCCAGCAAATACCCTCCCCACTATGTTTTGGTAGGCATCCCATTGCCACCATCCCTGGGGTAACAAGAGCATCCTCTTGGCTCGACAGAGGTCCTCACAGACAAACCCAAGTGACATACAGTCATGCTCTGAGGAAAACTTTGTCCAGGGTCAACAGTTTCTAGCCACAAATATTTTCTTCACTATTTTTTTTGCCTCTTCAAAATTGCATTTCCTAGGACAGAGAATACTCTGGGATTTCCCAACCCACCATCACTAGGTGGGACCCTCAAGGGGACCAAGGCTACAAGTTCCCTAGAGAGTTGCATAACAGAGGGTCAGCAAGCAGAGCCAAGCCAGAACTGCCAGGGCAAGTTAACAGAGGCTATGGAGAGAACTTCAGACTTCAAGAGGAAGAGACAGAGACATGAGGGAGGAAGGGAGGGAGGAGGAAGGAAGGGAGATGATATCTGTCTCCATGCCCAGAGCAGGGAGGTGAACAGACAGAATAAGCAGTGAAGCCTATCGTTGCCTCCCAGCTGGTGTGGATCCACAGAGACAGGCTGTGGGTCACCATGAAGCTTTATCAGCAGCCGTTTCTTCTTTCTTTCTGTCTTGCTCCAAACTCTTGATTTCCAAAAAGGGTGGGAGATGTCACAGAATCAGCAACACATCCTGAACAGCTGCTGCCACCCTCTATCTCTGCCTCACCCCTTGTGTCTCACTGCTGCTTCTGAAGCCCTTGGGGAAACAAACTGCTCTGCCTAGCTAGTACGAAGGGCCTGAGGAATAACATTACACCATGAGTCCAGAGGACTGCAGACCTCTGGTGGGATTCAGTTTGGGGTTCCCATTACATCTGACCAATTCAAGACTTCCATAGACCAACCACCTTTGGGTCAGGCTCCTGTAAGAAGAGCCATTTTGAGAAAAAAAGGAAGTTTTCCCAGCTCAGGCTTATTCCATGACATAATCTGGAGCCTCTTTGCTGTCAAGGAGGTGAGAACATACAGGAAAGGGTAGAGTTTTTTTTTTTCTAACACCCAAGGCTTTTCATGGAGCAACTAGTGTGAAGATGGCCTGGCTGCACCTCTCACTGGGCAATGGGATTCTTCCACAGCCACAGGTAGAAGGACATGTGTAGACATGGTTGGCCAGGACTCTCCACCCATTTGCACAAATATACTTAAACATCTAATTCCAGTTGAAATATGCTTCTGTGCTAGCAAAGGAAGTACTTTCTGAAGGGTGTATGATTTTTAGAGACACTAAGCAATAGAGCTCCTTCTAAAATCAAGACAGACTACAGAAAAGCCAGCTTCTTTGGGATCAGAAAAAAGAAGTCCTTGAAAGTTAATGCTATTCAAGTGATTTTAACAAACCTCCCTCTCCTTGCTCTCCCCACTGCCTGTTTCAGGATTTCTTCCCAAGAAGCCTTCCTTTTCCTTTAAGATCCTTTTTGCAAACACAGATGAATAAACTGCAGGCTTTGTTCTTAGGGAGAATCTTTTATCAGCTTCTTGCCCTGACAGTGACAATTTTCATTTCATCTGAAAATGTGGATGGGGAGCTGGATTTGATCAAACAAGAATCAGTCCAAACCCAAGCTCTAAACTCAGCTTGAACCTGTTGAGAAGGTCCAACAAGTTCAGAAGTTCCTACATTTCATCTATTGCAACTGCTTCTGTATTTCTGAGATCCCACTGGGAAGAAAAAAGTGACTTTCATCAGACTCCAAGCTCAAATTTACAGATATAGGCATTTGCTCAAAGTGCTTTGCTAAGAAACACCAGTATTCCTGAAATGACAGGTTTAATGGGCAAGTAAAGGTGGTGACAGCAGTCCCTTCTCAACGCCATTGTCGCCCACTCTTGTAACAGTTAAGCAGCTGCCTGACTTTGCAACTCTTCCAGTCAAATCACTGATGGTTCTTATGTATCTTTCCCCATCCCATTTTAAAGATGGGGAACAAACAAGCACAGGAAGCGAAGCATCTTGCTATATACAAAGACCAACAGCAGAGCCAGAACCAGGCCTTTTAAGGCTGGTGTTCTGGTCTTTGCACCCCAGCAGCAGACAGAAGTTCACACCACATTACCCACCACTGTGGGAAGCATCTCCAAAAGCTAGTAAAACCCCTCAGTCCAACCTGGGAGAACTTTAGCAAGGCACATCCATGCATGAGACCCAGCTGATGCATGTGGGCTCTACAGAACCCATCCAAACAGCTTCCCCAGCATTTGGAAATAGAAGAGCCCAAAAAAGGACCTCAAGCCCAGCTGGGACAGGCAACATCACACAGCCACAGCTCAGAAGAATTTTCCAAACTTTTGTGTTCTACTCTGAAGCAGAGCCCGGTCAGCCCACTCACAGCGCAGCCCATGTGGGAATTACTCATACTGGCCCTGGATGCCCCCTGCCAGGGAATGCATGGGCCGCTTCATCCTGCTCTGAGCCTGTAGAGCAGAGGTATCCCACCACCCCATCCCCAGGCCTGTGCATGGAGGAGCAGGATTCCTTCCCCCACCCTACCCTGAAAAGACAACACCCACCATGTGGTTTCCTGAAATGATAGCGATATTTGACAAAGACAGCAGTAAGAAACCCAAATGTGGTAAGTGGCCTCTTCTGAGTTGAGAGCTACTGGTGCTGGTGCTCCAGGGTAAGGCTGTCACCCTGTGGGGCCAGCAGCAACACCTTACACTTTGCAAAATATCAAAGGCACATGCAATGCAGCTCTGGCTCGGAGCAGAGATGGCTTCATCTGGCAAGCTGTTAGCCACAGAGGGAAGCGTGCAAAAATCATGCAGGGGACAGACATTGTCCTGGCCTAGCTTTAATGCTGACATCTGCTTTACAACAGAGACAGTGCCCACCTTGCTGTGCAGTACTTCCTCTGACAGCCTGAAGGTCTGATCCTCTGAAGATGACATTTAAAAGTCAGGCAGATACTCGAGGTGGGGAATGGGGTCACAGCCCAAGGCAAAACATGCCACATGCGGATACAGGGGTCAAACAGGGATAATTCTGCTTTTTCTGCAATTACATACTGCATTCACCACTTCTTGGTCAAGCATGAGCAAAAGGAAGATCCAAGAGTTGAGAAAGACGGCTCTGACTGACCAATCCATGTTAGGAACAAGGCAGAGGCAGTGTCTCTTCTCCCATAGTCCTTCTAGCTGGTTTGAAAGGTCCCCAGTAGCTGAACGATCATCATCCCTTGACAAGGCAGCAGAGAGGCTGGGCCAGACAAGTACTGGCTCTCTGCTGAACATGCCATTGGGTCTCACTGCCACCACTGGGGATATTTTGATTTACAGCATCCCTGATACCAGGGAACTGCATCAGTGGGTGTTACTTCCAGCATCTGCTGTGTCTGAAGCAGCTGCAAACAGTTTGCCCAAAGCAAGTATGGGAAGTCAGAATGACAACTTGCAGATAAGTTCTCTGCCCAATCTTATCTCCAGTGCCAGGAGGCAAGGTGAGGGCCATTTGCATTGTCCATGGGAACATCCACTAAACCTGGCAATGTTCCTCTATCTGTTCTCTCAAATCCTAACATGTGCTGTTCCTCAGAAAATTAAGTTTACATCTAATCAGTTGCACAAAAGCAGACTCAACCCATCTCCTCATTACCTGTGGACCCTGAACCTTCATGCAGAGGGACAGAGTGAAGAACTTCCACTGAGTCACTGATGAGGCAGGACAAACTGACCAGAGCGCTGCAACAGTTCTCGGCAGTGGAGACTCTGAACAGCCTGGAGGTGTGGATTTACATGCTTGGTGGATTAAGACACAGCACTGACTCAGAAGCATAGCTATGAGCTGGTAGAATGGGAAGGAATGGTTTTCACATCAGCTGAATAGTGTTGAAATAAAAGGCCCAACAAGTATCAATCACCCCAGGCCTGCTCTAAACAGTAAAGACGCTCTGACATTCCAGTTTGGCCAAAGGGAGCTCCCGAGACCAAAACTTGCAAACAGAGACACTGGGTGGGGGAATTCTGCCTGAGCAGCAGGGAGGAGAGGCAGGGACCCTTCGGGACCCAATTCCAGCATGGGCACTGCCATGTAGTAGAACCTCAGAAGCAGTACTGGCTCCAACTGCCTGCTTAGGAGCTGGCTCTAAACACCCGATTTCTGTGTCCAGCTCAGCAGCCTGCAGCTGAACTACAGCACTAGCTTCTGGAAAGTCAGCCTTGATTCGGAGCCTTGACGTGTTTGGGAGCACACTGCACCCTTGAGGAGCCCAATTCCATTCCCCTGTGAAAAGATGCATCTTTTTTCCTGTTTTAACTGCACTGACCTGCACTTCCAGCACCTGGATCTTGTTATGACTGTTAGATCAAAGAGCACTCTACCACCAGACACCTTCTCCCCTTGTGGTTATTTATAGGTTTGACTAAACAGCTTCAAACTTTACTCTGAAAAACTCCACAGCTGGAAGCCTAACTTACACCAAGACACATTTTGCATTCTGGAAACTCCTCTCCACCCTCTCTGCATGTTACATCCTTTTGAAAGGTGAACGTAAATTCCAGATGTGACACCTCAGCACTATCCAGAGAGCTCATCTGCATCCCTACCCCTCGCTACGAGCTCAGGCAGGGCAGTCCTTTCTGCCAAGGATCAGCCGCCTCCACCAGATAACAAAACCAGCAGAAATCTGCAAGGGCTTTACTTGAAAAGGTTTTAACATACATATATTGCCAACAATAACACCACTGCTGTTTTAGAGGAGGATAACAACATTAACAAACAAATAATATTTCACAAAATAGTAAATAATAAAAATAGCAGCAACACGGTTATAAGCTGTCTGCATTTGACTTCTCATTTCTGCAAGGCATAAGCCAACATCAATGAGAAAAAAAATCCCAAATATTCTCAGATGTGCAGTTTACTCCCTCCTTGCCCAGCATTAGCTTCCTCTATATAGGAAGTTTGCCACCATTAAACTGCATGACAAAACCCCTCAGATCTGGTCAAAGAACTTTGTTGCTGAAAAGCTCCTACGAGCCCCCAAATGGGTACAAGGAAGATTTGGGCTATATCCTGGCAGCTAAGGGGTATAAGAGTCTAAATTAATCCACCATTGGCGAGGCTGCTCAGAAGTAAGAACACAGTCACGACATGCCCTCTGCTGGAACCGGTGCTGAGGTGGCTTGGCACAGACCATGCAGGTGGCAGCTGCCTCCCATCAGCACCAGGCACTGCAAGGAAACCAGCCTGCAGCAGCTCCATCCTTTGCTCTGGGCCTGTCCAAGGCACATCTCTGGCAAGCCAGAGGCACAATGAAATTTAAGAGCACAGAGGGAATTAGATCACTTTGCTTGGCTTCCTGGCTAATGCATGCTGCAAAGTTTCACCCCTACGTTGAGCTCAGTAATTTCCATCTGAATAACCACCCCTCTCAAAGTTGTGATTTGAAAACATCAAGGTCATACAGCCAGCCTTCTGCAGGCTCTTCTGCTATGCTGAGCACTTCCCAGGCTCAAAAAGTTAGAGCCTTGGGCTTTCCCTACCCAAAGAGTCCAGAGTCATCAGTTCCCATTATTCTTTTCAAATATGAATTTCAACAAGCTTTACAGCTTCCCTTCTGGGGCTATATGTGTCAGAATAACTACACAGTTGTGCCTCAACAACGTTAATATTCTTGTCTGGGGTCACCCAACTACATAATGTCAGCAGACCTAGTAATCCCACCTCCTACCTCTTCTTTTAAATAATCTGCATGCGATCCAGAGTAAAAACACATGAACTTTCTTCCATTCTCAGTTTGACACCAATGTGAAAGTGTTTTTGGTGTTGCTAAAAATGGGCAACGAGGAAGTTTCGCTGCCAGATAGACAATTTCACAGCACTCCAGAGGAAACTGGCACATTAAATTGACAAATTCTTCCAGTGGCAATATCATTTCCCACTTCACATGGGCTGCAAAACAAAGATGCCACCTTCCACCTATGGATGCAAACTGCCAGCAATGTTCCACTTCCAAATTCCATCCCTTTCAAATGGGATCCCTGGCAACATCTTTCAGCATGGCACTGAAGTGCTCCTTTTCCGCTAGTCCCCTTGGTCTCGACTGGCTGTCTCCTCTACTGGCCACGAGCAGCAGCTTCAGCGCAGCCGGTACTCTGGAGACATGCAAGAAACTCCGAAATCACCAAGGAAACGGACCTTGATGGAAGTTTTCTGTTCCCACCCCATCAGTCAGAGGGGAGCTATGCATACGGGAAGAATTACATGCCCACACTATAAAGAAGGACATTGTACCCACAATTTTAGGACTGTCTGCAAATCTGTGGACTGGCAGATTTCTGCTGGGCTTTGGCTATTCCAATCATGATGCATCCAGCAGACTGCACAGCTCTGGGAAGAGCTTTCCAAGGCTACCATGCCACCAACAATATTTTAATGTCACATGCTGCTTTTTATCAGCTCCAAAAGCATCTCACAAGGAATGCCACTACTCACAGACAGGAAAATGAAATGCAGAGGAGCAGAGACTTGCCAATGGTTACTTGGCAGGCTGGCTGCAGAGCCAGGACTAGAGCCCAGAATAACACACTGCATTGCCCCACTAACCACAGCACCCAGCCTCCCCTAGTACCCCCTCACTGCAGAACCTCCCCTGCCACACCCTTCACAAACCAAAGCCCCCAGAGTGCAAAGAGTTAAAGACTTGAATAGTTGTGGGTTTTTTTTCTGAAATTTGTCTATGAAGTTTTGGGAAGGGAAAAAAGAATATTGCTAAGTGAGCAAAAAGAAAAAAGCAGGCAGCACAGGACTGAAGTACTGTTATTTACACAACAGCTCCCACACATGAATAAACTGGGTAATGCAGTACATAGGAGTCAGCAGCAGGTACCAAACACAAAAGGGCATGCACTAACCAGGCCGAACAGCTCAGCTAGAGCAGGAAATCAATGCTTCTGCTGGAATTTCAGCAGCCTCATTTGCAGCAACTCATCTGTGTAGAGGGAGCTCACAGCAGGAGACAGCGGGTACCCAGAGAGCACTGAGGAGCTGTGCATACGAGCAGACACCCTGGGGAAGGAGGCAGCACACACACAGATGATTGTGCAACACTGTGTGAAAGGGGGCACTGCACCGGCCTTGCCTGTCCTGGCAGGCAGATTCCTCAGGTGCAGAAGGAGGTACCTGCGGGAAACTCCCTGAAGTCTGCCTGAGCTGGGACAGCCAGTGCAGAGCCTTGTCTGACCTCACCGCTGAGCCTGCTTCTACCAACAGACTGGACTAGAGACCTCCTGAGGTCCCTCCAGTGCGAGTTGTCCTGCAGGACATCTAATCCCTGACGGGAATACCAGCTAGGTGAGGCAAGGCTCCCTCAGCAGTGCTCGAGTGGGAGCCAGGCATTTCAGAAAGACTTCAAATAATCAGCTGGGACTGCTGACAGATATGGGGGGGTCTGAAAACTTGCCTCGGCAGGGCTCCTACTTCCTTACAAAACCGAAGGAAGAAAGACTGTGCCCATGTTCAGTAACTTCTCAGCCTCTCCACTCCCCACCTCCCAGAAAGATGCCCTAGGTCTGCACAGGAGGACACAAGAAGTCCTCCATCCATACAGACAGAGACAAGCATTGCACAGAAAAAAACCCGAGTCTCAACTGGGGCAGAGAAGCTGAGTGGTTCTACAGAGCAGCTGATTTTTCAGAGCAGGGGAAGGGCACTGGGTCTCAGTCAGTATTCTTCAGGATTGTGTCCATGTTTTCTACAAAGCATTTAAACACATAAACGCTCCTGAAGGCAGGGCCTGAACACCAGGTTTGCTTCATTCTAGGCAAGTGCTCTAAACAGGCTGCAAGGTGACATTACAAAGCATTGGAGAGAGGAGACCAAGAAGGGACATTCCTCATGCAACAAATCAACCAGGAGTTAGAGCCATTTTCGTGTTCTGTGTTTATATTGCACCCCTCAATATCAGTGAGAGAACTCACTCAGCTAAATAATATCCTCCTTCTCCTCACTGCACAGATAAGGGGTGAGGGAGAGACTTAGGCGAGTTAGCAGCAGAGATAAGAGCAGACTGAAGTCCTGACCTGCATGCATCTCACACATGCATGCCACTCCCTCACTCTGCACTGGGCCCCTAAATGATCCCTCTTCTGCCTGAAACATTTCAGGACACAGCTCCACACCACTAATTACAATTTATGTCTCTCTTCCACCCTCTGCTGAGTCTGATGGCTGGCTATTATATTACAAGGCGAAAACACTGCCTCACTCAGTACTCTGATGCACACCATATTCATCAGCAAAAGCACCTGTCCACACTTGCTTCCCCATTTATTCATCCCCTGGATTTGCTGCAAGAGCAACTTGTAAATTGGCTGAATTAACTTCATGGCAAGCCGAAACCGAGGGGCACAATGCTTCCCATGCACATTATCAACAAGTTTGAAGCCCCCCAGTGCTCCCACAGATGCTTCTGGATCAATTCCAGCCTGTCTTTACAGCAGCAGCACTACACCCGTGTTCTCAGTCCAGACCTGCCAGCATTCCCTTCCCATCCAAACAACTGGGGTCAGACACTTTGAGAGTTATCCAGCAAATCGCAGCCTACCAACATTAAGCACTCACAGTTCCCCTCTTTTAGCTTCATCCGTGATATCAGCTTAGTCACTTGCATGCAGACCTTCTGAAGCTTCTCAGCTGGAAGCCACAAGGGCTCAGCATCACTCTCTTCTCTTAACATGCTAGGGGGCTGAGAGCCTGCCCCACCTCCACCACAAAGCCCTGGCAGAAACAGACATCCCTGCAGAGGGATGGCAACGCACCTGCCTCAGTTTGGCAGAGCAATGACACCCTGGGAACTCACAGAAGCAAACCGCAGCAAGATCCCCCGCCAGCACCACCCCCCTCACAGACAGCCATTTCAAGGTACTTTTAATATCTTCAGCACTATTGTACTACACCAGTACTCTGACAATTTTGCTTGTCCCTGAGCACATAAGGTATAAGATTGCCCTCTACATCCCATTTTCAGTCTCTGAAACTGTGTTGCCTCCTACCTTTGATGATCAAGACATTTGCTTCTCCAGGCATGTTTGCTTTGAACAATCCAGCCTCCACCTTCCTCTGCCTCCCCACTTTCCCTATCTGTTAACAGATTTTGCTGCTATTGTTGCTGAAAAGCCAGCAGCATGTGGAAGCTGCATCACCATCCAACCCAAATGCGACCAGGACCTTTAATTTCCAGCGTGGCAGCTGTTGTTTACATCAGTTTTTTCCCCCCCTTTCACACGCGGTAATTGGTTCTTAACAATGTTCTTGCTCTCCCACACATGTACTTCAACAGGAAGCAAGGGGTGGGAGTTGTACTCTGGGGGTTTCCTGTTCTGTGTTTCTGAAACACTTAACTGATACCAAAGCTTTGATCTAAAGATCGAAGCACCCCAGCTGGTACGCCAAGGTTCAGCTAAGAGTACACATTTGCTTACAACAGGAAAACCCGAGGCGCTCCCATGGTTACCGGGTGCCTGGCACACCGCTGGTGCTTTTCAAGCTTATTTGAGTGAATAATTTCCCAACAGGAGCGCGGGGTGTTCTGAAGCGCCTCAGCGCCACGAGAGGAGGCCCCGCTCCCCTGGTCACCCTGCAGAGGCGGGGGGCTCACCCCCAAGGCGCCCCGATAAGAAAGGG